>Ga0209254_10001518_pt1 | contig 20894 bp, 22 predicted proteins | sample FrelakmetDIP11DI_FD_187148 | JGI IMG/M metagenome (GOLD analysis project Ga0209254, IMG submission 187148) | Freshwater lake sediment microbial communities from the University of Notre Dame, USA, for methane emissions studies - DIP11 DI (SPAdes)... | ecosystem: Environmental > Aquatic >...
GCCCAACCGGGTCAGGGCACGACGACGACGTCGCCCGCGCGGAGCTGGATGTTCTGGTCGAGCTTGTCGCCGCGGACGACGCGGTTGTACTCGAACGGGATGATCACCTGCTTCTCGCCCTCGCGGCGCATGACGCGGATGGCATTGGCGTCGGCGAAGGGCGTGAGGCCGCCGGCCATGGAGAGCGCCTGCAGGACGTCGATGTAGCGGCCGACCGGGAAGTCGCCGGGCTTCTGCACCTTGCCGATGACGTACACGCGGTGGCTGCCGACCTTGAGGATGGCCACCGAGACCACCGGGTCGGGGATGAACTTCTCGAGGCGCTTGCCCATCTCGTCGCGGATCTCGAGCACCGTCTTGCCGGCCGCCTGGACCTCGCCTATGAGCGGATACGACAGGCCGCCGTCGGGGCGTACCAGCACCTCCTTCTTGAGGCCCTCCTCCTTCCACACGGAGATCTCGAGGACATCCTCGGGGCCGACCTTGTAGGTGAGCGGGTCGACCCCGGGCACGGCGGAGGCGACCGGGGCGGGCCGGGTCTCGCCTGCGGCGGGCGCTGGGGTCTGGGCATGGGCACCTGCGGCGAACGCAAGCACCGCGAGCACGCGGGCGAAAACTCGAATGAGCGGCATGGACGTCCCTGTCGGGCTTCTGTAGCGGAGCCCTATTCTAACGAGTGCAGCGTCGCGGCGGCGGTAGGAATGCTCAGGACCCGCGCCGCAACGCCTGCCCACCGCGCGGCTCCTCGGGGGCCACGATGCCGTCACTCCAGCGAAAGACCCAGTCGCGGTAGGCGTGCGGCGTCTCCCCCGAGCCCGCCGCCAGCAGCGGCGGCCTGGAAATCGCAACCTCGTTGGAGAGGCTGTGAACGCCCGCGATTCGATCGCCTTCCCTGACCAGTCCCCATTCCGCGCGACCGGTCATGGGATCGACGTAGATGCGGCGCAGGTGCCGCCGCGTGACCGGCAGTCGCCGGTCCTCCACCAGGTCCTCCAGCCGCGTCGGCAGCACCGCTGCGCCGGGACTCGCGTCGCGATAGCTGCGCAGCGCGTGCTGGAACTCCGTGCCGATGGCGATCAGCTGCGCCTCGCGCTCCCGCTGGACTGTCGTGCGCCACAGCGGCCCGGCCGCGCCGAGCGCGACGCCGGCCAGCACGACCGCCAGCAACACGCCGACGTAGGTATAGCCGCGCGGAACCGCGCGCGGGGCGTGCATCATGGGAACCGGCTGCCTGCGTCCAGGTCGAGCAGCCCCATGCTCATGGCCCTCGCGACGGCGTGGCTGCGCCGCTGCGCGCCGAGCTTGCGCAGCAGCGCGTGAACGTGGTTCTTCACCGTCCACGGCGAGACCGAAAGGATCCGGGCGATGTCGGCGTTGGTCTTGCCCTCCTTGATCCACCCGAGAATCTCCACCTCCCGCGCGGTGATCGGCCGCGCGAGCAGGCGGCCAGGCGCGGCGCGCGAGCGGGCATCGTGGGCCAGGACGCGCACGAATGCGTGGTGCACGGTCGGGACGAGGAGCTCGAGCAGGAACGCCAGGCGATCGGTCATCGCATACGCGGGGACACGGCCGAAGGCGTAGCAGCCCATGATTTCGCCGCTGGGTGCGAGGACACCGTGCAGGACGACGTTTCCGAGGCCGGTCTCGCCGGACGGCTGGGGGCCTCTTGCCGGGTCGTCGAAGTTGCCGGCCAGGACGCAAGGCGCCGCAGTGCGCCGCCATTGCTCGACCAGCCGGGCGACGACGCCCGTCCTGTCGATGCAGGCGACGCGAAACCCGCTCTCGTCGAACTCGAGGGTGCTGGACATGTACTCGAGTGCGGGTACGGCGCCCGCACCGCTGATCACCACTTCGTGCGGGAGCAGCGACTGCATGATGCCCTGCAGCCAGGAGAAGTATTGCCGCCGTTCGATGACCCGCAGCGATGCCTCGACAATGTCCGTGAAGTGCTCGCGCTCGTGCGGCGTCAGCCTGCCTGTCGTCGCCATGTCTGGTGCCCCCTGCTCAAGACCCTACCAATCGCTGAAGCTCGTGCCGTCGGCGCCGGTGCCGGGCGCGCCGCTCTTCACGTCGTACACGTTGCCCTTCACCGCACTATCCGCGGGCGCAGACACCACCACCCACGACGTGGCGGTCTCGGTGATGGGGTCGACGGGCATGCTGCGGATGTACCTTTTCTCCACGAGGTCTTCGATGCGCTCCGGATAGCGCCCGTTATCCGCGTAGAACTTGTCGATGGCATCGCGCATCACCGCGAGCGACTGCTTCAGTACCACCTCCTTCGAGCGGTCCACCGATCCGAAGTAGCGCGGTACCGCGATGGAGAGCAGCGTCGCGATGATCGCCATCACCACCAGCAGCTCGACCAGCGTGAACGCACGTCCGCGGTGCATGGATCTCACCACTGGCGGTAGGGAATGCCGTTCAGGCCGGCCCGCGTCGAACGCGAGTACACGTCGAACACGTCGGCGCCCTCGGCCGGTGCATCGGGCGGGCTCGCGTAGCTGCGCTTGCCCCAGGTCTGCGCCGGGGGCGCCGGCTCGCCGTCGTGGAACGGATCGGCCGGCAGGCGGCGCAGGAAGTAGATGCGCTTCTTCTGCGGGTCCTTCGCATCGACCACGCCCTGCACCAGGGTCTCGAGCGTCGGCGGGTACCCGGACTGGCCGACCTTCTTCTCCATGCGGCCCTCGTCCCACGCCTTCTTGTGCGCGTCGAGCGCGGCGCGGATCTCGCGCAGGCTGCGCGAGAGCTCCATCTCCTTCTGGCGCTGCACGGCAAGCTCCGCGAGCGGCAATGCAGCCGAGGCGAGTATGCCGACGATCGCCAGCGTCACCAGCAGCTCGACCAGCGTGAAGCCGCGCGCGCGCATCACTTCGCCGTCACCTGCAGCGCGTGTACGCCGGGCGTGGTGAGCGGTACCGGCACGCCGCCGATGTCCACCGCCTGCCCTGTGACGCTGATACCGGTGGCGACGGCATCCTTGGCGACGACGCGGAAGCGCACCTCCGAGGGCGCCGCCGGCGTGCCGCCGGACACCCCCGGGCCCTGTAGCGTGATGGAAGCGCGCCCGCCGTCGCCAGCGCCAACCGCTTGCAGCACCTTGGGGTCGTAGGCGAGCTCCACGTTGGCGCTGCGCACCTCGGCTCCGGAAGGCAACGCGATGCTCACGCTGAACTCCTGTCCGACTGCCGCCTGCGACGGTGCCACCCAGAGAAGCGACGCGGTCTGCGGCGCGGCGGCGGCGGGTTTCGGGGCCGCCGCGGCAGGCGCGGCGCCCGGCGCCGCCGGGGCCATCGCCAGCGCGCGCGCACCGGTCGGCCGCAGCGTCATCGGCTGCGCGCCGATGTTGCTCTCCGTGCCGGAGAAGAACTGCGCAGGCACAGTCTCCGGCCGCACCACGTTGCGCACCACGCGCGGCGTGATGAGCAGCACGATCTCGGTCTTGTTGCGCTGGTCGGTGTTGGCGAACAGGCGCTTCAGCAGCGGCGTCTGCGCGGCGTACGGCAGGCCCTCGGTGGCGCGGCTGTCGGTGTCGCTGATGAGCCCGGCCAGCATCTGCGTCTCGCCGTCGCGCAGGCGCAGCGTGGTGGAGGTGTTGCGCGTCCCGAGGCGGTACGCGATGGTGTTGTTGATGTTGAGCTGCTCGATGATGTTGCTCACCTCTAGCTGCACCTTGATCGCGACCTCGTCCTCGAGGTGGATGTTCGGCTCCACGTCGAGCTTGAGGCCGGTGTCGAGGTAGCTCACCGAGGAGGACACGCCGACGTTGGCGGTGGAGGTGGTGGTGATCACCGGCACCTTCTCGCCGATGTGGATCTTCGCCTTCTCGCGGTTCTTCACGCGAATGCGCGGATTCGCAAGCACGTCGGTGGCGTTGGCCGTGCCGCGCAGGCGCAGCACCGCGGCGGGGTTGGGCACGAACCAGCGAAAGCCGGAGCTGTTGATCTGCACTAGGTTGGGTGGGTTCCCGCCGGTGCCGCCCGTGGCGCCCAGCCCGACGCCGAACTGGAGCTGGTCGGCCGGGTTGATCCCGAGTTCGTTGAGGCGCGAGCGCGAGACTTCCAGCACCTCGACCTCCAGCAGCACCTCGGGCTCGCCGAGGTCCTGCGTGGCGATGAGCTTCTCCACCAGCTTGATCGCCTGGGGCGTGTCCTTCACCACCAGGAGATTGAGCTTCTCGTCGATGTAGAGATCGCGCGTCTTGGCGACGGCGCGCACGAGCTGCGCGGTCTGCTTGGCATCGGCATTGGCGAGATAGAAGGTGCGCACCACCAGCTCGGTGTAGTCCTTCTGCTTGGCCGCGGTGTTGGGGAAGATCAGCACCGAGTTCTCGTTCACCACCTTGCGGTCGAGCTGGTTGGTGAGCAGCAGCAGCTTGATCACGTCGTCGAGGTTGGTGTTGCGCACGAAGATGGTGGTGCGCAGGTCCGGCCGCACGTCGCGGTCGAAGACGAAGTTGATGCCCGAGGTGCGCGAAATCACCTCGAACACCGAGCGCAGCGGCGCGTCGCGGAACTCCAGCGTGACCGGCTTCTGCATGGCGGCGCGAAGCTGGGGCGGCTCCACTTCCTGCGCCGCCTGCTGGTCGGTGATGGCGCGCATCAGCAGCCGTGCGCCGCGATGCTGGGAGTTCTCCGCGAGCACGCGGCGGGCGCGCTCCTCCGCCCCGGCGCGGTTGCCGTTCTTGAGCAGCATCTCGCCCTCGGCGACGAGCTTCGCCCAGTGGCGGTCGCGCGCCAGCGCGTCCAGGCCGCTGCGGGCGGTGGGATAGGTCGGCTCGAGGCGGAGCGCCTGCAGGTAGAGCCGTTCGGCGTCGTCGAACTGGCCCCACAGGCGCGCGGTGTCGGCGTCGGAGACGAGCTGGCTCAGGAGCGCCGTGCGCTGCGTGACCAGCGCGCCGCGGGCCTGCGCGCTGCCCGGGTTCTCGCGCGAGATGCGCTCCAGCTCGGCCAGGCCCTCGTCGACGCGGCCGTCGGCGACGAGGTTCCGGCCGCGGTCCACCTCGTAGGACATGCACGAGGCGAGCAGCAGCGTCGCGAGCGTGGCGCAGAGGCGGCGTGGCATCAGTCGTCCTTCTTGTTGTCTTCTTCGGCGCGCGGCGCGGGTGCGCCGGGACGCGCGGACTGCCCCGCGGGCCCCGCCGCCGCGAACGACAGCGTCCGCTGCTGGGCGAGCGCCACGTAGGTGAGTGTCATGGACTGCTCGGCAATGGCGTCCACGCGCCAGCCGTCGGCCAGCGTCTCGCCCTCGCGCGCGATGATGTTGCGGTCGCCCTGCACCAGGAACACGGTGGCCTTGCCGTCCTCGATCAGCTTGCCCATGTAGGTGAAGGGCACCGGCGGCGCCTGCGGCCGCGGAGGCGGCGCGGGTTTGCGCGGCGGGTTGCGCTTCATCGCCTCCTCGCGCGCCTTCTGCTCCCAGTTGAGCGCGGGAAAGAGGTCGCGGGCGCTTTCGCTCGCGGCGCGCGCGCCGAGCATGGAGACGTCGAGGGGCGGCAGGGCTTCGCGCGGCGCGGCCGCGGCGGCGCGCGACGCCGCAGGAGCGGCCTGCTCCGCAGGCCGCTCGTCGCGCGCCTCGCGGGCGGGCTGCGCGACCGGCTCGTCCTGGCCGCCGGCCCAGCGCACCGCGAGCAGCGTCGCGGCGAGCGCCACGCCGTACACCACCCAACGGCTACGCGCGCCCGGGGGCTTCATGCGCCCGCCTCCGCGCCGCGCGGCGCGGCGAGGTAAAGGGTGATGCGGATGCGCGCCTCGAGCTTCGCGCTTTCGACGCTCTCCCGCTTGAGGCTCACTTCCTCGATCACCGCCGCCGGCACGTCGGCAAGGACGGCACCGATGAAGGCGCGGATCTGCGGGTACGCGCCCTGCACCGGCAGGGTGATCTGGTAGCGCGCGAGGCGCGCCGAACCGGCCTTGCTCACCTTGTACTCGCCGCTCGCGAGAGTGAGGCCGCGGGACGTGGCTGCCGCGTGGATTTTCGCGAGCCAGTCGGGCGTGCTCGCCGCGCCCGGGAAAAACGCGTAGAACGTGGCGAGCTGCTCGGGTGCGCTGGGTGCGCGCTCGGCGGCGCGTGCGTCGCCGCGCTGGCGCCGCTCGAACTTGTCGGCCTCGAGCTGCAGGAGGTCGCGCTCCGCCGTCGCGGGGATCACCGCCGACACCCACGCCGCCGCCGAGAACACCACCAGCGCGATGCCGACCACGCCGGGCCAGCCGAGCGCATCGACGCGGCGGCGCAGCCCTTCGACCAGCCTGTTCGAGGCGGCGCTCATTGCGCGCTCCAGTCGGCGACGAGGCCGAACACGACCGGCCGCTGCGGGGCGCTGGCACGCACCTCGTGCGAGGTGAGGAAGACGTTGGAGAAGCGCTCGCTCGCCTCGAGTCGCGCCACGTACGCGAGCGCGTTCTCGTAGGTCTTCGCCTCGCCCGCGATGCGCACCTGCCCGGCGCCGACCTCGGGCTGGATGGCGAGCAGCGTGATGCCCTCCATCGCGGCGCCCTCCAGCTCGCGGAACAGCGCGTCCCACGGCAGGTTGAGCTGGGCGAGCACGAGGTTCGCCTGGCGGATTTCCTGAGCGAGCAGCTTGGAGTCCATCGCCGCCTCGCGGATGGGCGGCAACTCGCGCCGCGCCATGCGGCGGAAGTCGGCGATGCGCGTCTCCAGCGCCGCGGTCTCCGCGGCGACTGCGCGGTACTCGACCCCCACCGCGGCGAGCGCCGCGAGCCCGGCGAAGAGCGCGACCAGGCCGGTGCTCGCCGTCCGGGGCCGCTCGGTGAGGAAGTCGAGCCGCAGCGCGCGCGCCATGTCAGTGCCCCATGCTCACCGGCTCGATGGACCAGCCGCTGCCGGCGGCCGCCTTGAACGGCGGCTCGTCGCGCGAGACGAGGTACACCGGCCCGGCCTGCGCGCCCTGCACAGCGGCGAGCCGCGCCTGCTCCAGCACGGGCGGAAGCGCCATGCGTAGCGGCGCGCTCACGCGCTGGCTGCGCAGCGCGAGCCAGCGCCCGCCGTGGACGGCGGCGACGCACACGCGCCCGGGCTCGGCCACCGCGAGCCACGCGGACTCGCCCTTCATGGTCGCGCGGCAGGCGTTGTACGCGCCCGCGAGGTAGGGCTCGATCGCGACCGGTCGCAGGCCCGCGGCGCGCAAGGTGGCCTCGAGCTGCGCGACGAGCTCCGGATCGACGCCACCGGCGACGGCGGCCGCATCGCCGGTCGCCTCGTCGAGCGCGACGCGCCAGCCCTGCGCAGCCTCGCCGTAGACGGCCTGCAGCTGATGCTGCGCGACCGCGGCGCGATCGGCGCGCTTCACGCCTGCGACCGGCGGCACCAGCGCGTAGCGCACGAAGTGATTGGACAGCGTCACCGCGGCGTCAGCCTTGCGCCAGGCGAGCGTCGCAAGCGCGCGGCCGAGGGTCTCCATCGCGCCCTGCCAGGCGTGATCGGGGCCGGGCGGACACCCGAGCGACAGCGTATGCGCGGCGCGCGCGGCGAGGCCCCGCGGCCGCCGCGCGAGGTGGATGCGCCGCGGGCCGAGGAAGACCTCGACGCGGTCACTGAACGAACGTGACACGGTTGATCTCCGCCAGGTCGGTGATGCCTGCGGCGACGAGGTCGAGCGCGGCCTCGCGCAGGAACGCGGTGCCGTTGGCCTGCGCCACCGCCTTGAGACGGCGGATGGGCTCGCGCGCGACGATCATTTCGCGCAGCTCGTCGGTGAGCGCGAGGATTTCCGCTATGGCGCGCCGGCCCTTGTAGCCGGTGCCGCGGCAGTGGCCGCATCCCGCGCCGGAGCGGAAGCGGAAGCGCGACACGTCGGCGTGCGCCAGACCGGACTCGCGCAGCAGCTCCGCCGCGGGCTCGCGATCGGTCACGCAGTGCGGGCAGTTCACCCGCACCAGGCGCTGCGCGACGATGCCGTTCAGCGCGGCGACGAAGCTGTACGGGTCCACGTCCATGTGGGTGAAGCGGCCGAGGACGTCGAACACGTTGTTCGCGTGGACGGTGGTGTACACCAGGTGACCGGTCAGCGCCGCCTGGATCGCGATCTGCGCCGTCTCGCTGTCGCGGATCTCGCCGACCATCACTCGGTCGGGGTCGTGGCGCAGGATGGAGCGCAGGCCGCGCGCGAAGGTGAGGCCCTTCTTCTCGTTCACCGGGATCTGCAGCACGCCGGGGAGCTGGTACTCGACCGGGTCCTCGATGGTGATGATCTTGTCGCGCCCGTGGTTGATCTCGGTGATCGCCGCATACAGCGACGTCGTCTTGCCGCTGCCGGTGGGGCCGGTCACGAGCAGCATGCCGTAGGGCTCGCTGGCGAGCTTGCGGATGATGGCCTTGGCCTTTTCGTCGAAGCCCAGGCTGTCGAGCGTGAGGCCGCGCGCCGCGTCGGCGAGCGACTGCTTGTCGAGGATCCGCAGCACCGCGTCCTCGCCGAACACCGAGGGCATGACCGAGACACGGAAGTCGATCTCGCGGCCGCGCAAGGACGCCTTGAAGCGGCCGTCCTGGGGCACGCGGCGCTCGGCGATGTCGAGCTCGCTCATCACCTTGATGCGCGAGATCACCTGCTCGGCATTCTCCATGCCTTCGAGCTTGCCGACCGGGTTGAGCACGCCGTCGATCCGGTACTTGATGGCGAGTCCGGCAGGGTCGGTCTCGAGGTGGATGTCCGACGCGCCGGCCTTGAGGGCGTCGTAGAGGGTCGAGCGCACCAGCTTGACGACCGGGCTCGAGTCCTCGGCGATGGCCTTGAACGACAGGTCCTCGATCTCGGCGCCGCCGCGCGTCCCGCCCGTGGCCGCGGGCAGCGCCGACTCCATCGCCGACACGCTGTCCTCGTGACGGGCGAGATAGGCGGACACGTCGGCCGGGTGCGCGACGTGCCAGTCGAAGCGCTCGCCGATGCGGACGTCGGCCCAGTCGAAGCGCGCGGCGTCGAACGGGTCGCCGGTGACCAGGCGCAGGCCCGACGCCTCGTCGCGGAACAGCACGCACTGGCGGCGCGAGCATTCGGCGAACGGCAGCAGGTCGAAGGCGGGTGTCCAGCGGTGCAGATCCGCCATGGCGGCGAGCGGCAGGCCGAAGGTCGCGGCCAGGCGCGCGGCGAACGCCTCGGCGTCCAGGCCGGACGCCTCCTCGAGGCTCGTGACCACCGGACGCTGCGAGGCCGCCGCGGCGGCGCGCGCGGCGGCGATGGCCGCGTCGTCGAAGCGGATCAGCGCGATCTCGTGCGGGGCGTTCACTGCATGCTCCCGGCGAGCTCGAAGATCGGCAGGTACATCAGCACCACCACGACGCCGATCACGATGCCGATGAAGGCCATCAGGAGCGGCTCGAACAGCTTGGTGAACCAGTCGATCCAGCGCGCGATGTCGTCGTCGTAGAAGACCGCGATGCGCTCCATCATCTCGGCCATGTTGCCGCCGCGCTCGCCCACGCGCAGCATGCGCATGGCGACGGGCGTGGTGAGGCCGGCGGCCTCCATCGCGGCGGAGACGCCGGTGCCTTCGCGGATGCGCTGCGTGGCGAGGGTGAGGCGGTCGCGCAGGGCGGGCGTGAGCAGGCCCGCGACCATTGCGAGCGCCTGCGGCAGCGGCGTGCCGCCCTGGAGCAGCATACCGACGGTGCGGTAGAAGCGCGCGAGCTGGTAGACCAGCACGCGCTCGGCGACGGCGGGGATGCGCTGCGCGGCCGCGAATGCGAAACGCCGCACGTGGCTGAAGCCGACGATGGCGGCGCCCAGCGCCGCCACGAGCCCTGCGGCGACCAGGCCGCCGTGATCGTTGAGGAGCTGCCCCCAGCCGAGCAGCACCTGCGACAGCCACGGCAGCTCGCGATTGGAGTCGGCGTAGATTCCCGAGAAGCGCGGCACCACGTAGGCGAGCAGGAAGAGCGTCACCAGCCCGCCGACGGCGATCAGCACGGCGGGATAGATCGAGGCGCTCACCACCTTTTTCTTCACCAGGTCGACGCGCGCCTGGTAGTCGATGTAGCGCGCGAGCGCCTCGCCGAGGTCGCCGGTGCGCTCGCTGGCGCGCACCGTGGAGACGTAGAGCGGGGGAAAGTGCTCGGGAAAGCGTTCCAGCGCCTTGGACAGCGGATGGCCCTCGAACAGCGTGTCGCGCAGCGCGACGAACACACGCTTGTGTTCGGGCCGCGACTCCTTCTCGGCGAGCGTCTCCAGCGTCTCGGGCAGCGACAGGCCCGCGGAGAGCAGGGCGAGCAGCTCCTGGCTGAACAGGCCGAGGGGGAACCGGGCCGCGAACAGCCGCGCGAGGTCCGGGAAGGCGCCGCGTGCCGATTTCGCAGCCAGAACGGTCAGGCCCTGTGCGCGCGCCTGCGCGCGCGCCGCCGCTTCGTCCGGCGCATCGACGGCGAGATGAACGACGCCCTGGGCGCCCTTGAGGGCGGTGAGCTCGTAGCGCATGGCCGCCCGCGCGCCGATCAGTAGTTGGTGATGTCGGCGCCTTCGCCGGTGCCACCGGGCTGGCCGTCGCGGCCGAAGGAGACGAGGTCGTACTCGGACTTCTCTCCGGGCGCCTTGTACTGGTAGGCGCGCCCCCACGGATCGGGGGGCACCGCCTTGGCGAGGTACGGCCCCTGCCACTTGGGCTCGTTCTGGGGCCTGGCGACCAGCGCATTGAGCCCCTGCTCGGTGGTCGGGTAGCGGCCGATGTCGAGGCGGTACTGGTCGAGCGCCTTTTCGAGTGCGTTGATCTGCGCCATGGCGGTCTTCACCTCCGACTTGCCGACCTGCGAGAAGTAGCGCGGGGCGACATAGCCGGCGAGCAGACCGATGATGACCATCACCACCAGGAGCTCGAGCAGGGTGAAGCCGGCGTAACGGCGGCGGGGCGGACGGCGGAGGCTGGCAGTCTGCATGGGTCTTCGGGCCGCTGGTGGACGGAGGACGCGTTGCGAGGTGCGCAAAACGGCACATGGCGCTTTAGGAATCTTGTGGCAAGCGCGTTACAACTGCGTGAACCGGCACGGGCAGACCCCTCGGCGCATGCCGGGTACGGGTATCGCCGGGCAAGCAGGGCGATTCCACCTCGCCGCCATAGTCCGCGGACTAGTCCGTTCGGACTCCTCGCGTCGTCACGCAATCGTCATGAACACGCGATTCGCGGCGCCGTACTCGAAATCGTCGCGCGCGGCACGTATCCTCCGCCCTCGTCATGAACGCGCTGCGCATCGTCCTCGCCTGCGCCGCGGCGGCACTGGTCGCCAGCGGCGGGCACGCAGCTTCCATCTTCGGCTTCGTCGAGCCCGACGGCACACTGCGCCTCACCGACATTCCCGACGATCCGCGCTACCAGCTCCTGCTGGCCGAGCACGATGGCAGCGCGCGCAGGGTCGGGGCGAAGCTCCTGCCGATGAATGCGCGGCCCTTCCATGCCGAGATCACCGCGGCGGCGCGGCGACACGGGCTCGAGCCCGCCCTGCTGCATGCGGTGATCAGCGCGGAGTCGGCGTATCGCGCGCAGGCGGTGTCGCACAAGGGTGCGCGCGGGCTGATGCAGGTAATGCCGGCCACCGCCGCGCGCTACGGCTTCGACGCTCAGGCGCTCGCCGAGCCGGCCGCGAACATCGCCGCGGGCTCCCGCTACCTCGCCGACCTGCTGCGGATGTTCTCCGGCGACCTGCGCCTCGCCCTCGCGGCCTACAACGCCGGCGAGCACGCCGTGCTGCGGTACGGATGGCGCGTGCCGCCTTTTCCGGAGACCGAGGCCTACGTGCCTCGGGTGCTGAAGGTCTACGACGCGCTGCGCGTGCGCTGAGATACCGGCCCCGCCGCAGGTGACGCGACGGTCAGACGGGGCGGCGGTCCCAGAGCCAGAACGGCTCGGCCGGACGCCGTTCGTCGAGGGACGGACGCAGGGCGGCGAGCGATTGCCGCGCGAGGACGCGGCGGGCTAGCGGGCTGGGCCGCGAGGGCAGCGCGCGAATTTCCGGGGGAACGTTGAATTCCGCCCATTCGTACGCTGCATGCTCGTCGCGATTGCCCATAACCCAAGCATACGGCGCCTGCATGACGTTTCGTGGTTGCGAGGGCTATCCGCGGCCTGGGCGTTGTATTCGCGCACAGCACGGGAATCCCGCCGGGCGTGAATCACTTGCCGCTCGGCCTTGCAGTGGCGCGCGAGGAGGCGCAACCAGATTTCACGATTGCGCGCCGCGCCAACCGCGCGCGAATGCGCAATCCGTCACCCGCCGACTCCGGCGCCACGCCGGCCGCGCAGGTCGATGACGCACTTCATGACCTCGGGATCGTCCGGGTCGCGCTTGCACGAGAAGCCCAGGCGCTCCGCGAGGCGCAGCATCGGGCGGTTCTCCGCGAGCACGCTGCCCCACACCGTCTCGATGCCGCGCGAGGCGGCGTAGTCGAGGATGCGGGAGAGCGAGACCGCGCCCACGCCGTGACCCTTGAGGTTGGAGAGCACCGTGACGGAGAACTCCGCCTCGACATTGTCCGGGTCGGCGACGACGCGTGCGCCGCCCCAGAGCTCACCCGCGTTGTGCGGGTCCTCGATCACGAAGGCCATCTCGCGGTCGTAGTCGACCTGGGTCATGCGCGCGGCCATCTCGTCGGAGAGCATGGCCACCGGCGCGAAGAGGCGCATGCGCACGTCCTCCGGGTCCATCACGGTGAATGCGCGCTGCATGGCGCGCGCGTCCTCGGGGCGGATGGGCCGCATCTTCACCGTCTCGCCGCTGCGCAGCTCGATGGTCTCCTCGAGCTCGGCCGGGTATGGCCGGATGGCGAGCCGCGCGGCGGGAGCATCGCCGGCCGCAGCGGCGTCGAGCAGCACCTGGGCCGAGACGACGGCGACGCCTCCCTCCTCGCCCACGAGCGCCTCGACCTCGATGGCGGCGATGGCCGGCTGCTCGGCGACGACGCGGCTGAACGCAACCAGCATGCCCTCGACCTCGCGCGCCGCCGGGCCGACCTCGATCTGGCGGCCGACGCGGGTGCTCTGCATGAGCGAGCGCGCCAGCACGTCGTTGAGCGGCGGCAGCGCCACGCCGAGATCGTGCGCGACGCCCAGCGCCGCGCCGCCCAGGCCGAAGTACAGGACCGGGCCGAACTGCTCGTCGAGGCGCATTCCCAGGGTGACGGTGACCGGGTTGGCCAGAGCGCCGGTGGCCTGCACCAGGGTCACGCCGCCACGCGCGGCGGACTGCTTGCGCTCGATCTCGCGCATCACCGCGGCAAGCTCGGCCTCGTCGGCGAGCTGGAAGACGTTGCGCACCGCCTGGCCGTTGGCCTTCCAGCGCAGCGACACCGGGTAGCCGAAGGACTCGGCCGCGCTCACCGCGTCGGCGACCGACGCGACCTCGCGGGTGGGCGCCACCGGGACGCCGTAGGCGTCGAGCAGCGCCAGCGCCTCCCCGCCGTTGACGCGGTCGGTGCCCTGCGCGAGCGCACTGTCGATGATGGCCGCGGCGCGATGCGGACGCACGTGACCGTCCTCGGGAATCGACGAGGGAATCTGCCGGACCAGCTCGCGCGCGCGCTCGTACGCCACGCGGTAGAGGAAGGCGCGCACGCCGCGCTCGGGCGTGGCGAACGACGGGATGTGATGCTCGAAGAACACGCGGCGCGCTTCCGCCGCGTCGGCGTCGCCCACCCAGCTCGCGAGCACCGAGACGCCGTTCTGCTTGATGCGCTCGTCGTAGGCCGCGGCGACGGCGCGCGCGATGTCGAGCGAGGGCGACCCGGCGGAAGGGCTGTGCATCACCAGCACGGCGTCGGTCTCGCCCGGGCGCGCAACTGTTTCCAGCGCCGCCCGGTAGTCCGCCGGCGTGGCGTCGGGGCCGAGGTCGATGGGATTGATACCGCTCGCGCCGGCAGGCAGCCGCTTGCGCAACTCCTCCTGGGTCTGTGGCGACGGCGCAGCGAGGGCGCCGCCGAGCGACACCAGCGCGTCGGCCGAGAGCAGCGCGGGCGCGCGCCCGTTGCTGATAATGGCGAGCCGGCCGGCGCGCAGGCCGCGTCCCGAGCCGGTCATCGGCACGGCCAGCGCGAACGCCGCGTCGAAGAGCTGCGTGGTGCTCAGCACGCGGATCAGGCCCGCGCGGCGGAACGCGGCGTTATAGACGTGCTCCGAGTTGACCAGCCGGCCGCCGGCGAAGCACTCCGCCTGCACCGCTTCGTCCAGCGACGAGCCGCCGCGCACCACGATCACCGGCTTGAGCCGCGCGGCGAACCGGGCGGCGGTCATGAAGCGGCGCGTGTCGGCGATGCGCTCGACGTAGAGCAGGATGGCGCGGGTCTGCGGGTCGAGCGCGAGGTAGTCGATCACGTCGCCCAGCGCGACCGCGGAGAGCTCGCCCACCGAGACGACGCGGGAGAAGCCCATGTTGCGCGGGTAGGCCCAGTCGAGCATGGAGCTCGCGATGGAGTCCGACTGGGTAAGCAGCGCGAGATGGCCGGGATGCACGCGCGCCTCGGTCGCGCCGGCGAGCAGGCCGAGCCCCGGGACGAGCACGCCGATGCGGCTCGGCCCCAGCAGGCGCATCCCGCCGGCACGCGCGGCGGCACGCAGCGCATCGCGCTGCTCGGCCGGCAGTGCGGTGCCGGCGCCGACCAGCAGCACCGACTTGCAGCGGCGCTCGCCCAGCGCGCGCACCACCGCGACCCCATGGCGCTGCGGGAGCGCCACCACGGCGAGGTCCGCGCCGGTGATGCACTCGTCGTCCAGCGTGCCGGAGGGGGAGGGTCGCGCGACGCAGAACTCGCCCTTGTAGCCGCTGGTCGCGAAATTCCGCGCGAGCAGGGTGTCGGACAGCTCCAGCCCGCCGGTCGCCGGGACGTAGACGACCCGCTTGGGCTCGAGCAGGGAACGGATGGCGCGGTAAGTCACACACAAAGTTTAAGCGCTTTTGGTGCGCCGCAACATGATATTTCGCCGGTTAGGGTGCCGACTCCAGAGTGGTAAGATTCCTACATCAAACTCAGTAAGAACGGGAGTCGGCATGCGCATCACATCGAAAGGCCAGGTCACCATTCCGCAAGCCATCCGGGAGCAGGCGGGCATGATGCCGAACACGGAGGTGGAGTTCGAGTATCGCGACACCGGGGAGGTGGTCATCCGGCGGGCCGGAGAACCGCGATCGCAGATCCGCGACGCACTGCTTCGGTCGCGGGGAACCGCCAACGAACCCATGTTCAAGGGCTGGACCACGGACCAGATCATGGCGTTCCTCCGCGGGGAGGAATGATGGCCTCTTCGTCGACCCGTCGGCGCGCCCGCGAGCCGAGTGCGCCCTACCTGGCACTGCCACGCGTGATGGTCGACAGCAACGTACTGATCGACATCTTCGACGACGATCCAGCCTGGTTCGACTGGTCCTTCGAACAGCTTGCACCGCTTCTCGAAGCGCAGCGAGCGGTCATCAACCCGCTGATCTATGCAGAATTGGCGGCCTCCTTCTCGTCCATCGAAACGCTCGAGCGAAGGCTTGCGCAGCATCCCGTGCAGCGCGAGGCCCTGCCGTGGGATGCGGCGTTCATGGCTGCGCAGGCGCACAAGCTCTATCGTCGCCGGGGCGGCGTCAAACGCTCACCGCTGCCGGACTTCTACATCGGCGCGCACGCCACGGTCGGCGGCTACACGCTGCTCACCCGCGACCCGGCGCGCTACCGAGAGTACTTCCCGCGCCTGCGGATGATCGCCCCCGAGTGAGACAACGTTCGCTCCCCCTCCCGCGGCGGGAGGGGAGGGGACGCAAGCGTCCCCTCCCCTGCGGGAAAGTTCAACGATGCCCCCTCCTCCCGGCCCCCTCCCGCCCCGGAAGGGGGAGTGAACGAAGGCGATGGGGCGTCTACCGCTACGCCTTCGAGTAAATCTGCCCGCCCTGCTTCACGAACTCGACGGCCTTGGCTTCCATGCCTTTCCTGAGCGCCTCGTCCTCGCTCACGCCCTGCTTCGCCGCGTAGTCGCGCACGTCCTGGGTGATCTTCATCGAGCAGAAGTGCGGGCCGCACATGGAGCAGAAGTGCGCGACCTTGGCGGAGTCCTTGGGCAGGGTCTCGTCGTGGAACTCGCGCGCCTTGTCCGGATCGAGACCGAGGTTGAACTGGTCCTCCCAGCGGAATTCGAAACGCGCCTTGGAAAGCGCGTTGTCGCGGATCTGCGCGCCGGGATGGCCCTTGGCGAGGTCGGCGGCGTGGGCGGCGATCTTGTACGTGATGATCCCGTCCTTCACGTCGCTCTTGTTCGGCAGGCCGAGGTGCTCCTTCGGCGTGACGTAGCAGAGCATCGCCGTGCCGTACCAGCCGATCATGGCCGCGCCGATGCCGCTGGTGATGTGGTCGTAGCCGGGCGCGATGTCGGTGGTGAGCGGTCCGAGGGTGTAGAACGGCGCCTCCTTGCAGTACTTGAGCTGGAGGTCCATGTTCTCCTTGATCATGTGCATGGGCACGTGACCGGGGCCTTCGATCATCACCTGCACGTCGTGCTTCCAGGCGATCTCGGTGAGCTCGCCGAGGGTGCGCAGCTCGGAGAGCTGCGCCTCGTCGTTGGCGTCGTGGATCGAGCCCGGGCGCAGGCCGTCGCCAAGCGAGAACGACACGTCGTAGGCCTTCATGATTTCGCAGATTTCCTCGAACCGCTCGTAGAGGAAGCTCTCCTTGTGGTGCGCGAGGCACCACTTCGCCATGATCGAGCCGCCGCGCGACACGATGCCGGTCATGCGCTTCGCCGTCATGGGGACGAACGGCAAACGCACGCCGGCGTGGATGGTGAAGTAGTCGACGCCCTGCTCCGCCTGCTCGATGAGCGTGTCGCGGAAGATCTCCCAGGTGAGGTCCTCGGCGCGGCCAGCAACCTTCTCGAGCGCCTGGTAGATCGGCACGGTCCCGATCGGCACCGGCGAGTTGCGGATGATCCACTCGCGCGTCTCGTGGATGTGCTTGCCGGTGGAGAGGTCCATGACCGTGTCGCCGCCCCAGCGGATCGCCCAGGTCATCTTCTCCACCTCCTCGCCGATGGAGGAGGTCACCGCCGAGTTGCCGATGTTGGCGTTGATCTTCACCAGGAAGTTGCGGCCGATGATCATCGGCTCGCTTTCCGGGTGGTTGATGTTGGCGGGAATGATGGCGCGACCGCGGGCGATTTCGTCGCGCACGAACTCCGGCGTGATGAACTTGGGCAGCGACGCGCCGAAAGACTGGCCCGGATGCTGGCGCAGCACCAGCTCGGAGAGCAGCTCGCGTCGCTGGTTTTCGCGGATGGCGATGAACTCCATCTCCGGGGTGACGATCCCGCGGCGCGCGTAGTGCATCTGCGTGACGTTGGCGCCGGCGCTCGCGCGGCGCGGCATGCGATGCAGGTTGAAGCGCAGCTCGGCGAGCTGCGGGTCGGCCAGGCGCTCGACACCGTAGCGGGACGAGGGCCCCGCCAGCACCTCGGTGTCACCGCGTTCCTCGATCCACTTCGTCCGCAGGGCCGGCAGGCCGTCGCGGATGTCGATCTTCACCGTCGGGTCGGTGTAGGGCCCCGAGGTGTCGTACACGTAGATGGGCGGGTTCTTCTCCGCCCCGAACGAGGCGGGCGTGTCGGCCTGGGAGATCTCGCGCATGGGCACGCGGATGTCGGGCCGCGAGCCCTCGACGTAGACCTTGCGCGATTTCGGCAGCGGCTGGATGGCGGCCTCGTCCACGTGGGCCTGGGAGGCGATGAAGGGCTGGCGTGCGTTCATGCTCTGACTCCTGTTGGCGTGCGGCCTAGCGCCACACGTTGTGGAAGTGATGCAGCGGCCCGTGGCCGCCGCCGACACTCAGTTGGTCCGCCGCGCGGATGGCGCCGAGGACGTACTCGCGGGCATCGCGCACCGCCGCCTCCACCGTCGGCCGCTGCGGCAGCAGCGCCGCGATGGCCGAGGAGAGGGTGCAGCCGGTGCCGTGGGTGTTCTTGGTGCGGATGCGCTGCGCAGGCAGCTCGATGAAGCGGTTGCCGTTGTAGAGCAGGTCGACCAGCGTGTCGCCGCTGCCGTGCCCGCCCTTGACGAGGACGTGGCGCGCGCCCATGTCGCCCAGCGCGACCGCGGCGGCGCGCATGTCCTGGGACGAGTCGGTCACCGCGCGACCGACGAGGTCGCCCGCCTCTGGCAGGTTTGGGGTGACGACGGTCGCCAGCGGCAGCATTTCCTCCCGCATTGCCTGCACCGCGTCCTCGCGCAGCAGGCGGTCGCCGCTCTTGGCGACCATCACCGGGTCGAGCACGACGAAGCGCGGCTGCCAGTGGCGCAGGCGCTCGGCCACCATGCGGATGATGGGCGCCGAGACCAACGCACCGATCTTCACCGCATCGATGCGCACGTCCTCGAACAGCGTGTCGATCTGCAACCGCGAGAATTCGACCGGCGCCTCGTGGATGCCGGTGACCGCGCGGGTGTTCTGCGCGGTGAGCGCCACCACGACGCCCGCGCCGTAGGCGCCGAGCGCCGCGAACGCCTTCAGGTCGGCAAACGAGCCCGCTCCGCCCGACGGATCGATCGCGGCGATGGAAACAACGTTCGGAATGGGGGCGCTGCGGGGCATCGACCGTTTCCTACGCCGGCATTACCCGGATCAGGTTCAAGGGACTCTCTCACCCGCCGCACGACCACCGCCCGGCAGGACCCCTATGTCGTAGCCGGACAGTAACCCAAACGCGGCGCCCTTTCAACGCGCCGGCGCAGGCGTCCCCAAGATGTCTCATTGACAAGACATTTGGCCGCGGCCTAGCATCCTGCAAAGACCCTCCCGCCGACATGCTGAAGCCCGCCCGCAAGCCGATCTCCGAGACCGACGCCACGCTGCCGGTGCCGCGCTACCACCAGATCTACCTGGTGCTGCGGGAGAAACTCGCGGAAGGCCGCTACGACCCGGCGCGGCCGCTGCCCGGTGAGCTCGAGCTGGCGGAATCCTTCGGCGTGTCGCGCGTGACCATGCGCGCCGCGCTGGATCGCCTTGCCGAGGAGGGCCTGATCGTGCGCCAGCGCGGCCGAGGCACGTTCGCGCGCCCCCAGGCCGCGCCGGCGGCCTCCAGGGCGCCGCTCTCCGGCCTGCTGGAGAACATCGTCAGCATGGGCCTGCGCACCACGGTGCGCCTGGTCGACCTCGCCACCGTCCCCGCGCCAGCCGAGGCCGCGGAAGCCCTGAAGCTCGACTTCGGCGACCCGGTGCAGAAGGCGGTGCGCGTGCGCAGCTACCGCGGCGCGCCGCTCTCGCACATCACCACCTTCGTGCCCGAGCGCTTCGCGGCGAGCTTCGGGCGCCGCGAGCTCGCCGCCAAGCCGATGCTGACGCTGCTGGAGGAAGCCGGCGTGAAGGTTGCTAGCGCCGACCAGGCGATCAGCGCGAAGCTCGCCGATCACGCGGTCGCCCCGCTGCTGGACACCGACATCGGCGCGCCGCTGCTGGCGGTGACGCGCACCGTGTACGACGAGGCCGGGACGCCGGTGCAGTACCTGCGCGGGCTGTACCGCCCCGACCGCTACGAGTACCGCATGCACCTCACGCGCAGCGGCGGGGACACGCCGCGCGTGTGGGTCAACGACGACAAGGCATCATGACAACCACTTCCTCGGAGGAACGCACCATGACCGTGAAGCAGAACCGCCGGACGTTCATCAAGCAGTCCGCCGCGCTGTCGGCGGCCGCCGCGACGGGCACGCTCGGCTTTCCCGCGATCGTGAGCGGCCAGTCGGGACCGATCAAGGTCGGCATCCTGCACCCGGTCACCGGGCCGCTCGCCTACTCGGGCAACCTGTGCCGCATCGGCGCGCAGCTGGCGGTGGACGACATCAACAAGGCCGGCGGCATCAAGTCGCTCGGCGGCGCGAGAATCGACGCGATCTACGCGGACGCGCAGTCCAAGCCCGAGATCGGCGTGGCCGAGGTGGAGAAGATGAACGAGGCCGGCGCGTCGGCCATCGTGGGCGCCTATGCCAGCGCGATCTGCCTCGCGACCACCCAGGCCGCGGCCAAGCACAACATCCCGCACGTGGTGGACGTCGGCGTCGCCGACCAGATCGTGGAGCGCGGCCTGAAGAACACCTTCCGCTTCAGCCCCGGCTACCGCCTGATCGCCACCGAGGCGATCAACAACCTGCACATCATGAACCGCCTGGCCGGCTCGCCCGCCAGCACGGTGATGATCATCCACGAGGAGTCGCTGTTCGGCACCGGCACCGCGAACCTGCTCTCGCAGCAGCTCCCCGGCCTGGGCTACAAGGTGCTGGACGTGGTGAAGCACGCCAACCCGACCCGCGACTTCAACAACATCGTGCTGCGCATGAAGTCGCTCAACCCGGACATCGTCATCCCGGCGAACTACTACAACGAGTACGCGCTGCTGGTGCGCACCATGCGCCAGCAGAACGTGCGGCCCAAGGCGATCTACTCGGTGCTGGGCGGGGCGGCGTCCTCGTTCAAGTTCGTGAAGGAGTTCCCGGACGTCGCCGACGGCATCATCGACTGCAACCACTGGTTCAACCCGCGCGACAAGCGCGCGCTGGAGCTGCACAAGCGCGTGGAGGGGATGAAGGACGCCTACTACACGTACGAGGTGTTCCTGAACTACCAGTGCGTGTACCTGCTCGCCGACGCCATCGAGCGCGCCAAGTCGCGCGACCGCGGCGCGATCATCGAGGCGCTCGCCAACTCCACCTGGGACAAGCACTTCATGCCCTACGGCCCGACCAAGTTCGTGAACGGCCAGAACACCGGCGCCAAGCCGCTGATGCTGCAGGTGCTCAAGAAGGACATCAAGGTGATCCTGCCCAATACCTGGGCGCAGACGGAGCCGGTGTTTCCGTGGAAGGGGTGAAGCCGCATAGCGGCTTCGCTCCTTCCACGGAGGGAAGGGGGAAGGGAGAAGGGGGAAGGGTGAGAACCCTCGGCA
>Ga0209254_10001519_pt1 | contig 20887 bp, 11 predicted proteins | sample FrelakmetDIP11DI_FD_187148 | JGI IMG/M metagenome (GOLD analysis project Ga0209254, IMG submission 187148) | Freshwater lake sediment microbial communities from the University of Notre Dame, USA, for methane emissions studies - DIP11 DI (SPAdes)... | ecosystem: Environmental > Aquatic >...
CCCGTCACCTGCAAGAGGTCACGCAGCGGTTTATTTGCCCGCGCAATCCACAATTCGACGCCGAGTCGCTCCAGGTTTGCATCCAGATTCTCCAGCGCCTCTGCCGCCGTCGCATCGAAATCGCTGATGGCTTCGGCGTCGAAGATGACACATTTTAATCCTGCACCGGCATTGGCGACAAGCTCATCCAGGCGCTCGGTAAAGAACGCTGCGTTGGCAAACACAAGCGGCGCATCAAAACGATAGACGACTAAGCCCGGCTCGGTCAGCGCCGTCTCTTTGTCGGCGACGCCACGATACACAGTGCCGCCGCTGGCGTCCAGCTCGTCCAACAGCGCATCGTGCGGCCGTGAGATGTGATAGATGACGTTGATCAGCGACAGCATCACTGCCACGAGAATGCCCTGCAGGATGCCCACGGTGAGCACGCCCAAGGCGGTCAGCACCGCCAGCCAAAACTCGGCGGAACGTACCTGCCGCAAGAAGCGAAACGCGGGCAGGTCGATCAACCCGAGCGAGGCAACGATGATGATGGCGCCCAGCGCCACGGTGGGCAGCGGCGCCAGCAGCGGTGTCAGAAAGAGCAAGAAAACGATAACCAGCGCGGCAGCGATAAGCCCCACCCACTGCGATTTGCCGCCCATCTGATCGGCGACGGTCGTGCGTGAGGCGCTGGTCGCAGCGGGAAATCCTGTCAAGAAGCCCGCGCTGATATTGAGCATGCCGATAGCGACGAATTCCTGGTTGGCGTCGATCCTCTGGCCGTGTCTCGCCGCGAAGACGCGCGCCGTCAGGACTCCATCCGCGTAGATCAGGATGGTGAGGGCAAGCGCGGCGGGCAGCAGGGTGAAGATATCTTGAAGGCTGACGGCGGGGATCGTCGGCCTTGGCAGCCCGGCCGGCACCACGCCGACGACTGCCACGCCCTTTGCCTGCAGGTCAAACACGGCAGACACAATAATGGCAGCAACAACGACGATGAGCGGGCCAGGCAGCGCACGATTCACGCGCCGGATGATGAACAGCACGGCCATGCAGACGACGCCAATGGCGAAGGTGAGCAGGTTCGTTTCATCGAGGCGGTTGATGAGTTCAATAATCTGCTGGAAGAATTGGTCGCTCTCGAGCTTTATGCCGAACATCTTGCCCAATTGGCTGCCGATGACAATCAAAGTGGTACCAAAAATGTAGCCGACCAGAATCGGCTTGGACAAGAAGTCGGTGATGAACCCCAGCCGCGCCACGCGGGCGAGCAGCGCCAGGAGGCCGACCAGGATCGCCGCCAGCGCAGCCAGGGCAGCATAGCGCACGGGGTCGCCGCCTGCCAGTGGCGCAACAGCGGTAGCGGTCATGATGGCGGTGGTCGCTTCAGGCCCCATGATCAGCTGTTTGGAGGTGCCGAACAGCGCGTACATCACCATGGCGCCGAGGGCTACATACAGCCCCGCGACGGGAGTGACCCCGGCCAGGTCTCCGTAAGCCATCGCTGACGGCACGAGCACCGCGAAGACCGTGACAGCCACGACCAGTTCAGTGCGGAGCAGCGCTGAATTTAATCCCTTAAAGAGGGCGAGACCGGGAATGAAGCGTGCGATGCCGTTGGATGGCGGGGTTAGGCTGTTAATAAGTCACCTTCACTAAATCTTAATCTATTTAATTTCCTTGTCAAGACTTTCACGATCGCCGCCAGGGCGGCCTGGCGCTCAGAGGGTGCTGTGGCGAGGCTCGCCTACAGCAGGCGGTGCGCCTGCTTCGCTCCGCTGAGCAGTAGATCCTGGATTCCGGCGTCATCGTAATGGGATGCAAAATAATCCAGGACCGCCTCTGTCGGGCCAACAAAGATATCCTCTGGCTTAGGATCACTCTAAAGCCCATAAAGTTAAATAGAGTGATTACTTTAAATTTTCCAGCAGCGCTCTGGCCTCGATTAAATCGGGTGTGTCAAACCCCTCGGTAAACCAGCTATAGAGGGCTTCCAGCATCTGGCGCGCGGCTGCCTCTTTCCCCTGTTGTTGCCATAAATGCGCCAGGTTGATGGTCGCCTTGAGCTCCCAGGATTTCGCACCCTGCCGGCGGGCGATTTCGATAGCCTTCAGAAAACAGGTTTCAGCTTCCTGGATGGAAGAGATGAGGATTTCTTCGTTCAACTCCTGACCGCTGACTGTGGCAGGGTACTTGTTAACCAATAGTTTTCCCTTTAATTGATAAAAACCGGAAAGCCAGTATTGGTTAGAATTTTCAAGGAGGGGCAAGATTTCCTGTACGCTGGCCAGCCCCGCTTCATGCTGACCTGCTATAAGCTGCGCAGTGGCCAACATGTAGAGCAGAGCAGGCCTCCCAATCTGGATTCCGGCTATTGGCAGGCCCGCGAGGCTGCGCTGCATGCGCGCAATGCCTTCTCTGTTTTCCCCCCGCTCCACCTGGATAAACCCTTGCATGGCTTCATTGAAGTGGTTAAAGAAAGCCCGGTCACTTTCGGAAACCGGCTGTAGGCGAGCCTGGGGTTCTTGAACGCTTTTTAAGCTCCCGTTGATCAATAAGAAGATCATGGGAACAACAAAAGTGTTTGCAAAATCCAGGCTCAAGGGATGGTCGAGGTTTTGGGCTTGCGAGAGCATGGCCTGGGCAGTCTGCCAGGCACGATCCGGATAGCCAAGCATCCACCAGTCTACGGCCTGGTAGCAGCGCAAAAAGACGCCCACTTCAATCCCGGTGATGGCAGTCATGGGACGCAGGCGATCCGGATCGTATAATGCCCAGGCATCCTCCAGGTAGTCGAGAGCGATCGCCAATTCTCCCGAGAACAGCTTGCTGGCCCCCAGGATCATGCGGGCGACGACTTCATCGGCGGGATCGTGAGACTGGATGGCCAAAGATAGGAGCTGTTCGCTCAAAGCAGCGGACCTAGAGAATTCTCCCTGGCCAAAATGGTATGCAGTCATTGTGTATAGGTGCTGGAAAAGCTGGAGGTCATCCGGGCTTTGTCCGATCTTGCGGCTAAGCTCGAGCATCCGATTGAAAGCCCGCGTTTGTTCGGGTGAGCTCCAGCCGCGCACCCCGATCAGCGGCACAAATAGCTTGCTCTGCAGGTTGAGCTCCTTTTGATCCTGCTCCCGGTTTTCCGGCAGGGATTGAAGCAGGGCGATGGCATGCATAAAATGGCGGATGGCTTCGGTGTGCGCGGATAGCTGCACCGCCCGATTTCCCGCCTGGAGCAAATAGTCAACCGCGCGCTCGGGCAGTTCCGCCTGTTCGAAGTGCCAGGCGAGCTGAACCGCCAGCTCAGGGGCCAGGTCGGCATACAGAGCTTCCAGGGTCTCCCCGATGGCTTCGTGCAGGCGAGATCGTTCGGCTGGATCGAGGCGGCTGTACAGGTATTTTTGAAAGAGGATGTGCTGGAATCGATAACGCGAGCGCCGCCGGCGGCCCACTCGCTGCAGCGCCTGAGGCCGCACCAGGGCATGTTCGTTCTTCAGCGGACCACCCAGGCAATGGATGATCTCCATCTCGGGCACCCCCTGCAGGCGTGCGACCACTTCGGCGGTAAATTCCTCGCCTTCTACGCTGGCAGTTGCCAGGAGCGATTGGCATTCATGGGACAGGCGTCCGATGCGCTCGGCGATCACGGCTTCCACCCGCGCGGGCAGGAGTTCCCAATCCAAATCCGCTCGTTCAATCCACTGGCCGGTTTCATCCTGCACCAGATCGCCGCGCTCCGTCATGCCGCGCAGCAGCTCAACGGTGAACAGGGCGTTCCCTTCCGTATGCTGGAAAAGCATCTCCCGAAAACCAAAATCTAGGCGATTTGGCTGGGTATTGATATAAGCGTCTACAAATTTGCGAGTCTCCGCCTGTTGAAGATCTACCAGTATTTCACCATAGTCGCGCTCGAGCTCGTTGACCACCGTCTTTAGGGGATGGCGCTCCCCTTGAATGTCCTGAGCCAGTTCATCCAGCCGGTATGCGCCAACGATCAATATGCGGCAACCTGCCAAACGCCGGCCCAGGTGGAAGAGCAGGCTGATCGAGCCGCTGTCAGCCCACTGCAGATCGTCCAACAACAGCAACAAGGGATGGCGGCGCGCCAGGACCTGGAGCATCCCGGTAACCTGTTCGAAAAAGGCAATCTGCTCCAGGGATGGTGGGGAGATGGCAAGCTTGTGACGCTCAACCAGTTCAGCCAGACGGGTCTGCCAGGCGGCCCCACCGGGGGCGAAGGTGCTGGCGCGTAAAATCATGGGATCCGTAGGCAGGAACAGCCCCACCAGATCTGGGGCGGTTTCCACCAAGGCCTGGATGGCGTCTGGAAAGGCATCCCACAGACGCTGGGCCTGCTCAGGTGTGATGACGCCGCTGGCCCGGCGCGTCTCAATTTCCCCAGTGAGGGTCTCCAAAATCTCGCGGAAAGGCAGATAAGGATCGCCCTGTCCACTGAAGGCGTTACAGTTCCCAGCCGCCACTAACAGGGCCGCACCCCCGCTGGTATCCAGCGCCATGGCTCGCCGGGCGAACTCCCAGACCAGGGTAGTCTTTCCGCTGCCCGTCTCACCAGTAATGAACGCGATGCGGCCCTGCCCTGCCAGTGCTGAATCCAGGTGGCGGTTCAGATGGGTTAATTCCTGTTCACGGGCGACGAAAGGAGCGGGAAGCTGGTCTGTTGCAGGTCGTGGAGGAGCTTTCCATCGCACCGCCTGCAGTATATCTCCAGCCTTAATGCGCTCGTACAGCCACACAGTCTCTTGGGCTGGTTTGACGTCCAGCTCCACATGCAGGCGGAGGCGGCAGATCTCAAACTGGCGCAGGGCCGCGCTGCGCTGACCGCTGAGCGCCAGCAGACGCATGATCTGGCGGTGGGCGGCCTCATCCAGGGGATCCAGCTCGACCTGGTGGCGGGCATAGATCAGTGCCAGCACCCAATCGCCACCCTGTTCATAGAAACCAGCCAGAGTGCCCAACGCCTGGACAGTCGCTTGGCGGTAATGTTCACGCTGGATCAAAATCCATTCTTCAAAAAGGGAGCTATCCCTGAGTGAAAAACCTTCCAGGAAGTCGCCGTTATTTAGAGCGACTGCATTCTGCAATCGCTCAATCACCTGTAGGTTGGTTGCGGATGGCGACTGAGAGCCGGCAGTCAATTTTTCGAATTCGGCCGCATCCAGCCAGAAGTCGCTTTCGGGATTGAAGCGGATCGTGCCAGGGTCTATTCTCAAGTAGGGGGGATCGGCCTGCTGATCTCCGATCGATTTGCGCAAGCTAGAGAGGGCATGGCGCAGGTTGGTGAGAGCAGCCTGGTCTGGACGGTCAGGCCAAAGTAACCCGGCCAATGCATCACGGCGGTGAGTACGGCCAGCCTCCACAGCCAAATAAGCCAGCAGAGCCCGGACTTTATCTGATTCAAAGTGGGTGATCGGGTGGCTGTGCAGTTGTGCTTGAAAAGGCCCAAATAAAGAGAGTTTGAGGACAACCATGACGGGCCTCCACCTATTTCGCACTGAATAGGTGATAGGTAATTTCATTATAGGGGATTTTGAAAGAAAAAACAATCGAATATTCTCTAATTTGGGCGAATCGGATAAATTCACGGTTTCATCACGCTGCCCGTCCGTTTTCTTCACAATGATTTGATAGGGTAGAGATAGTCAGAAAAGATTGAGACGGATCACAAAATTTTTCTCTTCTGGCCTTTTCCTCGGTAGACAGCCATGACAATTGAACAACCCAAGAATCTTTCATACCTGCTGCATATGTGGCAGGTAGAACGAAATGGCGAGCCGGTCTGGTGGGCTTCTTTGGAGAACCCCCGCACCGGCGAGCGCCAGGTATTTGCTGACCTGGCAGAGCTGTTCGCTTTCCTGGACGAGAAGACTATCGACTTGCTCCAACTCACTGGAGAGAACGATCTAGATCCAGGTGGTGAAGCCAAAATCGGGTTAACCAAGCCGATGAGGAATGCTCGGGGGCGTTATATGTCCTACCTCCTGCGCCTGTTGTCGGCAGATAGAGATGGCAACCCAGCCTGGCGGGTATCCCTCCAAAGCCCTCACAGTGAACAACGGTTGAACTTCGCCGACCTGGCGGCATTGATGAGTTATCTGGAAGAACAGCTGCGTCAATCGAAAGAGTGAGATTTTGAAAGGCTAACAAAAATTTAGGAGACAAGACAATGAACCACTGGAAACGATTTTGGATGATCACGCTGGGGATTGTGCTGCTGGTGAGTCTGCTGATGAGCGGCTGTGCCGGCCCCGCGCAGCAGGTCGAAACACCCGCCGTCCCAGCCCAGACCGAGCCGGTTCAGACAGAGCCGGCGCAGATGCCCAATCCTGCCTCTCAGAACTGTATTGACCAGGGCGGCACGCTGGCCTTCGAAGAGCGCGGTGATCTTGGGCAGATGGGCGTTTGCTACTTCGAGGATAACCGGCAGTGCGAAGAGTGGGCGCTGTTCTACGGCGATTGTCCGGTGGGCGGGGTCAAGGTGACCGGCTATGCGACCGAGGCGGGGCGCTACTGCGCCATCACCGGCGGCAGCTATGCCGTTACCAGCGAGCCGGGCGCGGATCCCGAACAAGGCACCTGCAACTTCGAGAACGGCGTGGTGTGCGACGCCTGGGATTATTTCAACGGAGTCTGCGATCCAGACCAGGAATCCACGCCAGCGCCCGCCGTCAATGGGCAGTGGTATGTAGACCAGGCGGTGGGGTACGCCCTTGAGGTACCGGAAACATGGAGCGAGCAAGCCCTGCCCGACCAGATGGATGGCGCCATCCACGGCATGGGCTACAGCGGGGCGGAAGGCGGCGTGGAGGTCTACTGGGGGGTCGGCTTTGGCGGCGCCTGCCCGAGCGGGACCCAGCCGGTGCAGTTGGCGCAGGGCGAGGTGGAAGCCTGTTACGTCCAGCAAGATGACGGGACTGAGGCGTGGAGCCAGATCGGCTATCAGGTTGAAGGAGGCAACGACTTCTCTGCCCGCGCCTACACCAGCGACGCCCAGCCCCCCAGCCATGACCTGGTGCTCCAGACGCTCTCGACCCTCACCTTCCAGGTCCCGGCCACAACAGCCATCCAGCCGTTGTCCATGGAAGTGTGTGACGGGCAGGCGCAGGCCATGTCCCACACCCTGGATGATCTGATTCCCACCCAGTCCGAAGAGCTCCTCAATGATTACGCTAACAACGCCTGGGGCACCGGCTGCCAGACGACCATCACCGGCACAGGTGCCCAGTTCGAGAGCCCGGATGCGGTAGTGATCGAGTTGGGGGGCATGCTAGAAGAGCAGAGCTGGACAGCGGACCCGATGCTCGTGGCAGACGGACCGACGGGCACCGTTCAAGGCTACCGCAATGGCAATCAGATTTGCTGGGCCAGCGCCGGCTGGCAGCCCGACGCAGCCACCAGCTGCCCGGCGGATGAGCCCATCTCGGCCTGCGATGTGCCGCCCGAGCATCAGGACTACACCGTAACCCTTAACTGCGGCGTGGAGACCCCGTTAGGAGAGGCTACCGTAGCACCGGGAGGCAGCCCTGAAATTGGGGGTGGAGCCGGCCAGATTGTATTTGATTCGGAGCGCGGCGGCGACTATCGCGACCTGTATCTAATGAATAGCGATGGCTATGACGTGAGCCGGTTGACTCGGGGAGATGCCAACAGCTTTGCCGGCCCCTGGTCGCCGGACGGCCAGCGCATTGTGTACACCTCCTATGCAGGCGGCGCCACTGAAACCTACCTCGCGGTGATCAATGCCGATGGCAGTGACCAGACTACCCTGTCTGCGCCCAGCGGATCAGACGAGGGTTTTCCGGACTGGTCTCCGGATGGGTCGCAGATCGCCTTTACCTCGCGCCGGGATGGCAACAACGAAATCTACCTGATGAACGCGGACGGCTCGAACCCGGTACGCCTGACAGACCAGCCGAGCGATGATTTTGCGCCCAGCTGGTCGCCGGACGGGACGCAGATTGTCTTTGTTTCCGACCGCGACGGGGCGGCTGGCGTCACCGACCTGTATATCATGAACGCGGATGGCAGCGGGGTAACCCGCCTGATGGATGATGCCTTCCTGAATTACGCGCCGGACTGGTCGCCGGATGGGCTGAAGATCGCTTTCCGCTCAGACCGCGACGGGGAGTCGGATATCTACGTGATCAACGTGGACGGCAGTGCTGAGACCAGGCTCACCGAGGACCCGGCCTATGATTGGGCCCCCCAGTGGTCGCCGGATGGGAGCTATATCGCCTTCCAGACAAACCGGGATGGCAACTTTGAGATCTACCGCATGGCTGCGGACGGCTCCGACCCGGTCAACCTGACCAATGATCCATCCGATGATCAGATGCCCTTCTGGCGACCTTAGAGAGAAACATTGCATTAGGAGTAAAGACCATGAGCACAGAAGAAAAAACCGAAACGACCAAGATTATGCATCGCGCCAGGACACCACGCGCCGCAGCGATCGCCGGGATCCTGTTTGGTATTCTGTTTTCTTGTTGTATTGTGCTCATTCGGCTGTCAATGCCTACCGATTTTGCAGATTTGAACGCTTGGACCGATCCGAAGCGGAGTCTCATATCAGTGTCCCTGGGGCTGATGCCTCTCGCAGGCCTTGCCTTTCTGTGGTTCGTTGGCGTTGTGCGCGATCGCCTGGGTGTATATGAGGACCAATTCTTTGGGGCAGTGTTCCAAGGCAGTGGGCTGCTGTTTCTGGCGATGACCTTCTGCGCTTCTGCAATTGGAGCTGGAATGCTCGCCGCCTACCGCATCGGGGGAGACCAGATCATGACAATCAATATCTACCTGGTTGGTCGAGCCATCTCGAGCCAGATATTCAACACCTACGCTCTCAAGATGGCGGCGGTCTTTATGTTTTCGCTAAGCACCCTCTGGTTGCGCACCGGAGTGATGCCCAAGGCTGTGTGTTTCTTCACCTACGCCATGGCGATCGTCATGTTTGTTAGCCTGAGCCTCAGCCTGTGGATGGTTTTGTTTTTCCCCACCTGGGTCTTCTGCGTCAGCGTATATATCCTAATTATGAGCTTTCGCCAGAAACCAACAGGCGGCATGGATGGCATGACCCCGGAACCTGCACATAGCTAAGGAGGCGCAGATCTAAAAAAGATAAAAACCAAAATCTGCCCGAGGACAAGCCGATGCTGAATGAAGCCGAAGTTACCATCATTTTACGAACCAATCTGGCGGTCCTGCTTGGCCTGGTCATTGCTTGGGAGCGGAAGGCCAGTGGCGCGCCGGTTCGCGGGAAGAGTATTGTCCTGGCGACGATGACCTGCGCAGCGCTAACTGCCATTAGCGTACAGGTCTACGGAAATGAAGCTGCTCGGGTTGTGGCTGGCATCGTGACCGGTATTGGGTTCCTGGGGGCTGGGATGATCATGCGCTCTGATACGGGAGAAGTACGCGGTCATACAACTGCAGCCGGTTTGTGGACGATGAGCCTCGTCGGCATCACTGTCGGTTCCGGGCATGAGATTCTCGGCATCCTTCTAACTATCATGGCGTACGTGATCATGGCCTGGGATGACTGGCCGATTGTTGCCCGGCTGAATCGGCGACTGGCTAGGCGAAAGGCGCAGGACGCGGAAAGCCGGCTATCGAGTGAGACAGACACGTTGAATGAAAAGGAGATCTTGAAATGAAAGACCAAGACAAAATCCAGCGGGAGATCCTCCCCATCCCCGACATCCCGCATGTCGGGTTGACCACCTATGACGCCAAGGACCCCGATACCAGGTATCCGCCGATCGAGCCGCTACGCCCGCCGGCAGGCGCCCCCAATGTGCTGATCATTCTGCTGGACGATTTGGGCTTTGGCGCACCCAGCGTCTTTGGCGGTCCGTGCTACACGCCGACGGCCGAGCGGTTGGCGGCCAACGGACTGAAGTATACCCGCTTTCACACCTGTGCTTTGTGTGCGCCCTCCCGCCAGGCAATGTTGACCGGGCGCAACCACCATACGGTCGGCATGGGCTGCCTTCCCGAACTGGCTACTTCCGCTCCTGGCTACAGCTCAATTCGCCCCAACACCTGCGCTCCGCTGGCTGAGACCCTCAAGCTGAACGGCTACGCCACCGCCCAGTTTGGTAAGTGCCATGAAGTACCGTTATGGCAGACCAGCCCGATGGGCCCCTTCGAGGGGTGGCCCACCGGCAGCGGGTTCGAGTACTTTTACGGGTTCATTGGCGGCGAGACCAACCAATATTACCCGGCCTTATACGAAGGCACCCGGCCAGTCGAGCCCGAAAAAACCCCCGAGGAAGGCTACCACTTCACCGAGGATATGACTGACAAGGCGATCAATTGGGTGCGCCAGCAGAAGGCGCTGATGCCCGATAAACCCTTCTTCGTCTACTTTGCACCGGGGGCGACGCACGCCCCGCACCATGTGCCGCCGGAATGGTCAGCTAAATACAAAGGCAAGTTTGACCAGGGCTGGGATAAATTGCGAGAGGAGACCTTCGCCCGCCAGAAGCAGTTAGGGGTGATCCCACCCGAGGCGGAGCTGACCGTACGCCACGCCGGCATCCCGGCCTGGGATGATATTCCTGTTCCAATGCGGCCCATACTGGCCCGCCAGATGGAAGTCTACGCCGGCTTCCTCGAGCATACCGATTACCACGTCGGGCGGCTGATTGATACGTTGGAAGACCTTGAAGTCCTCGATGATACCCTGATTTACTACATCATTGGCGACAACGGCGCCAGCGCCGAGGGTTCTTTGCAGGGCTCGCTCAACGAAATGATCACGATGAACATCACCGACCAGAACCTGGCCCTTTTGCAATCCTATCTGACCCCTGCCTATCTTACTGAACATATCGACGAATTTGGCACACCCAAGGCGTTCAACATCTATGCCGTGGGCTGGGCGCACGCCATGGACACGCCTTACCAGTGGACCAAGCAGGTCGCCTCGCACTGGGGGGGCACGCGCAATGCGATGGTGGTGCACTGGCCTAACGGTATAAAAGCTAAAGGTGAGCTGCGTAACCAGTTCCATCATGTGATCGACGTGGCGCCGACAGTGCTCGAAGCTGCCGGGCTGCCCCAGCCAGTGATGGTCAATGGCGTCCAGCAGAAACCCTATGAAGGGGTGAGCATGGCCTACTCATTTGAAGACTCCCAGGCTCCTGATCGCCATGAGACCCAGTATTTTGAAATGTTCGTCAACCGCGGCGTCTACCACAAGGGCTGGACGGCCGTCACTCGCCATAGCATCCCCTGGGGGCCATCGGTCTTGCCAGATTATGACCATGATAGTTGGGAACTGTACGCTCCCGGAGATTGGACGCAGGCCCACGATCTCTCCAAAGAGATGCCGGACAAGTTGCACACGCTGCAGCGCCTGTTCCTGATCGAAGCGGCCAAGTACAACGTGCTGCCATTGGACGATCGCCGCGTCGAGCGCTTCAACAGCGAGCTGGCCGGCCGGCCGGTGCTGCTCCGGGGTAAGTCGCAGCTGCTCTTCAGCGGCATGGGGCGCCTGGGTGAGAATGTGGCGCTCAATACCAAGAACAAATCCTATGCGGTGACGGCCGAAGTCGTGCTCCCCGAAGGAAACGTCAATGGGGTGATCACCGCCATGGGCGGCGGCAGTGGCGGCTGGTCGCTCTATATTCAGAATGGGCGGCTCAAGTATTGCTACAACTGGCTGGGCTTACAACGCTACTATACCGAAGCCGGCTCATCGCTGCCGGGGGGGAAACACCAGGTGCGCATGGAGTTTGCCTACGACGGCGGCGGGCTGGGCAAGGGCGGGGGCGTGACGCTTTACCTGGATGGTAACCAGATCGGAGAAGGGCGCGTCGAATATACACAACCGATGATATTCAGTGTCGATGAGACCCTGGATATCGGCTGTGAAAACGGCACGATGGTGGCCGAGGACTACACTGCTGGCACCAGCAAGTTCAACGGCAAGATTGAATGGGTCCAGCTCGACCAGGGCGTGGATGATCATGATCACCTGATCAGCCCGGAGGAACGCCTGCACCTGGCGATGGCACGGCAATAAAAATTTGTTCATGGAGAGGGTTGTGCGCTGCTTAATGGGCGCACAACACCCTCCAAAGAGGTGATTGCTCGAGGCAGTTTGCCGCGCTGGCGAATACTGCTACAACTTTGGAAACCGATTAACCCAGGAGTAAAAAAATGACTGCGCAAGACAAAATTCAACGCCAGGTCCTCCCCATCCCCGATCCCCAACATGTCGGGGTGACCACCTACGACGCCAAGGACCCGGATACTTACTATCCGCCGATCGTGCCGCTGCGCCCGCCCAAGGGCGCGCCCAACGTGCTGATCGTGCTGATCGACGACACCGGCTTTGGCGCCTCGTCCGCTTTCGGCGGACCGATCCATACCTCCGCCGCTGAGCGATTGGCAGCAGACGGGCTCAAATACAATCGCTTCCACACCACCGCCCTGTGCTCGCCGACCCGCCAGGCGCTGCTGACGGGTCGCAACCACCACACGGTGGGCATGGGCGGCATCACCGAGATGGCTACCTCGGCGCCCGGTAACTGCTCGATCCGGCCCAAGTCCTGCGCGCCGCTGGCCGAGACGCTCAAGCTGAACGGCTACGCCACCGCCCAGTTCGGCAAGTGCCATGAAGTGCCGTGTTGGGAGACCAGCCCGGCGGGTCCGTACGACGCCTGGCCGACCGGCAGCGGCTTCGAGTATTTCTACGGCTTTGTCTGCGCCGAGACCAACCAGTATTACCCCTCGCTGTATGAAGGCACCACGCCCGTCGAGCTGGATAAGACCCCCGAGGAGGGCTATCACCTCACCGAAGACCTGGCCAACCATGCCATCCAATGGGTGCGCCGGCAGAAGGCGCTGATGCCCGACAAGCCCGTCTTCATGTACTTCGCCCCTGGGGCGACCCACGCCCCGCACCACGTGCCTCCGGAATGGTCAGCCAAATACAAGGGCAAGTTCGACCAGGGCTGGGACAAACTGCGTGAGGAGACCTTCGCCCGCCAGAAGCAATTGGGCGTCATCCCACCCGACTGCGATCTGACCCGGCGCCACCCGGAGATCCCCGCCTGGGACGATATTTCTCCTGAAATGAAACCGATCCTGGCTCGCCAGATGGAGGTCTACGCCGGCTTCCTGGAGCACACCGACTATCACGTCGGCCGGCTGATCCAGGCGCTGGCGGATCTGGAGATCCTCGATGACACCCTGATCTACTACATCATCGGCGACAACGGCGCCTCCGCCGAGGGCACGCTCCAGGGTACATTTAATGAAATGATCCCCCTGAATGGATTCTCTATGCTGGAAACCGCGGAGTTCCTGAAAGAGAACATCGATAAGTTCGGCGGGCCGCAAGCCTACAACCACTATGCGGTGGGCTGGGCGCACGCCATGGACACGCCCTACCAGTGGACCAAGCAGATTGCCAGCCATTGGGGCGGCACGCGCAACGGCACCATCGTCCACTGGCCAAAAGGCATCCAGGCCAGAGGCGAGACCCGCAGCCAGTTCTGCCACGTGATCGACGTGGCGCCGACGGTCCTGGAGGCAGCCGGATTACCCGCGCCGGCCTTCGTCAACGGCATCCAACAAAAACCCTATGAAGGTGCAAGCATGCTCTATTCCTTTGACGATGCCAAGGCACCAGAGCGCCATACGACTCAGTATTTCGAGATCGTCGGCAACCGCGGCATCTATCACAAGGGCTGGACGGCGGTCACCAAGCACCGCACACCGTGGGAGGTAGGCGCTATCAAGACCATTCCCTTTGACGATGACAACTGGGAGCTGTACAACACGAACACAGATTGGACACAGGCCCACGATCTGTCGAAAGAGATGCCCGACAAGCTGCACGCGCTGCAGCGCCTGTGGCTGATCGAGGCGGTCAAATACAACGTGGTGCCGCTCGACGACCGTCTCGCCGAGCGTTTCAACCCGGATCTCGCCGGACGCCCACAATTGGTGCGCGGCAACCGGCAGCTGCTCTTCGGCGGGATGAAGGGCCTGTCCCCGCACTCGATCTTGAGCGTTACCAACAAAACCCACGCCATTACGGCCGAAGTGGTGGTACCGGAAGCCGCGGCACAAGGGGTCATCTTTGCCTGGGGCGGCATCACCGGCGGCTTCAGCCTGTATGCCAAGGACGGCAAGCTCAAATACTGCTACAACTTCTGCGGGTTGCAGCAATTCTTTGTTGAGGGGGACCGGACGATCCCGGCCGGGGTGCACCAGGTGCGCATGGAATTCGCCTACGACGGGGGCGGCCTGGCCAAGGGCGGCACCGTGTCACTCTTCATCGACGGCCAGAAAACGGGTGAAGGCCGCGTCGAGATGACCGAGCCCTTCGCCTATTCTGCCGATGAAACGGCTGATATTGGCATGGAAGGAGGTTCGCCCACCTCGCCGGATTATGGTTCGAAAGGCAACGCCTTCAACGGCGAGATCAACTGGGTCGAGATCGATGCGGACAAGGCAGCCCTGGATCAGGATCATATCCTGACTGGCGAAGAGCGCTTCCGTGTGGCGCTGGCGCTGCAGTAGATCAGGCTTTTTTGGTGGGATGTGTACACCACATCCCACCAGGCAATGTTAAATGGACAAGGTTTAATCTAAACAAGGAGACCCAAAATGTCTGACGTACCTGTTCAATTGATCGTGGCAGCTTTCCAGGATGAGAAGTCTGCCGGTGAAGCGCTGAAGATGCTCAAACAAGCCCAGAAAGAGAAGCTGATCGGCATCGTGGATGCCGCCGTGCTGCGCAAGGATGAGAAAGGCAAGCTCCACATCAAGGAGACTACCGATATGGGCGGAGGCAAGGGCGCCGCCCTGGGCGGCGTGGCTGGCGCAGCCATCGGCTTGATTGCCGGCCCGCTGCTGGTTGTCCCGGCCGCGGTGGGTGCCCTGATCGGTGGTCTGGCTGCCAAGGCGCGCGATAGCGGCTTTAAGGACGATCGCCTGAGGACCATCGGCGACAGCCTGAAACCAGGCACGTCTGCTATCGTGGCTGTTGTGGAGCATAAATGGGTGGGAGATGTGCAGAAGGCCATGCAGGAGGCCGGGGCGGATGCGGTGACGGAGGCTTTGAGCGCGGACATAGCCACCCAGCTCGAGGCCGGGCACCAAGCCGCCTACACGGCGATCGCCTCGGAGCAGGGCTTCAGCGCCGCCCGCCTGGCGGGTGGAGAAGACTCGATAGAGAGCGGTAAGCTGGTTGTAGATGACAGCGGTTTCTATGGGGAACGTTTCTACGCCACCAAAGAGGGTTTTGTCGTTGAAGGCATGGCAGCCGACGAGGAAGGAGTAACAGGCTTCATCGCCGCAGGTGTCCCGGAAGCACCGGAAACGCCTGAGGAGGAAAAGCCGGCGGCTTAAGGACAACAGATGATCTGGCGGATGGCGGTTGCTATCCGCCAGATCAGCCAGTTTATCCGCATTCCAGGCGGAGTGCGAAACGCAGTAATCGAAAGGAGAATTTCATGACTACCCATAGCGAACCGGCCCGTCTGGCCGACAGACCCGAAGACTATGCACGCTTCAAGATTGCCAAAGGCTATATCGAACCATGGGAAGACGGTATCCGTCTCAACCCCGCCGAACCAAACATCGAGTGGTGGTATTTTGACTCGTTGCTGGATGACGGCGCCAAGCTGGCGATCACCTTCTGCAATAAGGATCCAGGCGATCGGCACCACAAGCCCCTTGTACCGCTCATTGAAATTGACCTGGACCTGCCGGACGGGAGAAGGCTGATGAAGTACGGCAGGTTCAAAGAGGCCGAGTTCGAGGCCTCTAAGGATGGCTGTGACGTGCGCCTCGGCGATTATCGTTTCACCGGGGACCTGCACGAATATACCATCACGGGCGCAGCCGAGGAGCTCTCCGCCGAGGTGCGCCTCCAGGGGACGACGGAACCGTGGCGCCCGGAAACGGGGCACATCGTCTTTGGCGGCGAGAGCGAAGATTTCCTCGCCTGGCTGATATCGGTGCCCATGGGCAAGGTGACCGCCACCTACCGCATCGGCTCGGAGGTCCACGAGAGCACGGGCCTGGGCTATCATGACCACAACTGGTGCAACCAGCCTTACATGCAGATGGGGCACCTGCTCGACCACTGGTACTGGGGACGAGGGCGGGTAGGTCCCTACTCGTTCGTCACGGCCTACATCACGGCCGCGAAGAAGTATGGCCTGGCGACGGTTCCCCTCTATATGCTCGCCTGCGACGGCAAGGTGATCGCGGATGATCCGACGAAGCTGACGTTTTCCAAGAGTGGAAGCCAGATCGACGAACACACCGGCAAACCCGTCCCGGATGCGATCTGCTTCGATTATCGCGATGAGGACAGGCGCTACGTGTTGACCTACGCGCGCCAGAAGACGCTCGTGAGTCAGAAAAACATCGATTTTACGTCAGGATTGGTTAAGGTGGTGGCTGAGTTAATCAAATATCCGGGAGGATACCTGCGCTTCTCAGGACCCTTGAGCCTGGATTGTTATCAGGGAGGCGAGGTGGTCGAGCATTACGAGGAGAATGGAACCTTCGAAGAGTGTTACTTTGCATCCGAGCTCCACGGCGACCAGTAGGTCGAGCTGGCTAAATAAAGCCGGAGCTTTGAAGATCCGATGTGCCGTAAGGCGAGGATATCTCCTAACCATGTGATTGCAGACCCCGAGGGTCTTCATGATCCTCGGGATCTGCAGCAATGAAGTTTCATCAAACTTACATTAAAGGATTGTATTTCTTCAATAGGTTTTGTAGGGTTGGCTGAGTAAAAACCATGTCAACTGTAACAAATAGTCGCAAACTGCCCGAGATTAAAGTGCTCACTGCGCTACGCGGCGTAAAGTCGACTGCACTGAGCAATCAAATCGTCGCTGGCGTGACGCTGGCTGCATTAATGATTCCACTGAACATTGGTTACGCGCAGGTGGCTGGCCTACCGCCCGTCGTCGGCCTGTATGGCGCGATCTTACCGATGATTGTCTTTGGACTTTTCAGCACTTCGCGCAACCTCATCGCCGGGCCTGACGCGCCAATCGCGGCCCTGATCGGCTCGGTTCTGGTGCTCATCTGTCCCGCTAGTGACCCGAAATATGTAGAACTTGCTTACGGGCTGGCAATCGTCTCAGCGCTATTCTTTTTTGCCTTTTGGCTCTTCCGCCTCGGCTTCCTGGCAAACTTCTTATCGAAGGCAGTGCTGGTGGGTTTCATCAGCGGCCTGGGGATCGAGGTGCTGACCAGCCAGGTGCAAAAAATTATGGGGATCAGCGTCGAAGCTGACCATTGGCTGGTCGAGGTCTGGGACATGATTAAGAGCATCCCCGAAGCGAATATTTACTGCCTGGTCATCGGTATTGGCGCGATTGTGTTGATTCGCGGGATGAAACGCTACACACCCCGCATCCCTGGCGCGTTGGTCGCTCTGGTCCTGGCAACCCTGGCTGTGGAGGCCCTTAACCTGGATCAACTTGGTGTCAGTGTGCTGGGGCAGATTCCTCAGGGATTGCCCTCTTTTCATCTTCCCCAAATTGGCCTGACCGACTACGTGAGCTTGATCCCGGGGGCGCTGGCGGTAGTGGGTATCACCATGGCCGAAGGGCTGTTGGTGGCGCGCAAATATGCCAGCAAGTACGACGACCAGATCGAACCGGACATGGAGTTGTTTGCCTTCGGCGCGGCCAACCTGGCGACAGGGCTGACGGGGGGATTGGTGGTCGGATCGAGCGCCTCACGAACAGCGGCGATGGACAACGCAGGCATGCGCTCTCAAATCCCGAGCATTGTCGGAGCGATTGTGGTCGCGATCGTGTTGATGTTCCTAACCGGCCTGCTGGCGCTGGTGCCCAATGCCGTATTAGCCGGCATCGTCGCCAATGCGGTGCTGGCGCTCATCGAAGTGAGCGAGCTTCGTTCGCTTTATCGCCAGCGTCGCTCTGAGTTCTGGATCGCAGCCGTCTGCCTGGCGACCGTTTTGGCGCTAGGTCCGCTGCCAGCCGTCATCATCGCCTTCTTGCTTTCAGCGATTGACGTAGTGCGGCGCGCTGCCAGACCCCGGGTGGGCGTGTTGCGCTCGCTACCTGATGGACAAGGTTATTATGCCAGCCATGATTTAGAGAACATTGCTCCGGAGCGGGGCCTGATCCTGTTTCGCTTTGGCGCGGAGCTCTTTTTCGCCAACGCCAATTTCTTTCAGGAGTGCGTCAAGCGCATCGTAGAAAAGGCGGGCGCGCCTGTCAGGTGGTTGGTGCTGGACGCGGAAGCGATCAGCGATATTGACACAACCGGCGCAGAAGCCTTGGAGGCGATACTCGAATATCTGGAAGGGCGCGGCATCACGTTTGCCCTGGCACGCGCTGAGCCGCCTATCCCCCATTTGCTAGAGCGCTATCGGCTAACGGAAAAAATCGGCCCGGGGCGTCTCTATGCCACGAATCGCGCCGCTGTTCAGGCCTTCCTGCTGGAGACGGGTGAGAGCACACCCATTGACATGACCAAAGACCAACCTGGCGCCGAGGGCGATGTATCTGATCAGATTGAATAAGGCTGCCACGCAAAGTCGATCCGAAAGATTTGAGGGAAGAGAAATGAAGCACCTAAAACATCTCACCAGCATGATGTTGTTGATCTGGATTGTTACAGCTTGTAGCTGTACCTCACCCCAACCCACCCCAACACCGCAGCCGGTCGAGGCCTCCTGGGAGAACGTGCAAAGCGCCGGAAAGCTGATCGTTGGCACAGCGCCTGATTACCCGCCCTTTGAGTTCTATGACGCCCAATATCAATACGATGGCTATGACATCGCCTTAATCAAGGAGGTTGCCAACCAGCTGGGCGTCACCGTTGAATTTATGCCCTTTGCCTTCGACGGCTTGTTGACCACTGTGCAACTGGATCAGGTGGATATCGCCATCAGCGCTATCTCGGTCACGCCCGAGCGGGATGCGCTGGTGGATTTCAGCAATGTCTACTATGCCACCACGGACGCCGTCCTGGTCAGGTCCGACAGCACGCTGACTGCTGATACACCGGATCTGCTTGTGAATACCCGCCTGGGGGTGCAACAGGGCAGCGTCTACCAGGGTTACGCTCAGACAAAATTGGTAGACACTGGCAAGATGCCGCAGATGAACTTATTAGTCTATCAGGATATTTCCCAGGCGGTCACCGATCTGCAAGAAAGCCGCATCGAAGCCGTGTGGTTGGGGTTGCTTCCCGCTCAGGATTTTGCCAGGGACGGCAGTGTGAAGATCGCCACACAGGCTCTCAACCAGCAGCTACTGGCCATTGCGTTGAAACAGGGTTCGACCGGATTGCGCGACAAGATAAACGAAGCGCTGCTGGCTCTCCAAAACAACGGCACCATCGCAAGGTTATCGGAGCAGTACTTGAATGAGATCCCCGACGAAAACGCGACTCCACTTCCAACCCCCACACCCTTGCCGGCGCAGCCCACACCGACCTCACCCCCCTGCCTGAATAGCTCCGGATTGGTGGCGCATCTGTCGTTCGACGACAAAGGGATGACGCAACCGGCGGTCATGCAGCCCGGGCAAATCTTTATCAAGGGCTGGAAAATGGTCAATAACGGCTCGTGTTCCTGGACGCCTGGGTACAAAATTGCTTTTTCCAGTGGTAATGTGCCCGCCGCACAGATGGGTGGCCAACCCGTCCCGGTGACGAAAGAGGTCAAACCTGGTGAGACATTCGATTTCCAGGTCACCCTGACCGCCCCGTACACGCCCGGCAGCTATCAAGCTCTCTGGAATATGCAGGACGCCCAGGGTGGGAGGTTTGGAGCTACGGTGTCGGTATACGTTATGGTTCCCGCGGCTGCGCCCACGCAAACACCCTCACCGAATATTGAATTTAAAGCCAAACCGACCGACATCGTCGCCGGTGAAACGGTCACTTTCAAATGGGAGACCAGCAATGTAAAGGCTGTGTACTTTTACCATGATGGGCAAGACTGGGAAGATCATGAGGTGGACTTTTCGGGTGAAGATGAAGAAGATCCGGATTCCACCATAACCTATTACCTGCGCGTGATAAACCCGAACAACTCGGTGACCGAGAAGAAGATTACCATTAACGTGACCCAACCCGCAGGGAAACCAGTCATCGAAAAATTCGATGTTGAACCGGACGAGATCACGCTGAGCGAGTGTGTAGATCTGGAATGGAAGGTCACGGGGCAGGTCAACGTGGTATCGCTGTTCTTCGGCAATACCGAGCTTTGGCCAGATGCGCCTGTCTCCGGTAGTTTTCCGCAGCACTGCCCGCCATCCTCCGGGCAGGCAGTTTACCGGATTACTGCGAGCGGTCCAGGTGGAGATTCGGATGACCAGGAAACGGTTGATGTGATCGAACCGCAACCACCCACACCAACACCTATGGAACCTGCGCCGGATCCCGCGGCCGAGTATTGTATCAACCAAGGTGGAACCCTCACGACCCAAACCCGCGGTGACGGAGGCGAATATGGGGTTTGCCTGTTCGGTGACAATAAACAATGCGAGGAATGGGCCATGTATCGCGGCGAGTGCCCGGTTGGTGGTGTCAAAATCTCGGGCTATGCCACGCCAGCCGCGGTTTATTGCGCCATAACGGGCGGCGACTATGAGGCGACCAGTAATCAAGGCGCGGATGATGAGCAAGGTACCTGCACCTTTAACAATGGTACGGTCTGCGATGTCTGGGAATTGTACAACGGGATTTGCAGCCCATGAGTCCCGAGACAGGCATTGATCGCCAGCACAGGCTGGGTAACAGAGGCGCGAAAACCAGTTCAATACTGAGGAAAGGAAATATCGGGCTGGTGAAGGATTATTTAAAGGAGAGACATGATGATGAGCGAGGCAAAAACTACCCAAAGACAACAACTGACGACGCCGCGCGC
>Ga0209254_10001520_pt1 | contig 20883 bp, 18 predicted proteins | sample FrelakmetDIP11DI_FD_187148 | JGI IMG/M metagenome (GOLD analysis project Ga0209254, IMG submission 187148) | Freshwater lake sediment microbial communities from the University of Notre Dame, USA, for methane emissions studies - DIP11 DI (SPAdes)... | ecosystem: Environmental > Aquatic >...
TTTCTCCGAGTATATGGCAACTTAAACAAGTATCTTTAATGGGTGGTGGAGGAGTTACAACAAGACCTGGTGAGGAGGGTTGGACTTCCGCTAAAGCCCAATTGGGTGATGCAGGCGAATTTGATTGAATATCCGAATTGGGAGAAGATGCTTTAGCGTGTGTGGAGATAAAAATTACCAGTCCGATTACAATCACCAGCAAAGCAAGCAAGCCATATCGCTTCAGTGAAAAGAAATGCATAGTGCCACCTCGTATTTCGCTGGTATTAAAACTCAGGGATTAAATCCCCGAGTATTGTGACAACCGTCACTTATAAAGTATACACGAAAATTCTCCAGATGGATGAAGTTTAGACCTGATTTTTACTAAGGTGAATACCTTAATTAGATTTAGATATCAATTATTTTCCGTTGAATGGCGTACTTTATCAGGTCAGCTCGATTGTGCAGATCGAGCTTGGACATCAGATTCAAGCGATGAGACTGGACTGTTTTTATGGATATGCAAAGAATCTCAGCGATTTGCTTGTTGGAGTATCCTTCAGCAATCAGTTGAAGGATTTCACTTTCGCGAGGAGTCAATCCATCGGTGGGATTATTTTTTTGAATTTCTCCCCAGCGAAGATAATTCTCAATGACCAGCCTGGTAACAGCTGGTGAGAGGATCGTTTCACCCCGATACACGGAACGGATGGCATTGATTAGTTCATGCGCTGATGCATCCTTAAGCAGATATCCCATTGCCCCCAAAGCTAAAGCTTGCCGGATATATTCTTCGTTATCATGCATCGTCAGAATCAACACTCTCACATTTGGGCAAGCAAGTTTGATCTGTCGTAAGGTTTCCAAACCACTCAATAAGGGTAAGGCAATGTCCAAGAGGACCACATCGGGAAGCAACTGGCAAGCAAGGCTGAGTGCAGCATGACCATCCTCAGCTTCACCAACGATAAGCATATCTGGTTCGTGTTGCAGTAAAACACGAAGACTATCCCTCAGGATGGTATGATCATCAGCGAGTAAAATGCGAATTTTATCCATCGGTCAATAAAGTGGAAAATACCATAATAAACAAAAAGGGCTGCATTGCTGAACTACAATCCAATTGTTTTATCCAATCTTTTAGATATGGATCGCGTGCCCTTCTGCGCCGTGGGCGGCTTCCATAAGCGCTTCGCTCAATGTGGGGTGAGCATGAACATTTCGAGATATCTCCTCCGTGGTTAGCTCCATCATCTGGGCAATGGTCAATTCGGGTAATAATTCGGTCACTTCGGGACCAATCAGATGAGCGCCTAAAATTTCTCCATATTTGGCATCCGTGATAATTTTTACCCAACCGGTGTAATCACCCAGTCCGAGGGCTTTACCATTAGCCTGGAATGGAAATCTGCCAATTTTTACTTCCAAGCCTCTTTCCTTGGCCTGGGTTTCGGTCAATCCGAATGATGCAACTTGTGGCTGGCAATAGGTGGCATGTGGCATCATTTCATAATTGAGAGTAATGGTCTCGACTCCTGCAATATTCTCGGCACAGACAATCCCCTGCGCAGAACCAACATGGGCGAGCATGAGCTTGGCAGTTACATCTCCAATTGCCCAAATACCAGGTATGTTGGTTGCCATTCGATCATCGATCTCGATAGCTCCTTTGTCGCTAAGCTTAACACCCAGCTGTTCCAAACCAAGATCACGTGAATTTGGCCGGAAACCAATCGCCACAAGCGCTTGTTCTGCCTGTAAGTTTACTTCGCCAGCATCGCCAACTGCCTTAAGGGTGACACCTGATTCATTCGCTTCCAACGCTTCCACCCGATGGCCGACCAGGATCTTGATTTTGCGTCTGGCAAGCGCTTTTGCCAATTCAGTGCTCACTTCTTCATCTTCCAATGGAACCACGCGGGGCAACATTTCAACAATGGTTACAGGAACACCATAGGAGCTCCAAATTGTGGCAAACTCAACTCCAATAGCGCCAGCACCGATGATTATCGCAGAACCTGGCAGGGTTGGTTGAAGTATGGCCTCAAGATAGGTGAGGATGTGCTTCCCATCCACCTTCCAGGTTGGTGGAACCATTGTAGTGGCACCCGAGGCGATGACGATGTTTTTTGTTTTTAATACTGTGGATTTTCCATCGGAATCCATGACCGTAACGGTATCATGGGCGGTAATCTTTGCGGCTCCCATGAATACAGGGATATTGTTTTTCTTCATCAAGAATCCAACACCCTTGGTCAACCGATCGGATACCTGACGGCTGCGCTTGACAGCAACACCGTAATCCAAGTTGAGATTGTCGAAGGAAAAGCCGAATTCCTTGCTGCGCTCGCGAAGGATATGGGCAACTTCAGCATTCCGAAGCAATGCTTTGGATGGGATACAACCGACATTCAGACAAACACCCCCCAACCATTGTTTATCAACAATCGCAGTTTTTAAACCCAACTGGGCAGCCCGAATAGCACAAACATAACCAGCCGGACCTGCACCGATGACGACAATATCATAATTATCCATGACAACTCCTTAATTATTGATCACTCTTTAGTCTTGCCATTATACAATATTGATCTTACCTGGAAGGTTCAATATATATTTAAGACCATTTCTGCAGACTATCTACAATCCTGGCCAGGAAGTAATCTGCAATCGCACCATCAATGATGCGATGATCGAAAGTTAGTGATAGGTACATCATCGGACGGATTGCCAACAAATCGCCCATGGTTGGGTCAGAGACAACAATAGGGCGTTTTTGAATCACGCCTACTCCTAAAATTGCACATTGAGGTTGGTTGATGATGGGTGTGGCGAAAAGGGAACCGGTTACGCCGTGGTTGGTGATCGTAAAGGTTCCACCCTTTACTTCTTCAGGTTGAAGTTTATGAGCACGGGCGCGATTGGATAAGTCATTAACCAGGCGGGCGATGCCGAGTAAAGATAGGTTTTCGGTGTTTTTAATGACTGGAACGATCAACCCTTCTTCACCCAACGCGGTCGCCACGCCGATATTGATGGTGTTGTATATTCGCACACCCTCTTCTGACCAGGTTGAATTGACGATCGGGTAGGCTTTTAATGCAGTTACTGAGGCAGAAACGAAATAGGCAGTGAAGGTCAAATTCACACCTTCAGAGGTAAAACTATCTTTATTGGAATTGCGGTGGGTGGTTACCCTGGTCATATCAACTTCCATGATTGTGGATACGTGCGGAGCGGTGTGCTCGCTCAAAACCATATGCTCAGCGATCGCTTTCCGCATGGAGGTCTGTGGGAATAGCGTGTAAGTAAGACTTGACGGGGAAGGAATGGCAGTGGTGGGTGTTGATGCAGAATCAGGAAAAGCGATTATTGCAGGAGATAATGAGGTTTCGTTGCGGTTTTCCAGGAATTTCTCAATATCTTTTTTTGTGATCCGTCCACCCAACCCGGTGCCATGAACTTTAGATAGGTCTATATTATGCTCAGCGGTGATTTTAGCAACCACGGGAGAGATAAAACCAAGCTCTGGCGGTGGTGTTGATAGGATTGATACCCCTTGTGGCGATTGAGAAAGGGAAGTGAGCAATTGTTGAGTGGCTTCTGGCTGGTCTGGGCCAGTCTCCCCTGGAAGGGGTTCACCAGGTTGACCGATCCATCCCAACAAAGTGCCTACTTTTATAATCTCACCTTCTTTTGCGTATTCTGCGAGGATCACACCGGATGAGGGACTGGGAATTTCTGTATCGACCTTGTCAGTGTTTACTTCCAGGATCGGATCATACTGCTCTACTTTGTCACCGATTGATTTAAGCCACCTGACGATTGTGGCATCCGTTACTGCTTCACCTAACAGGGGCATAATCAATTTCGTAGGCATGATGCCTCCTTTTCTGATAAAACGACAATTGTCATGAGGGGCTCAATATATTTTTGGAAAGTCACTGGGTGATACTTCATGCATTAAATCATAAATTGCATCGAAAATAGTATCAAGATTGGGTTTAGACCAATAATCACCATCCGAGCCATAGGCGGGGCGGTGAACAGCACCAGGTAAGGTACGAGGGGGGGAATCAAGCCAATAATAACCCCCTTGTTTTTCGATGACTTCCTGAAGCATATAAGCTGTCGTTCCTCCAGGAACATCTTCATCTACAAAGATGATGTGTCCTGTTTTCTTAAGTGAATCCAAAATTTTTCCGTGAATATCGAAAGGAAGAAGGGTTTGAACATCAATAATCTCGGTTTCGATACCAACTTTGCTAAGTTTATCGGCTGCTTCCATCGCAATGCGGCAGCAGGCCCCATAGGTTACAAGAGTGATATCGTTTCCTTGACGAATGATTTCCGGGATACCCAGTGGAACGGATATCTCACCAATATTATCCGGAAGGCGTTCCTTTTGCCTATAGCCATTGAGTACTTCAATGATGAGAGCAGGATCATCTGATCGTAGCATGGTGTTATAGAAGCCGGCTGCCTGGGTGAAATTACGGGGAACCAAAACATACAACCCTCTTAACAAATGGATAAGGCCTGCCATAAGAGAGCCTGAGTGCCACACACCTTCCAGTCGATGACCACGCGTGCGAATGATCACCGGGGCTTTTTGCCCTCCGTGGGTGCGCCAGTGCAAGGTTGCAAGGTCATCAGCCATGAGCTGTAAAGCATAAAGGACATAGTCTAAGTATTGGATTTCGGCAATCGGGCGTAAGCCTCGCATAGCCATCCCGATGGCTTGACCAATAATGGTTGCTTCACGTATACCCGTGTCAGCAATTCGCATCTCGCCAAACTTTTCTTGCAGCCCACGCATGCCCTGGTTGACATCACCCATACGGCCTACATCTTCACCAAAAGCGATCAGGCGCGGTTCTTGAGCAAAGGCCGAAGTGAAATATGCGTTGATAATATCAAATCCATTCAGAGTGGGGGAGTTCTCAGAATAAACAGGCTTGACTTCGGGAACTTGTAATGCAGATTCTGTAGATTGACTGTGCAGGTGAGAACCAAATCGAACATGATATATTCCTTCCTGGGTATTCTTCCAATCAATCAATAACTGTTTTGCTTGAAATTCCTCCCCCCGTACTTCGAGCAACGCATCCTTTATAGCAGACATAATATCCCGATGAAATGGTCCAGGGATATTCAACAACCTCTCCTTGATCTGTTCAAGTTCCAGTTTATGAATTGATTTATATATTATCTGGTCAATAATGCCAGCCACCTTGGAGCGTTCATCAAGAATGGGATTGATGAATGAGTCCCAGGCTTTTTTTTGATCTTCCTGAACTGAGTGAAGATCTTCTTTTTCGATTTGATCTAGCTCAGATGGGGTGATATATTTCTCCGTTAAAATCCATTCACGGAATATTTTTATGCAGTCATTGTCTTGTTCCCATTCCAACCGTTCTTTGGATTTATAGCGCTCCTGGCTGCCAGAGGTGGAGTGGCCCTGGGGTTGAGTAAGCTCGCTGACATGAACAATCGAAGGCATATGTTCATCCCTGGCAACCTTGATCGCGTTTTGGTATGCTTCAAGGAGGGCGGGGTAATCCCATCCCCGAACGGTGTAGATGTCAAATCCATCGCAGCATTCCCCGGGAGGGCGGCGAAATCCCATCAGGAGCTCTGAGACATTTTCCTTGGCGATCTGTGACTCATTGGTAACAGAGATTCCGTAACCATCGTCGTAAATGGTTAGGATTACCGGACAACGTAGAACCCCGATGGCATTTACTGACTCCCAAAATATACCTTCGGCACAGGATGCATTGCCAATCGTAGCAAATGCAACCTCGTTACCGTTTTTTGAAAATTGGGAGAATTGCTGAAGAGCTGGGAGTTGTCGGTAAAGTTTGGATGCATATGCCAAACCCACCACCCTGGGCATCTGTGAAGCGGTGGGCGAAACATCACCGGCAGAGTTGGGTTGATTGGTCAGGTTTTTCCACGATCCATCAGGATTCAGGCTGCGGGTGGCAAAATGAGCGTTCATCATCCTTCCAGCGCTGGATGGTTCAGAGGCCAGGTCTGGATTTGCATACAATTGGGCGAAAAACTCCTGGACGGTTGCCATTCCAGTCGCAAACATAAAGGTTTGATCGCGATAATAGCCAGAACGAAAATCGCCGTCTTTGAATACTTGTGCGATGGCAAGCTGTGGCAATTCCTTCCCATCGCCAAATATTCCAAATTTCGCTTTACCGCTCAATACTTCACGGCGACCAATATAACTAGCCTGCCGACTTTTAAATGCAAGGCGGTAGTCCTGGATAATCTTGTTGGTGTTGGGTAAGGGAAATGCTTCTTGCATGGTTTACTCCAATTGACTTGCGACAAGTTCTGCAATATCAAGCACTTGCATATCAGAGTCCGCTGCTTTCCTTGCATCAGTAAGCATGATCATACAAAAAGGGCAGCCGACTGCGAGTATATCCGCGCCAATCGATTCTGCTTCTTTAAAACGGTTCATATTGATACGTTCCCATCCGTGCTCTTCCTCTTTCCACATCTGAGCACCTCCAGCGCCGCAGCAGAAGGACTTCAGACGATGACGGGGAAGCTCAGTTAGAGGTAAACCAAGCAGATCTAAATCTTTTCGAGGAGCATCGAGGATGTGATTATGGCGACTCAGATAGCATGGATCGTGATAAGTTAATCTTGAATACTTGGCAGCTTTGAATTGGGCAGTGAGTTCAAGTTTACCGCTCGAAATCAACTCGTGAATTAATTGGGTGTGGTGGATGATATCGTAGTTGCCTCCGAAGGCAGGGTATTCGTTTTTTAGTGTATGCAGACAGTGAGGGCATGTGGTCACAATACGCTTAGGGGCAACCGTGTTGAGTATATCAACATTGGCTGTTGCCATTTCATTAAAAAGATATTCATTTCCTGCTCGTCTTGCTGAATCTCCGGTGCATTGTTCGTTCTTTCCTAGAACAGCAAAATTGACCTGTGCTTTATTCAAAATTGTTGCAAAAGAACGGGCAACTTTTTGTGCCCTTGAATCCGTCGCTGGAGCACAACCAACCCACCACAAGATATCCGGCGTGGAATTTTGATCAATCGTGGGTACGACTAAGCCTTCAGCCCATTTCAACCGCTCGCTGGGTGGAATATTCCAAGGATTGACATTCCGTTCCATCCCACGGAAGGTCGCTTGAAATTGCTGAGGAAAGGCATTTTCATTAAGGACCAAGGCTCTACGAATATCCAAAATATCACGCATGGGCTCATTATTCACCGGACATATGTCAATACAAGCTCCACAGGCGGTGCATGCCCAAATTGCCTCGGGGGAGATAGCAAATTCTACCAGTGGTTGAGGGCTGCTATCACCCTTGGCAATATTCTTTCCAAAATAATTCAGAAAGTAACGTTTGTTTATTTCCAATGCAGCAGGGGATAATACCTTGCCGGTATTATAGGCTGGGCATACTTGTTGGCAACGAAAACACATTATGCATGCGTATGAATCGACAAGCTGTTCCCACCTCAAATCCTCCAAATGGGAAACGCCAAAAGTCTCAAGGCTCTCATCAGAAAAATTAAGGCGACTTAACTCACCAATTGATTTTCGAGTAGGTTTAATCAGAAAATTGATGGGGGCAAAAAAGATGTGGATATGTTTCGAAAATAAGAAATAGGGTAGAAAGGCGAGGATCAACCCGATCGATACCCAGAATGCAATATGTTCGCCAATGGTCAATGCGACAGGATCCCAATCATGCCAGAGGTTTGATAACACGGAAGCAAAAGGCTGCCAGGGATCTGGTCCTTGCTGCACTAACTTGAATGATTCTCCAATGAAGCGTGAACCCACATGAAAGATGACAAACATACCAACGATGGCTGAATCGCGCATGATCCCGGTGCGTGCTTTGGGATGCAGCAAAACATCCGAACGTGCTGAAAGGGTTGCCGGACGCAGAATAAATCTCCGAAAGATTAAGGCAGCCATACCGATTAAGATTGCTATGCTAAAGAAATCCGAACCAAGACTGTATAGGTCACCGATCGTTGTTCTACTATGAAATTGATAATTTGGGATAAACGCCTGTAAGAGGTCTTGGATATTCACAATAATGAAATAAAGAAAACCCCATCCGACCATGGCGTGGAAAAAACTGGGTATTCTACGAAATCTAAACAATGGTTGAAAGCTGATTAACCTGATGGGGGTAATCAGTATGCGCTGCCGGATGACTTTCCAGTCAGGCTTGCCATGACCCCGCTTGATAATGAAGAGAATTCGTCTGGCAGCTTTGAAGGTTAGAAAGAGCGAGAGAATGACTACGAGTGTAAAAATAATCCTCTCAGGCTGTGTTAGCACGATTGAATTTCTCCTATGGAAAAAGCTTATTGTTTAGAAAAGTATTCTATCGCGGCAGACACAGCGGGGTCAGTCTCCAAAGAATATTGGTCAAAATCACCGGTTACGAATAGATCGGGGATGATGCCGGTTTTTTCCCAATTCTCATCAGGATGGTTCAGAGGCTGGAAGGTTTCATTAGCCAACCATATTTTTGAACCATCCTCCAGATCGTAACCCCATAATATTTCTACATTACCATCGGTTGTCTTACCAATCAGATAAGCCCGTCCGACATCCTGCAGAACACCCGCAAAAATCTCTCCAAAACTTGCAGTTTCAGCTCCGACAAGAACTACTAAAGGCACTCGGGAAGAATCATTGATATCGTGTAAATTTATCTGAAGGGAGTGTTCTTCAATCCTATTTATAAAATATCCAAGATTTCCTCCCACAAAATAACTAAGCACAGGCTCGAGAACAGTGCTTGAGCCGCCTCCATTCATACGGTTATCAAGGATCAACCCATCGAGGGGAGCATCCTTAGTCAACTGATGAAGAGCTGATTCGACTTGTTCATCGACGGTGCTGTCATCGAAGGTCACTAAAAGGATATAGCCTATTCTTTTCCCTTCTGGGCTGATGATCACTTTGGAAACTACTGGAATTTCACCTGTGATACGATGTCGAGAGACTTGAATTTCACGCGGTTCTTCACCTGGAGATTGTACTTCCATACTTATGGATGTTCCTTCGGGTCCACGGACAATATCCCGTAAAAACCCATCTTCGTCCAAAATAGGGATGCCATCTACCGCAATAATACTATCACGAGGTTGTAAACCAGCTGCTTCAGCTGGGCTGCCCGTAAACACAGATAAAATGACACCCCTCTGTCGCTCAGGAACAGCACTAACCACGACACCAATGCCAACGTAATCGTATTTGCCCTGATATTCAGATTCCTGCTCAGCAACTTCTTGGGGATTGAGGTATTGGGAATGATCATCCCCAAGACTAAAAATTAGCTCATTCAATGCCGTGTAAAATTGTGAGTTGGTTAACCCTGCAGATATTTTTTGAGTATATTCCTGGCGAATCGCGTCCCAGTTTAGACCGTTAAAATCCGGATACAAGTAGGTATCATTAACAATCGTCCACAGATTCTCAAAAATCCTTAGCTGGGATTCCAACGGGATAGGAGTTGCTTCCGGGGTTGATGTAGATAGCAGGATGGCCGTTGGACTGGGGAGAGAAACGGTTTGGGTTGGAATCGCGGTTGGTAAGGGAGTGTAAATGGTGGGAGAAAGGGTGGTGGGTTTAAGGGGTTTTTCTTTATTTTCTTGTGATCGTGGTTGCTCCCGCTGTAGAGTTGGGATGTAGGATGAACATGCCAGGATGGCGAGTATTACTGGCAGGCAGATGAGGAGGCGGACTTTAAAAATCATTGAAAGAAGCAGGTTTTCTATTTTGGATTTAATTGTTATCCTGATCCATTTATGTATCAATAATTACTGTATCCTAGGCACCACCCTCACCATAATAGTCTGGATCGGTTGGCGTATTTCCACTTGGATCCCAGACATAAACCCAATCCCCCACATTTGCCCAATCATACAACCAATGGGCATCAGGTGGTGCAAGATTCACGCACCCATGTGATTGGGGAAATCCAAAAGCTGTGCGCCAGTAGGCACCATGCAGAGCGCGGGCATTATCGTAATACATCGTCCAGGGGACATCTTCCAAATAATAAAAATCCGAACGGTCTTCAGTAAATGACCCTGACATAGGAGTCGAATCCAGTTTTCGTTCCACCTGGAATAATCCAGGCTTGGTAAAAAACGGATCCAGCCCTGATGCAATTAAAGTGGCAAAAACCAAATTTCCCTGTTCATACACGGCGAGGGTTTGTTCCGCCAGGTTTACCTCCATCCAGCGTCCATTCTCTACACCCTCGGGAGGGGCTTCAGCTGGAATTACCCGACCGATAAATCGCCCTTCGAGCCATTCATCTGGAGCGACCATATACCACTCCGTGTCATTTACAAGCCTGGTTGAGTAAACAGGTACAATCTCATATTGATTCAGGGAATGACCCGTATTATCATCCGGGTTATAACCAGGTACTCGCTTCGTCTCCAGGCTTGCAGCGAATGGTAGTATCCAACCAAAAGAATGATCAGGTGTATTCGAAAACTCAATTCCACCAGGATAACTTCGTGGAACAGAGATACGGCTGGAAACCCGTACCCAGGAACCATCATGGAGTTTAAAAAACCGTCCATTTTCGGTATCAGAAAATTCTATATAAGAAACATAACGCAGTCCGCCTGGATCAATGTAGCGGACCAAATTATTTCCTGAGACAGCATCCTCCAAAGAAGCGTATACTGGTGTAGGACCTTCACCCAGTACGGCATATGAAAATGGCAATTCACCCAATGTTCCATCGATCGAAAGATAAGGTGTTGGAAGTATTGGAAATTCGATCCCGACAGACGCCATTTGGGTGAGGTAGGTGGAGGGTCCTGAGGGCAAACAATCCTGAGGATCTGTCATGTAAATGCCAGGCAGGCATAAAGTGGCACTTCGAGTATCAAGCGCGGAAGATTGCATTTCCGTTTTTGAGATGATAGGCGAAAATCCGTGAATAAAAATTAATATGGAAATAATGAATGGAAACATTTTCTTTTGCGGAAAGATTATACCAGTGGAAAAGGTTCAATCAACACTGATTGGATAAATGTATGATTAGCCTTTTCCACGGTCAATAATGGTCTTATACTATAAGCATGGACCAGCAAAAAACGATCATAAATATTGGATGCCACGTAGTACTTAACTTGTTGGACCGTGCAGGCAAAAAAGAACGACTGGAAATTGATATCGTGGCGGATCAATCAGCCGATTTTTCGCAAGGATTCTTAGGTGTGAGCACGCCACTCGCCAAGGTATTATTGGGAGAGAAGGCTGGAAATGTAATCCCGTATTTAAAAGATGATATTCTTGCCATTGAGCTTCTGGAGGTTAGCCCATCGATAGTAGAGCCACCGGATGATATTCAGGAAAAACGTCTTTCGATGATGAATAAGGCGATTCGCGAGGTTGAACACACGAATGCAGTGGTTTTTGCTTCTTCCTTCAGCGGAAAATGGGGGGATTATGACCCGGACAGCTTACCAAAAGATGAAAACCAAGAAACTGATGTATCTGATAAGTGATCCATTTAATCTTTGGTTACAATTTCAAATCCTTTATGCCTTTAAATTATTGGAATTACTCACCCATTTTAATCTACCCCCTCCCAACCTCCCCCAGAACATTGCATCGCTCACAAAGACCGTTGGCGATGTTCGGGGAGGAGTTTTAAGGACTCTCCCCAAAAAAGCAATTTTGGGAAAGGGGGATGGAGGTCAGAATAAGGATGACACAGGTGGTTTTCCTGCGGCATCCTTATTCTGGATATACTCTTCTAAAATAACCGCAGGTGGCCTAGCAAAATCGATCGGCGAGTAATTACAATTTATTATTGGTACTATTATTGCACCCAATTCATAGAATTCATATATCGCATGCCCGTTACCACATCGACTATTGACACATTGATGAAGTGAAAGATCGAGTCACAAAAATTTGCATAGATAGGGAGTATTGAATTGACAAAATCACGTTCCCAACTCATTGTTGAACACTTAAGAGATATGCAAGCATCCTCCCCAGATATCGAAGCCTCGGCGGTGATAAGTGTCGACGGGCTGACGATTGCTTCGGCTTTACCGCAAGGCGTGGAGGAAGACAGGGTAGCCGCAATGTCAGCTGCCATGCTCTCATTGGGCGAACGGATTGCAGCGGAATTGGGTCGCGGATCGTTAGAACAGGTTTATATCAAAGGGTCGAATGGTTATGTGCTATTAATGTCTGTGGCTGAAGATGCGGTGCTGACTGCGCTTGCGCGTGAGAATGCAAAATTAGGATTGCTTTTACTGGATATGTGCCGCGCAACGGAAGCGCTCACCAAGCTTATCTAGATACATTTACGCACACCAGGATGGACCAGGAGGCTTACCGTCCTTCAACTATTTTATAATCGGTTTGAACCATTCTATAACGAGCGCCTATTCTCACGATAAATCAATCAGAAATTACTTTCACACCTCGCAAAGTAACATAGCATGTTGAGAGTATAATTAATCCACAATTACGCTCGCAGCGGAGAGCCTAGCCTGGTTGGTCTCCGCATTTTCTTCTAAAAATGACTACTGAAATTCTCCATAAACCCGATTCAGTATTGAAGTGGAACCTACGCCAGTTATACTGGGATGTGTTCTGGTTTGGAATCCTTGCTGGAAGCACAATCGCTTTCCAGGCAATATATGCCGTTCGTCTGGGTGCCACTGGATTTCAGATTGGACTATTGACTGCCGGACCTGCAATTATCAGCTTAATTTTTACCATGCCATCCGGGCATTGGATGGAAGGTAAACCTCTCATCAAAGTGTCGTATCGCTCAGCAATCTGGCAGCGCCTGGGATATGTTTTCCTGGTTGCGCTACCGTGGGCTTTTACTTCTCCAGAAGGGCAGATATGGGGTTTGATATGGACTACTTTGATCATGTCGGTGGCGGGGACAGTTTTGGCGATCAGCTTTAATGCGCTTTTTGCTGAGGTGGTGCCACCCGATTGGAGAGCCCATGCGGTCGGGAGAAGAAACATCCTCTTAGCCATCAGCATAACCCTGGCAACCGTAGCAAGCGGTCTGATCCTGGATAAAGTAGTGTTTCCAGTAAACTACCAGATCGTGTTTTTAATTGGTGCGATTGGAGCGATGTTGAGCAGCTTCCACATTGGGAGGCTGCGTAAATCTGAGATGGTATCCCAGCCAGCAATTGGAGTTGGATTAGAAACAGGTAAATCCAGAGCTCAAACAAAAAAGGGATCGTTTTGGCGAAAGGATTTACTTAAAGGTCCGTTTGGAATATTCATGCTGGCATACTTAATCTTTTATGCATTTCAGTACTTCCCGATCCCACTGTTTCCAATCGCTTATGTAGACCAATTGCACCTGACCGATGGGATGATCGGAATTGGCAACGCATTATTCTACGGCACGATGATGCTTGCCTCTTTCCGGCTCAGCTATATCAGCAACCGTTATGGTCATCGAAAAGTCCTTATCATCAGCTCGATCCTATTTCCAGTCTATCCATTGCTTTTGGCTATTGCCAAAGGACCAGAGCTGTATTACCTGGCCTGTTTTATCGCTGGTGCAGTATATGCCATGCTTACTGGTGCGCTCATCAATCGATTGATGGAACGCGTGCCCGCATATGACCGCCCGGCACACATGGCAATCCATAACCTGTCTTTAAATATAGGAATTTTAGCTGGTTCCCTATTGGGACCCTTCACAGCTGAATTGATTGGTCTTCAAGCGGCTATATTCCTCGGGGCAGGGCTGCGTTTGCTGGCTGCAGGTTTTCTTTGGTTGTGGGGGTGATTCAAGCTATGCCAGGTTGATATTGTTCAAAATAATTGCTGGTCAATTTACGCCACTCGGCGATATCCAGGGTTTCAGCGCGTCTCATCGGATCAATATCTGAGATTTTAAGTAAGGTTTCGACTACTGAAGGTGTCAGGTGAAGCCCAGCAGAAAGAGCATTTCGTAAAGTCTTACGCTTCTGACTGAAGCCAGCTTTGATAAGCTTGAAAAAAATATCCAATTCCTGGATTGGGATAAGCGGGGTGGAATATAGATCAATACGAAGGATACTGGAATCAACTTTTGGGGGAGGATAGAAAGCAACGGAAGGGATGTGGGCAATGATGTCTGGCTGACCATACACTTGCACACTCAATGCCAACAGACTCATATCCCCAGGTGTGGCGCAAATACGGTTAGCAACCTCGCGCTGAATGGTCAGGATCATGCGGCTGGGAGGGATGCGAGCTTCCAAGAGATGGCGCATGAGTGCGGAGGTTATATAGTAGGGAATATTCGCCACCACAGCGTACTCCTGTTGATCGACAAGGATAACAGGATCTAGAGCCAGGATATCCCCTTGAACAACCCGGACATTTGGGTATTGACTGACAACCTGGATAAGTGGAGGAATTAGATTGCGATCCAATTCGACCGCAATAACAGTGCGGGATTGCAATGCCAGATAACGGGTGAGACTACCGAGCCCAGCGCCAATTTCAAGCACAACTTCATTCGAGGAAATTTGAGCAGCCGTGATAATCAGCTGAAGGGCAGAATCATCCAGTAAAAAATTTTGGCCTATGGATTTTTTGGGATGCAGCCCATATTGGTATAACAGCCCAGGTACATCTAGCTCAGCAAGATTCATGGGATGATCCAAACAATATTAGGAGGAGGAGGCCAGAGAAAGTAAACTGTGACCCATTGGTGCCATGGGACGTAATCGTCATCACTATAACCAAGGTCGATCCAACGACCGACCACAGCACCACCGATATCTGCTGCAACGACCTCCCCATAACCAGGGACGAACAGCTGAGTGAAAAAGGGGATTATGCTGGTATCCACAGCAGCCACCCCTTTTTTGAGAGGTAAACCGGAGGCGGTTGTGCTGCCTGTATTCGATGGGTGGTAAGAGGTGGCATACATATTAAGAGCACGCCAGTATTGGATCGTAACGCCATCGACGACAGCGGAGAGCATGACAACCGAGGTTCCGTAACCCAGGATGCGTGGTTGAGGTTGGCGAGCCACCCATTGGTTTTCTACCTGCCGTGATACTTCCTGACCATCTTCACTGCGAACACGGATGCGCTGGGCAGTCAGCCCATATTCTCCGGTTTGGATAATCGATTGATTGTCAATTTCCAGGGTTGGATCAGGTTGGTAGCTGGTTTCAAAAGGCAATGGTGACTGCTCTACCAATACTTCCTCGGTCACATGAATCAAGCGTATTTCAGTATTGGCGGGAATCTGGGCTTCAGGAGGGGGATTGCTATAATCCAAACCCTGGACAGATAGCCCAGCATCCTTCAAGGCTTCGCCAACAGTCTGGGCAGGAGTGCGGGTGGACACATCTGCAGCCTGGGTATGAATAGTGACAATGCGGGATGGAATGATCGTGGCAGAGAGACCGGATGAAAGGGGAGTAGAAACTGGAGGGTCAATTTTATCAACAGCGAAGAAGGAATAACCTGCTGCCCACAAAGCAGAACCCAGGGTGCTTGCTGTGGATGACAAAGTAGTTTTTATTTCATCCATTGTCAGAGAAATTTTCGCCATTGGAATAATTTGAAGTGAAATTGATTTGGCATTTGCAGGGAAGGGCATGGTGGGATCGATCACCTGACCATTTGAAAGCAGCTGGTCTCCATTTTGCAAACTTACGCCGGCATCGATAAGCAGACGAGAAGGAGTACGCTCAGCACTGTACAGTGAACGAAATTGTCCGTTTGCGAGGACCTGGATAGGGATTGAGCGGATAAGGGTTATCCTGCTGCCATTTTTCAGCCAGGTATCTTGTGAAGGAGAAAGATCATCCAGCGGTGAAAGTGGTATGTCGTGGGCATGTAAAAAATCTGCCACGGTAAAACTATAAGTAGTAACAGTTTGAGGCTTTCCATCAATTTCAAGCGTCACAGTCTTGCGGAGGCCAAGAGTGATGGATAAACCTAACAAAATGACAACTCCAAGAAGGATCCCTACTTTGCGGAGGGGCGAAGAAACATGCATAATTTTACATTTACATCGTCACATGCATAAATATTATTGATCAGCCAGAATTTTCCGGGCGATAACCATGCGCTGAACCTCGCTGGTTCCTTCACCAATCGTCATCAGACGAGCATCGCGGTAAGCCAGCTCGACAGGATATTCACGGCTGTATCCATAGCCACCATGAATCTGGATGGCATTGCGGCACACCCGCTCAGCCATCTCGGTAGCGAATAGTTTTCCCATAGAAGCTTCCTTGGTGAATGGACGCTTTTGGTCTTTCAGCCAGGCCGCATAGTATATCATTAATCGCGCGGCATGGATTTCAGTGGCAGCATCAGCCAGCATCCATTGGATAGCCTGATGCTCGGCGATCGGCTTTCCAAAGGTCTGGCGCTCCTTGGCATAACGAATGGCATCTTCCAACGCGGATTGGGCAAGTCCAACAGATAAAGCACCAATGCTGATGCGGCCTCCATCCAGCACAGCCAGGGTTTGCTGCAAGCCACGACCCAAGGTTCCAAGCAAGCTGCTCTTAGGCAGGCGGACGCTTTCATAGGTCACTGCATGGGTTGGAGAACCTTTCAGCCCCATTTTCTTCTCAGCAGGGGCGATGTGCAACCCGGGTGAGTCGGTAGGAACGATGATCATACTCAAGGAATAAGGTCCGCCCATGGGATCGGTACGTACAAGGGTGATAATGTAATCGGAAATGCTGGCATTGGTGCACCAGGCCTTGGAACCATTGATGACCCATTCATCATCGATTAACTCGGCATGTGTGCGAACGCCACCCTGAATATCTGATCCAGCTCCAGGTTCGGTAAGCGCCAGGGCAGCAAGCTTATTCTTTCCGGAAGCAGCCCTGGGCAGGAAATATTTTTTTTGGTCTTCATTCCCAAAAAGTACAATAGGAGTGGTCCCCAAACCGTTATGAGCAGCAATCGACAGGGCGGTGCTGCCACATCCCCAGCCCAGCTCTTCAATGGCGATGGCTGCGCTGACAGCATCCACGCCCGATCCGCCATATTCCTCGGGGATGTTCAGACCAAGCAAGCCTAAGGGACCCATCTTGCGCATGGCAGGCCAATTAAATTCAGCACTTTCATCCACTTCATGTGCCTTAGGTTTGATCTCTTGGGAAACAAAATCGTGGACGACTTTACGCCACATTCTTTGTTCATCGGTCAGGTCGTAGTTCATCGTTGGTATCTCCTTAGATAGTTGCCTGGATAGATAGGTTTAAAACAACCAGATGATCAATATGACGATACCGATAATGATGAGCAATGGAATAAGCACAATTTTCAAGATCATACCTGTTAACGATAAACAATCCCGAAAGGTGAATTCATCTTTTGCCACGGAGGGAAGGCGACGACCGCAAACCGGGCATTTTTGAAGGCCTGGGGGAAGTTGAGCGTTACATTTAGGACAGTATACAACCATGTCAGAATATGCTAACCAAGATAATCCTTGAGATTGTTATTGTACCCTGAAGTGATAAAACAGCAAAAAAAATCAATAGGTGTAGAAATTAAATTTAAATAAATTATGGATGCGTACCAAAATAATAGGCGGGCAGGATGAGAAGCAGGTAACTGGAGAGATTGGCGATGAATACGAATAAGCAGTTCTGACGGAAAGCTTCACGCTTGAAGTAAGTCAGTATAAATACTTCCACAATGAGGGAAATAACAAAGGAAACCGGCAGCCACACAAATGGAGAGCGCTGGAGCAGGACCAGGAGGATACCATTGACGATACCAGAAATAATATTCATAATGAAGGATACCTTCATGGAAATGCGAAAGAGGTTCCAGCCAAGCAAGGTCAGGGTAACACCTTCGACAAGCGCAATCAGCAGATTAACGACGAGGAGGGCAAGGAAGCCAAATATCAGCAACAAGTATGGGGCAGAAGGTCCGGTGATGTCGAGGGGGATGGTGGGAAACATAGGCGTTATCAGGTTTACCGGTTTGAAGGTTAAAACGTTAATAAGCTATCAAGTGACATGGATAACAAGGTGAGTATACCGCAAAGTGGGGAGCGATCAGCATAAACAACCATTCGGAGCTCGAAGAGATGAGAACTGAATTCGATATAGATTCGAATCCAATCCATATTTAACCAAAAAACCCTGGGTGGAAGGCATCTTCACCAGGGTATAACAATTTCAGAATAGAATAAAAGAACTTGTTAATAAAGAGAAAAATTTGATTGATAATTATATCCAGCGTTTTTTTCCACCGATCTGCCGGCGTAGGAGTAGTGGACCCAGGCGGTCGATCAACCAACCAAAAGTGTGTTCAACGAGAGGTGTGATTGCCAACCAGGAGGGCACATATACGACACGCCGGGGATGTTCCAGTAGATTCCAGACCTGATTGGCGATGGTCTCAGCAGTCACGCCCATACGCTCGGTAGGTATATGTAATCCACCTTCAAGATTGGCAGCCGTATCGCTGAACTCGGTCCGGACGGGACCAGCCCGTACCACACTGATATGCAGGTGAGTGCCGGAGAGCTCGCGATACAGGGAAGTGGTGAAATTATCCAGGAAAGACTTGGAGGCACCATAAACAGCAACTCCCTGGCTGGGAAGGCTCCCAGAAATGGAACCGATGTTAATGATGTGCCCCGAATTAATTGAACGCATCTTGTGCAGGAACAGCAGGGTGAAATGGACCGCGGCTGCAATGTTCACCTGCAGGATTTCAGAAGCGGTAATCCAGGGCATATCGGTGCCAAAACCATACCAGCCCAGACCGGCATTGTTGACCAGGACATCTGCCTGACCATATTTGGCTTCCACCTGATCAAAAACAGCCTGGCGCTCGGTTTCGTCGGATAAGTCAGCTGGAATGATCTCAGCGCTGCCCTTGGAGAGTCGAATTTCGTCGGCAAGCTGCTCGAGGCGTTCCTTTCGGCGGGCAACAAGGACAACTTGGAGACCCTGCCTGGCTAACTTGCGCGCAGTGGCAGCACCGATGCCACTTGAGGCACCGGTGACTACAGCAACCTTGCCGTTCCATTTTGACTCATTAATTTTCACGGAGGTTCACCAATCTACATGCTATGTTAAACAATAGATTCTTTATAAACATTTTTGTTCTTTGAGAACCATTTAACCGTATCGGTTAATGATTCTCGCAACGGGCGGGGAATATACCCAAATTCAAGGTGAGCCTTGGCATGGCTAATCACCGAGTTCGAGGCAAGGGTGGCTAGAGAATAGGGGGTGAAGCGAGGTTTGTTATGCGTGAGTCGATAGTATAAGGGGGTGATGTTGGCGGTAAGATTAGCCAGCTGTAAAGGAATCTTCAGGCTAAAAATGCGCTCCCCCAGGATTTCTTGAACGATCTTGATGATATTCGGGACTTCTATACGCTCACCGGAAAGGATATAACTCTCGCCAGAGCGGCCCTTTTCGCCAGCCATGATCAGCCCTTCCGCAACATCACGAACATCGACAAAATCATATGCACCATCCACGTAGAGCATCGGCTTACGATCGACACAGTCCAGGATGAGCTGACCCATCTCAGAACGACGAAAATCGTAGGGACCAATCACGCCAGTTGGACAGACAATGACAGCATCCAGACCATTTTGTACCGCCTCCAATACTGCCAATGAAGCGCTGGCTTTGGAGGAATCATAGCTGCTGATGGCATGCTTGGGATCATAGGGAACGGTTTCGTCGATCAAAATGCCATGAGGAACACGCTGGAGGGCATGGATGGAACTGGTGTAGACAAGACGGCGGACACCTGTGTCGTGTGCAGCTTGAATGACATTACGGGTTCCGAGCACATTCACGGCTTGCACCAGAGGTTGTTTACCTGGCAGGATGGAAATAATACCAGCGAGATGATAGACCACCTGCATATGTTCGAAGGCTTTGAGCAGGGACTGATAGTCGAGCACGTCGGCTTCGACCACCTCGACATCCAAATCCTGTAAGGGGGTGGAATCTTCGCCAGGCATGATCATTGCTCGAACCCCCTCGCCGCGCTCTAAAAGGTGACGTACAAGAACGTTACCAATGTGCCCGGTGGCACCCGTTACTAAATTCATTCTTTTCTCCTTGCCATACCATTCAGTAATAGTTCCAGGCTTTGCCTGGTTTCATTTTTCCAATCGGAAACCTGGGGGTTGAAGAGGGATTCCATCAGTAAACCAACTGCAAGGGAGACCAAGACCCGGGCAGCCTGCTGAGCGTCAATCGGCTGGATAGAGCCAGCATGGATGCCTTCCTGGATCATCTCCGTAAAATAGGACTGGTAGCGATGAAAGGGTGCGACGGTGGCTTCCCAAACTTGCGGGTCGTGATTTGCCTGGGACCAAAACTCGAGGAAAATGGGCAAGTGAATATCAGAAGTCTGGAAAAGTGAACCTACCATTTCTGCCATCTGCAGGATTGCCTGGGGAACATCATGGGTCTCCTGGCGCATCAGATTGAAACCAGTTTCGATGCCGTTCATGTAGGAGTTCAGGAGCTCCATGAAGACAGCTTGCTTGGTGGGAAAGTGGTGGTAAAAAGCACCCTTGCTCACCCCGGCAGCCAGGCAGATCTCAGCCACGCCAGTGGCATCATAGCCAGATTTTGAAAACAAATCGGTAGCAGCGGTTAGAATGCGATTATGCGTTTCTTCACTACGTTGCTGCATTAAGATATCCTTTAAAAACAGAAAAATACCGACCGGTCGGTATGATTTTAGTATATTTTTTAGGAGATGTCAATCTCAAGCAGATTAATGTTGGGTTAGCTTACAGGATTGTAGGGAGAATAAAAAAAATCGGGGCTGCCTTAATTATATGGCAACCCCGATAATAGGTTAATGATTATGGTTTGGTGAGAAGAGGCAGGAAGGTTTGA
>Ga0209254_10001522_pt1 | contig 20866 bp, 19 predicted proteins | sample FrelakmetDIP11DI_FD_187148 | JGI IMG/M metagenome (GOLD analysis project Ga0209254, IMG submission 187148) | Freshwater lake sediment microbial communities from the University of Notre Dame, USA, for methane emissions studies - DIP11 DI (SPAdes)... | ecosystem: Environmental > Aquatic >...
GAGACCGGGAAGACGCACGATCGCACGGCCTGACCGTCGATGTGCACGGTGCAGGACCCGCACTGGGCGATTCCGCAGCCGTATTTGGTTCCCGTGAGCCCGAGCTGCTCGCGCAGTGCCCAGAGCAGGGGCGTGCTGCCGTCGACGTCGACCTCGTGGGTCGCGCCGTTCACGTTGAGTTTGGCCATGTGCTGCTGACTCCTCTGGTGGTCTTACCGCTCGGAGGTTTTCTAGCACATTCTGCCGACCGGAGCATGTCGAATCGTGCCGCGCCGGTAATCGGCGCCGTCGGGCAATGTCTGCAGCCGTTCGGCATGGTTCATGGCAGACTTGCGCCCCGGAACGGAGACATCTCATGCGCATCGGTATCAACGGCACAGGTCTGGTTCAGCGCGCATCCGTCGAGCGTGTCGTCGAGCACGCGGCGGAAGCGGTTAGAGCGGGATTTTCGAGCTACTGGCTAGCGGAGCATCCGACCGGCGGGTTCGATGCGCTCACGGTGCTGGCGCTGGTCGGCGCGCGGGTGCCGGACATCGAACTCGGCACGGCGATCGTGCCGACGATGCCGCGTCACCCGATGGTGCTGGCTGGTCAGGCGCTGACGACCGATGCCGCGATCGGCGGCCGATTGACGCTCGGAATCGGGTTGTCGCACGCAACCATGATGGCGCAGTTGGGGATCGGCTTCGACAAGCCGATTCGACACCTGCGCGAATATCTATCGGTGCTGATGCCGCTGCTCGACGAAGGCCGGGTCTCGTTCCACGGCGAAACCATCAGTTGTGATGCGCAGTTATTCAAACGCACCGCCCCACGCTGCCGCGTCGTCGTCGCGGCGTTGGGTCCCCAGGCGCTCGCGGTTTCCGGCGCTCGCACCGATGGCACCACGCTTGCCTGGGTCGGACCACGAACGATTCGTGACCACATCGTGCCGACGATCACGACCGCCGCGCAGCGAGCCGGCCGCGGCGCACCGCGCATCATCGCCACACTGCCGGTATGCGTCACCAACGATCCGACGAAGGTGCGACAAATGATCGATAAGACGCTGACGATGTACGGTCAACTACCGTCATATCGCGCCATGTTCGACCGCGAAGGCGTCGCTGGACCAGGGGATCTTGCATTGGTCGGCGACGAAGACGCGGTGATCAGGATGATCGATGGGTTGCGGGACGCCGGCGTCACCGACTTCGCCGCATCGGAATTCACGCCGTCACCCGAGGAGCGGGCCCGCACGCGCGCACTGCTGACGTCGCTCGCGCGTTAGATCGGCGGTTCGTCGCGGCGACCGGACAGAATCCATCTGATCATCGGCAGGTGCTGGCGCCCGAAGAAGATTTCGTTTTCGACAATGTATCCCGGCACATCGAAGAGCCCGGCATCGCGTAGGCGTGTGCAGGTCGCATCGAGCGCCTCGCGTCCCGCACCGCCGACATAGGCGCTCCAACCGGCCATATCGACGCCGATTTCGCGCAGCAGTGCACCAATCTCGTCTGCAGCCTCAATATTCAGCTGCTCGCTCCAATAACGTTTGAATACCAGATCCACGTACGCGCGCCGCGCCGCCGGCGACCGTTCCTTCACCCACAACAGGCCGATGCTCGCGATCGACGCATCGGGGGCACGGTATAGATCTGCAAGTTCGAGTCCGTAGCTGCGTGCGTAGCGACGGATATCGTGTTCGTAGTACTGCGCGCGTATTCGGCGATGACGCGTTCCGCGGTCCTCGTCCGATTGCGACTCACGCGGTCTGCTCAGCGGCGAAACGAGCAACGGCAACCAATCGAACTCGACGCCGAGTTCGGCTTCGAGCGCGTAGGTCGGCTGCAGGGCCAGATAACACTTTGGATTCTTGAAATCGATACACACGGTCAGCGGATCTACAAGCGGATCGGCCAGCGCCGAATTGGACACAGAGTCCGTGACGGCGAAATGTCGGTAGGCAATATCCGGAGCGGCACCGCGTTTGCCACGGAGCAGCCAGCGCACCATCGGCAGGTGTTCGCGCCCGAAAAAGAGCTGACCATCGATCACGTAACTTGGAACGCCGAACACACCCGCCGCAAAGATCTGTTGCTGGATCGCAGCGTGGCTCACCCGACCGTCACCGCTGCGATACGCCGCAAAGCCATCGAGCGCCGCGCCCGCTTCTGCGAGCACCGCTTCGATGACCCTCGGATCTTCGATGTCGAGTTCGCGTTTCCAGAACCGCTCGAAGACACGGTCGATGTAGCCACGAAGAACCGACCGTCCTTGTTGCTTCGCCCACTGCATGCCGATCCCGGCGAGCGACGAGTCCCAGATTTTCTCGGTACCGCGCAGCGTCAGTCCGCGCAGCGTCGCGTATCGCCGCGCATCACGATAAGCGTACTTGACTCCGCTCCATTGCTGTGGGGTCCGATTGTTCTCGATGACCTTGCCGTGCGGGTCGAGCCGCGCTGAGCCAAGGTAGCTCGGTATGTCGAGTGTCAGCGGACGCCAGTCGATTTCGATGCCGAACTGATCCTCGATCGCATACGTCGGATCCTTCGCGATATAGGCGTAAGGACTCTTGAAGTCGATATAGACAATCAGCCGCCGCTCGGATCGCAGCGGATCAAAGTCGGTCATCGTCGCGAGCACAACGTCGGCAATCGTTTCGCCGCGTGCGCAGCAGCGCCATTACTTCTCCGGCAGCGGGTGATAGTAGGCATGACCCGCTTCGCGCCACTGCGTCGCCATCTTGAAAAACTCGGGACCCATCGGGTCGATGTTGCGCATCGGCAGCGAGCCCCGGCGGATGTTGAAGTCGTGCGGCGCAAGTTCCCCCGCACGCACAAAATGCCGGTCGGCAGCGGCGGTTCTGCCCTGCTCCCACAACCACTGCCCGAGCGCGAATTCCGCGCGCGCTTCCTGATGCCCGGCCGTCGGCAGTTGCTGCAGCTCACGGGCGCGATTCGCCGTGAACGCCGGGCTCTTGCCCGTGACCCAATCGCGCAATGCGCGTTTGTGCACGTCCGCGTCGAGGCCCGTAACCTGCTGGTACTTATTGTTGCCATACGCGACATCGTTGGGACGCACGATCTGGCCGTTTTCGTCGATCCACAGGATGGTCGGAATATTGACCATGTTGTACAAATCGCTGACGACGTGTTTTGTGTCGATCAGGCTCGGATGCGTCGGTGCCGCCGCTTCGATCCAGGGTCGCGCCGCGTCGAAGTCTTTATCGAGCGCGACGGTGATGACCATGAAGCCGTCGTCTTTCAGTTCCTCGTACAGTGCCTGCCACCCGGGCAGGTCTTCGCGGCAGCCTCACCAGGAGGCGTAAGCCGCAAGCAGAATTTTCTTGCCCCGATAGTGCGACAGGCTGTGAAGCTGGCCGCTCAGATCCGGCAACGTGAAGTCCGGCGCCTCGAGTGAGCGCAGTGCGCCGGAACGATCCGCGGCCGCGGCGCCGAGCCCGATCGCCCTTTCCGCCAGGTCGACTACGAGCGGCCGTCCCATCAGCGCCGCGAACGCCGCAAGGTCCACCGAGCCATCATGAGTGACGGCACTGCCGGCAGGCACGCAGACGGCGCCGCGGCAGAAACCTTCGGGTTTTACGGACCAGCCCGTCGCGGTCTGAAGCGACGCCGGGCTCACGCGTAAGTGTTGAGCTTCGACGAGGACATCAATTTTTGCGGTCGCGTGCGCATCGATGAGTGTGAACGATTGGGTTGCCATGATTGGTTTCCTGGTAAACATTCGAGTTCGATCGGCATCGTGGTTCGTACTTCGAGATCGCGTCAAGGTGAATCGGCGATCTGCATCGCTCAGAGCGACGCTGCACCCGGCCCCTTCAGATACGCCCGGTGATGTAGCCTTCCAGTTGTTCGATCACGAACTGTTTCTGCGAGATCACCGAGTTGACGAGATCGCCGATCGACACGATACCGATGACCCGGTCTGCTTCCATGACGGGCAGGTGCCGCACGCGCTTGTTGGTCATCAGCGCCATGCACTCCTCGACCGTCGCATCGGGACGAACCCAGACCACGTCCCGGGTCATGATCTCGCTGACTGCCGTTTCGCGTTCGGTCTTGCTCTCCAGGACCACGTTACGCGCGACGTCCCGTTCAGAGACGATGCCGACGAGCTCCGCCCCGTTCATTACCAGAACCGCCCCGATATTGTGCTCGATGAATTTCTGAACAACCTCGAAGACGCTGTGGTTGGCGCGCACGCTGTTCACAACGCCGCCCTTGTGCCGCAACAGATCACGAACAGTTTGCATTCCCGCCTCCCAGGCGTGAAATCGACCCCAGTCTCGCACTGTCTTTCAACGGGCTCAAGTCGTCACTGGTGCGATTCCCCAGTGCCACAATCGAAATCCTCCCTGTAGAATGCCCGTCGCGCGGGAGCGTTGTTGCCATCGACCCCGAGCATTTTCCGGTACTTCCTATCCAACAACCTAGCAAAGGGGACGCAAATGACGACGTCGCCTGAATTCTGGTCAATCGCCGCCTATGTCGTCACCGTACTCATTCTGTGCGGCGTCATGCTCGGCCTGTCAGCCATGCTCGGCGGCAAGAGTGGGGCGCGCGCGCGCAACGAACCGTTTGAATCGGGCGTCGTGTCTGCATCACCGGAGCGGCTGCGCCTGTCGGCGAAGTTTTATCTTGTAGCCGTATTTTTCGTGATTTTTGACGTTGAAGCGTTGTTCCTGTACGCGTGGGCGATCTCGGTGCGGGAATCCGGCTGGGCGGGCTTCGCGGAGGCCATTGTCTTCATCGCGATTCTGCTCGTGAGCCTCATCTACCTGGCACGCATCGGCGCACTCGACTGGGCGCCTGCGGCGCGACTGCGCCGAAGCATCAATATCGACGCACAGCGCGCACATCGACCCAGCACCGAATCTGCCCACACCGATCGAGCACAATCGACGTCATGAAGTACACGTTCACCCGTATCGATTCGAACCGCCCCACGGGCGTTTCGCCGCTGACGCAGGACTACACACAGCCCGAGCCGGCCGAAGAGTTCACCGAGGAACAGGTCCGTCGAAACGTTTTCACCGCGAAGCTCTCGGACCTTGTGAACTGGGGGCGGAAAAACTCGATCTATCCGTTCAACTTCGGCTTATCGTGTTGTTACGTGGAAATGGCGACCGCATTCACGTCGGTCCACGACATCGCGCGCTTCGGCTCGGAGATCATTCGGGCGTCCCCGCGGCAGGCTGACCTGATGGTCATCGCCGGTACGTGTTTCATCAAGATGGCTCCGGTCGTGCAGCGTCTGTACGAACAACTGCTCGAACCGAAGTGGGTCATCTCGATGGGCGCCTGTGCCAATTCCGGCGGCATGTACGACATCTATTCGGTCGTGCAGGGTGTCGATAAATTCCTGCCGGTTGATCTCTATATCCCCGGATGCCCGCCGCGACCGGAAGCGTTTCTGCAAGGACTCATGCTCCTGCAGGACTCGATCGGCCACGAGCAACGTCCGCTGTCGTGGATGGTGGGCGACCAGGGCATCTACAAGCCCAACATGCCCGCACAGCGCGACATCCGCCTCGTCGAGCGCCAGGCTCAGACCACGTTGCGCAGTCCGGATTCGTTGTGAGCGCCGTCGCTGCCCCCGCGCTGCTGAATCGCCCCGAAGTGATCGGTGATCTATTCGCGCGATTCGCCGACGCCGGCCTTGTGGCGCAGCCGACCGTGGATGCGATGCCGACGGTGTGGGTGCCCGCGGAGCGACTGCACGACGTTTTGCGCTATCTGAAGAACGACATCGCGCGACCCTACCGGATGCTGTTCGACCTCACGGCCATCGATGAACGCTTCCGCAAACACCGTCAGGGCCTGCCCGCGGCGGATTTCACGGTCGTTTATCAGTTGCTGTCGATCGAGCGCAACAAAGACTTGCGAATCAAAGTCGCGCTGCGCGGCGATTTCCCGTCGCTGAAAAGCAGTGTGTCGATATTCGCCAACGCGAACTGGTACGAGCGCGAGGTGTGGGACCTGTTCGGCATCACGTTCGACGGTCACCCGCGGCTGCGCCGGATTCTGCTGCCGCCGACGTGGCAAGGGCATCCGCTGCGCAAGGAATATCCGGCACGCGCAACGGAGTTCGATCCCTATCAGCTCGACGCGCTGCGGCAGGACCAGCAGCAGGAGGCGCTGCGCTTCCAGCCCGAAGAGTGGGGTATGCGCCGTGGGACCGACGATCACGACTTCATGTTTCTGAACCTCGGGCCGAACCACCCGTCGGCGCATGGCGCGTTCCGGATCGTGCTGCAGCTCGATGGCGAAGAGATCGTCGATTGTGTGCCGGACATCGGCTACCACCACCGCGGCGCGGAGAAGATGGGCGAGCGCCAGTCGTGGCACAGCTTCATTCCGTATACCGACCGCGTCGACTATCTCGGCGGCGTCATGAACAACCTGCCCTATGTGCTGGCGCTCGAAAAACTCGCCGGTATCGAAGTCCCCGACCGTGTGAAGACGATCCGCGTGATGTTGTGCGAATTCTTCCGCATCCTGTCGCACCTGCTGTACTACGGCACGTTCTGTCAGGACGTCGGCGCGATGACGCCGGTGTTCGTCATGTTCGTCGACCGGCAGAAGGGCTACGACGTCATTGAAGGTATCACCGGCTTTCGAATGCACCCGGCCTGGTTTCGGATCGGCGGTCTCGCGCACGACCTCCCGATCGGCTGGGAAAAGAAGGTGCGGGAATTTCTCGACTGGCTACCGAAGCGCCTCGACGACTATCGCAAGTCGATCCTCACTAACGCAATTCTTGTGGCGCGCTCCCGTGGCGTCGCGCCGTACACCACCGCCGAGGCGCTCGAATGGGGCATCACCGGCGCGGGACTGCGCGCGACGGGTTGTGGCTTCGATCTGCGCAAGGCGCGTCCCTACTCCGGCTACGACAACTTCGATTTCGAAGTACCGACGGGCGAGCGCGGCGATGTCTACGATCGTACGCTCGTGCGTGAACAGGAGATTCGCCAGTCGCTGCACATCATCGAGCAGTGTCTGAACAACATGCCCGCTGGACCATACAAAGCCGATCACCCGCTGACGTGTCCGCCGCCGAAAGAACGCACGCTGAAAGACATCGAAACCTTGATCACGCACTTTCTGGACGTGTCGTGGGGTCCGGTGATGCCACCGGGGGAAACCTCGCAAATGATCGAGGCAACTAAGGGGATCAACGGATACTACCTGACCAGCGATGGCAGCACGATGAGCTACCGGACGCGCATTCGCACGCCGAGTTTTGCGCACCTGCAACAGATTCCCAGCGTCATCCGCGGGCAGATGGTGCCCGACCTCATTGCGTATATCGCGTCCATCGACTTCGTAATGTCGGACGTCGACCGATGAGCCAATCCGTTCTGAAAATCATCGATCCCCATGCACCGGAGCCGTTCCTACTGAGCGACACCGAACGCGTCGAGATCCAACACGAGATCAGCCACTACCCCGATCCACGGGCTGCGAGTATCGAGGCGCTCAAAGTGGTGCAGCGGCATCGTGGCTGGGTGGCAGACGGCGCGATTCCGGCAATCGCCGCGGAGCTTGGAATTCCCGCCGCCGAACTCGAAGGCGTTGCGACGTTCTACAGCCTGATCTTTCGCCATCCGGTCGGTCGTCATGTCGTCAAAGTCTGCGACAGCATCGCGTGCCATCTCACCGGTTATGACGAGTTGCGCGATGCGTTGATCGCATCACTCGGGGTGCGCCTGGGTGAGACGACGCGCGACGGGCGCTTCACGCTGCTGCCGATCTGTTGCCTGGGGGCGTGCGACCGCGGCCCGTGCCTGATGATCGACGACGATCTGCACGGACCGCTAGAACCTGCACACGTCGCTGCCCTGCTGGAGTCATACCCATGAGCGTTCGCAGCGCGTCCGATCCGCACTACCAGCGTCCGCTGACGCGTCTGATCGATCGCACCGTCGGACCGCTCGATTTTACCGGGTACCAGGCGGAGAACGGCTACGCCGTGTTGCGTCGCGTCGTACGGGACCTGGCACCCGCCGACGTCCAGGGAATCGTCAAGGCATCGAATCTGCGCGGTCGCGGCGGCGCCGGATTTCCGACCGGCGTCAAATGGGGCCTGATTCCGATGGGCCCGGACGCGGGTGCGAAGTACCTGGTCTGCAACGCCGATGAAATGGAACCCGGCACGTTCAAGGATCGATTGTTGATGGAACAGGCGCCGCATCAGCTCGTCGAGGCGATGTTGATCGCCGCGCACGCGATCCAGGCGACCGCCGGCTACATCTTTTTGCGGGGTGAGTACGTCGCCGCGGCACAGCGCCTGAATGATGCGGTCGCGGCGGCGCGGGCGGCCGGCTACATCGGTGCAAACATCCTCGGCAGTCCGTGGAGTTTTGAGCTCTATGTCCACACCGGCGCGGGCAGGTACATCTGCGGCGAAGAAACCGCATTGATCAATTCTCTCGAAGGGCGCCGCGCGACGCCGCGGGCGAAACCGCCGTTTCCGCAGATTGCAGGTTTGTGGGGACGTCCGACCATCGTCAACAACGTCGAGACGCTGTCGAATCTGCCGCACATCCTCGGCAACGGTTCGGACTGGTTCAAGGACTTGGCGCAGGGCAAAAGTCCCGACAGCGGCACGAAGATCTACGGCTGTTCGGGGCGCGTCAACGCGCCGGGCTGCTGGGAGTTGCCGATCGGCACGACCGGCCGCGAAATTCTGGAAGTACACGCGCGCGGAATGCAACACGGCCGCACGCTCAAGGCATGGCTGCCGGGCGGTGCGTCCACCGACTTCCTGCTGCCGGAACATCTCGATCTTGCGATGGACTACGAGACGATTGCGAAGGCCGGTTCGCGGATGGGTACCGGGCTGACCACGGTGGTCGCAGACAATCAGAGCATGGTCTCCGCAGTACGCAATCTGGAAGAGTTCTTCGCGCGCGAATCATGCGGTTGGTGCACGCCATGCCGCGACGGATTGCCGTGGAGCGTCAAAATTCTGCAGGCGCTCGAGGCCGGTCGCGGCCAGGCCGAAGACCTCGACGTATTGACCAAGCTGACGCGTTGGCTCGGTCCCGGTAAAACGTTCTGCCCGCACGCTCCCGGCGCGATGGAGCCGCTGCAGTCGGCGCTGAAGTATTTCCGTGCGGAGTTCGAGGCGGGGCTCGCAAGATCCGGCAACACCACAACAATGGCCGGCACGGCCTGAGGAACAGGCGACCGAAGACCCAATCGGCCGAGACAATCCATGGCAACAATTCACGTAGACGGGCAACGGTTCGAGGTCGATGCCGCAGACAACCTGCTGCAGGCGTGCCTCGGTCGTGGTCTGGATCTCCCGTATTTCTGCTGGCACCCGGCACTCGGCAGCGTCGGCGCCTGCCGTCAATGCGCGGTAAAACTGTACCGCGACGAAAACGACAAGGTCGGCCGCATCGTCATGGCCTGCATGACCCCCGCCGCCGACAACACACACCTCTCCATTGCCGATCCTGAAGCAAAAGAATTTCGTGAAGGCATCATTTCGCTGCTGATGACGAATCACCCGCACGACTGTCCGGTGTGTGAAGAAGGCGGCCATTGCCACCTGCAGGACATGACCGTGATGACCGGTCACCACAAGCGTCAATACCATTTCACGAAACGTACACACCTGAATCAGGATCTCGGGCCCTTCATCTCTCACGAGATGAATCGCTGCATCGCCTGTTACCGCTGCGTGCGCTACTACAACGACTACGCCGGCGGCACCGACCTCGGCGTATTCGGTTCCGCGGCACACGTCTACTTCGGCCGCGAACAGTCCGGCACGTTGGAAAGCGAGTTCTCGGGCAATCTCACCGAGGTCTGTCCCACCGGCGTGTTCACGGACAAGACCCATTCGCAGCATTACGCGCGCAAGTGGGACATGCAGTTCGCGCCGAGCATCTGTGCAGGCTGCGCCGTGGGCTGCAACATCTCGCCCGGCGAGCGCTACGGTGAAGTGCGCCGCATCGAGAATCGATACCACGGCGAGATCAACGGCTATTTTTTGTGCGACCGCGGCCGGTTCGGTTATGGCTACGTGAATCGCAAGGACCGTCCGCGCAAGCCGCTGATCCGACGCGATGGCGAACTCGCCACCGTCACATCCGCGGCCGCAATCGATCACGTGCGTGCGTTGCTGACGTCGGGTAAGCCGATCCTCGGCATCGGTTCGCCGCGCGCGAGCCTGGAGGCCAACTACATGCTGCGCGCGCTCGTCGGCGCGGGCGCGTTCTGCAGCGGCATGACGCGGCATGACGCCGAACTAACCGGGGCCGTGCTGCGGATTCTTCACGAAGGCCCGGTGTCCGCGGCAACGATTCGAGCGATCGACGGCGCGGACGCCGTGCTCGTGCTCGGCGAAGACGTGCTCGCGACCGCGCCGCGCGTCGCACTGGCGCTGCGCCAGGCTGCGCGCGGCAAGGCCTTCGAAATGACGCGCGAAAAGAAGGTGCCCGATTGGCAGACCGAATCGGCTGCCGACATCGCGCAGCGTGCACTGAATCCGATCTACATCGCGACGTCGGCGGCAACGGGACTCGACGACATAGCGGCGCAGACGCTGCGCATCGCACCGGACGCGATCGCCCGCCTCGGCTTCGCGGTTGCCCACGCGCTGGATCCGCAGGCCGCGATGCCGGCGGATCTGCCTGACGACATCGCCGCGCTTGCGCTGCAGATCGCCGCGATGTTGCGCGGCGCGAAGCATCCGCTGATTGTTTCCGGCACCGGTGCCGGATCGAGCGATGTCATTCACGCAGCGGCCAACGTCGCCTGGGCGCTACACAAAACCAACCCCGGCGTGCTGTTGAGCCTTGCAGTGGCGGAAGCCAACAGCCTGGGCGTGGCGATGTTCGCAGCTCCGGCGCTGGAAGATGCACTCGCGCGCGTCGCCGAGTCCGAGCGCGTCGTCGTCGTACTCGAAAACGATCTCGAGCGGCGAATGCCGCACGCAGTACTCGAACCGTTGCTCGCACGCGCGCACCTCGTGGTTCTCGATCACCAGATGACCGGTACCGCCCAACGCGCCGAACTGATTCTGCCGGCGGCCACGTTTGCGGAGGCGACCGGTACGCTGGTCAACATGGAGGGCCGTGCGCAACGTTACTTCCAGAACTTCGACCCCGCCTACATCGACCGGTCCATCGCGACACTCGAATCGTGGCGCTGGCTGGGGCGGCTGCGCGGCGGCGCGGCCGAGGCGGAGAATCTCGACGACGTGCTCGCCGACATCGAAGCTGACCTGCCGCAGTTCAAAGGTGTGGCCAACGCCGCGCCCGGCGCGCGATTCCGCATGCACGGCATGGGCCTGGCGCGAGCGCCCCATCGTCAATCCGGTAGAACCGCGGCGCGGGCCGTCGTGTTCGTCCATGAACCGCGTTCGTCCCAGGATCCCGATTCGGCACTGGCGTTTTCGATGGAGGGATACAACGGCGCAGGCGCCAAGGACCGCCCCCCGGAACTGTTGCCGTTCGCCTGGGCGCCCGGCTGGAACTCGCCGCAGGCCTGGACCAAATTTCAGACCGAAGCCGGCGGCGCGTTGAAAGGAGGCGACCCGGGCGTACACCTGTTCGAAGCGAAGAAGAGCGCGCTGCCGCGATATTTCGCGCCGACGACCGCACACAGGGGCGAGGCGCCACGACTCGTCGCGCTTTTCGAACATTTCGGATCGGAAGAACTGACGAGTCTTGCCGAGCCGATTCGCGCGCGCGCGCGGGCGAGCTACGTCGTTTTGAATCGCTTCGACGCGCAACGGCTCGACATCGACCACGACGGCGCCGTACGCGTGACGATCGACGGCGCCGCATTCGAGCTGCCTGCTGTCGTCGCCGAGGATTTCCCGCGCGGTGCGGTCGGCTTGCCGGTCGGCATGCCGGGTATTCCGCCGTTTCGCGCGGGAGCGCCGTGCGCCGTGGGCAAAGGAGGCTGACCGGTGTTCGATTGGGTCACCCCCGAACTGGCCGCGATCTTCTGGGCCGTCTTCAAGGCGATCGTGATTCTGCTCGGTGCCGTCGTCGCCGGCGCGCAGATGATCTGGGCCGAACGACGGCTGCTCGCGCTGTGGCAGGACCGTTACGGTCCGAACCGGGTCGGCACATTCGGCCTGCTGCAGGTGGTCGCGGACATGGTCAAGATCTTCTTCAAGGAAGACTGGACACCGCCGTTCGTCGACAAGTTCACGTTCATCCTGGCACCTGCGCTGGCCATCGGCTTGATGATGCTCGCGTTCATCCTGGTTCCATTCACACCGAACTGGGTCGTCACGTCGCCGGAGGACGGCATTCTGTTCTTCTTCGCGATCGCCGGACTCGCGGTGTATGCGGTAATGCTCGGCGGCTGGTCGTCGAACAGCAAATACGCGTTGCTCGGCGGACTTCGCTCCACAGCGCAGATGATCTCCTACGAAGTGTTCATGGGCTTGTCGCTGATGGGCATCGTCATGAAAGCAGGCAGCTTCGATCTGCACCAGATCGTCGAAGCGCAACGCCACGGTTGGTTCATCTTCTCCCAGTTCTTCGGTTTCTGCGTCTGGGTGCTGGCAGGCATCGCGGTCATTCACCGCACGCCGTTCGACCTGCCGGAAGCGGAAGCGGAGCTCGGCGCCGGGTATCACACCGAGTACTCGGGCATGAAGTTCGGCATGTTTCTGGTCGCGGAATACGTCGGCATCGTGCTGATTTCGTGCCTGACGGTTGTACTGTTCTTCGGCGGCTGGCACGTTCCGTTCGAAGATGAAGTTCCGTTCTTCACGCAAATCCCATTCATCTGGTTCGCAAGCAAGGCGGCGGTGTTCATGGCGGCGTTCATTCTGCTGCGCGCCTCGTTGCCGCGGCCACGCTACGACCAGATGATGTCCGCGGCGTGGAAGGTGTGTCTGCCGCTGGCGCTACTGAACCTGATAGGAACTGCGGCCTACGTCTTGTGGCAAACGCCTGGAGCCACCGGATGAATCGACTTCTGGCAGTGCTGAGGGGCCTCGGATCACAGTTTCGATCGATCGGCATGGTCTTCATGCACACGTTCAGGCCGCGTGACGTGATCCTGTATCCCGAAGTGATGCCGGCCGTGCCGCCGCGTTACCGCGGCCGCATCGTCCTGACGCGTGACCCGGATGGCGACGAACGCTGCGTCGCGTGCAACCTGTGCGCGGTCGCTTGCCCCGTCGGCTGCATATCGCTGCAGAAAGCTGAACGTCCCGAAGACGGCCGCTGGTATCCGGAATTTTTCCGCATCAATTTTTCGCGCTGCATCTTTTGTGGACTGTGCGAAGAAGCCTGTCCGACGAACGCGATTCAGCTGACGCCCGACTTCGAGATGGCCGAGTACAACCGCCAGAATCTCGTCTACGAAAAGGAACACCTGTTGATCGCGGGCACCGGCAAGTACCACGACTACAACTTCTATCGCGTGGCCGGCATGTCGATCGCCGGAAAAGACAAAGGGCAGGCGCTGAACGAAGAGCCGCCCGTCGACTACAAGAGTCTGCTGCCGTGAGGTTGCAATGATCGAAATTGGCTTCTACATCGCCGGTGCCGTCGCGTTGCTGTCGACGCTCATGGTCATCGTCAATACCAACCCGGTACACGCACTGCTGTATCTGGTGCTGTCGCTACTGGCCATTTCGATGGTGTTCTTCATGCTCGGCGCGCCGTTCGCAGGTGTGCTCGAGATCATCATCTACGCGGGCGCGATCATGGTGTTGTTCGTGTTCGTCGTAATGATGCTGAACCTCGGCCAACGCACCGTCGAACAGGAACGGCAGTGGCTCAGCGGAGCCGCGTGGATCGGTCCGGTGGTGCTTGCGACGATCCTGCTCGTCCAACTCGTCGTAGTGCTGTGGCAAGGCGATTCAGCGACCGTTGCCGGAGCTTCCGTCGTCGGCCCCAAACTCGTGGGCATCGCGCTGTATGGACCTTATCTGCTCGCGGTCGAACTCGCATCGATGCTGCTGCTCGGCGGCCTTGTCGCCGCCTATCACCTCGGCAGGCATCAAGACGCATGAACACGATGCACGCAATTCCGCTGGAACACGGCCTGCTGTTGGCCGCCGCCCTCTTCGCGCTCGGGCTGACCGGCCTGGTCCTGCGCCGCAATCTGATTTTCATTCTGATGTCCGCCGAGATCATGATGAACGCGACCGCGCTTGCGTTCATCGTCGGCGGGGCCCGCTGGGGCGCTCCCGATGGACAGGTGATGTTCGTGCTCGTGCTGACCTTGCAGGCCGCCGAGGCCTGCGTGGGGCTTGCGCTCGTCATTCAACTCTCTCGCAGATTCCGGACGCTCGATGTCGATGCGGCCGCGACAATGAAAGGCTGACGCGTGGCCAATATGTTGTCGCTGATCTGCTTCGCCCCGCTGCTCGCCTTCGTCGTGCTGACGTTCGCGCGCGAGCGCATGCCGGAGAATCTCGCGGCGGTCATCGGTGTCGGCAGCGTCGGACTGTCGGCGCTATTGACCACGATCGTCGGCTACAACTTCCTCGTACATCCGGTCCCTGGCGGCGTGTATGTCGAATCGCTGTGGACCTGGATGCAGGTCGGCAGCTTTGCGCCGACATTCGCGCTGAAGCTCGATGCGTTGTCGCTGACGATGCTCGGTGTGGTGACCGGTGTCGGCTTCTTCATCCACCTGTTCGCATCGTGGTACATGCGCGGCGACGACGGCTACGCGCGTTTTTTCTCATACATGAATCTGTTCGTCGCCAGCATGTTGTTCCTGGTGCTCGCTGACGACCTGCTGTTCCTGTACTTCGGCTGGGAAGGTGTCGGCGTCTGCAGCTACCTGCTGATCGGCTTCTGGTACAAAGATCCGGCCAACGGCGCCGCAGCACGCAAAGCCTTCATCGTCACTCGCGTCGGTGACACGCTGATGCTGATCGGCTTGTTCGTGCTGTATCGCGAATTCGATACGTTGCAGATCGACGCGATCCTGCACGCTGCGCCGAAGGCCTGGGCAGCGGGCGATCCGATGGCCACCCTCGCCTGCCTGCTGCTGCTCGGCGGCGCCGTCGGCAAGTCCGCGCAGCTGCCGTTGCAGACGTGGCTGCCCGATGCGATGGCCGGACCGACGCCGGTCTCGGCGCTGATCCACGCCGCCACGATGGTGACCGCGGGCGTGTACCTCATTGCGCGGATGCAACCGCTGTTCGACCTGTCGCCGTTCGCGCTCGCATGTGTCGGCGCGGTCGGCGCCATCACGCTGTTGTTGGCCGGATTCACCGCGCTGATGCAGACCGACATCAAACGGATTCTCGCCTACTCGACGATGAGCCAGATCGGCTACATGTTCCTCGCAGAGGGCGTTGGCGCGTACGAAGGCGCGATGTTCCATCTGATGACGCACGCGTTCTTCAAAGCGCTGCTGTTCCTGTCGGCGGGATCGGTGATCCTTGCGCTGCATCACGAGCAGGACATATTTAAGATGGGGGGGCTGCGCTCGCGCATGCCGTTCGTGTTCGCGTGCATGCTGGTCGGCACGCTGGCGCTCACCGCGTTCCCATTCACTGCAGGTTACTTTTCGAAGGACGAGATCCTGCACCAGGCGTATCTGCGCGGCCACCATGGCCTCTGGCTCGCCGGGCTCATCGGCGCCTTCCTGACGTCTTTGTACAGCTTCCGCCTTATTTTTGTCGTCTTCTTTGGTCCGCAGCGATGGCATTCGACATCGGGCGATCAGTCACCGGCGCCACCGGCACGCGCACTCAGTCATCAGATCCCCCTCGCGGCGCTGTTGGCCCTGTCGCTCTTCGGCGGATTCATCCATCTACCGCTCGACGGCGCAAGCTCTGCCACGGTCGCCGACCCGGCCGGCGGCACCTGGGTCGAACATTTGCCGGTCGCCGTTTCCCTCGTTGGCATCGCGCTGGCATGGCTGCTGTTCCTGCGCGCGCCACAACTGCCGGCGGCGCTGACCACCGCTCCCGCCACGCGGTGGATCGGCACGCTGTGGCGCAACGCCTGGGGCTTCGACGCCCTGTACAGCGTGTTGTTCGTGCGCCCCTTCGTGTGGTTGGCGCAGGCGAATCGCAATGACATCATCGACCAGATCGTCGGCGTGATCCCCGCCAGTCTGCGCGGCCTCGGCGCAGTCGCAACGATGACCCAGAACGGCAACCTGCGCTGGTACGCGGCGGTCGCCGGCGCCGGCCTGTGTCTGCTGCTCGGCCTGGCTACGTTCACATGAGCGTTACGCAATGACCCTCGTCTGGTTGATCCTGATCCCGCTGATCGGCGGCCTATTGAGCTGGCAGAGCGGCCGAATTTCAAATGCCGCGCCGCGCCGGGTCGCATTGGTCAGCATGTTGATCGCACTCGGGCTGTCGCTGTGGCTGTGGGTGACGCAAGACTATTCGTTCACAGGCGCCGGATTTTCAGCTGCAAGCACCGGCGTGCCGCAATGGACGATCGAGTTCCGCGCAAACTGGATTCCGGCGATCGGCGCAAGCTTCCATCTTGGCCTCGATGGTTTGTCGTTGCTGATGATCGTGCTTGCGAACCTGCTCGGAGTGCTGGCGGTCGCGAGTTCGTGGCGCGACATCGACCGAGATCAGGGCTTTTTCCACCTGAATCTGTTGTGGAACCTCGCCGGCGTCATCGGCGTCTTTCTTGCACTCGACCTGCTGCTGTTTTTCTTCTTCTGGGAAATGATGCTGGTGCCGATGTACTTCCTGATCGCGCTGTGGGGCTACAACCCTCCCGGCGGCAGGACCCGGCTATACGCGGCGGTGAAGTTCGTGATCTACACCCAGGCATCCGGGCTGCTGCTGCTGGTCGCGATCCTGGGCCTCGCCTACGTGCACTACGATGCCACAGGTCTGCTCACGTTCGACTACCACGATCTGCTCGGTACGCCGATGGGCGCGTCCGTCGAATGGTTGCTGATGCTCGGATTCTTCATCGCGTTCGCCGTGAAGATGCCGATCGTTCCGCTGCACGGCTGGCTGCCGGATGCACACACGAACGCACCGGTCTCCGGATCCGTCGACCTCGCCGGCATCCTACTGAAAACCGCGGCGTACGGACTGCTACGCTTCGGCATTCCGCTGTTTCCACACGCATCGCTGGAGATCGCGCCGCTCGCAATGTGGTTGGGCGTCGTCGGGGTCGTGTACGGCGCGGTGGTCGCGTTTTCGCAGCACGACATCAAGCGGCTGGTCGCGTACACCAGCATCAGCCACATGGGCTTTGTCGTAATCGGCGTGTATGCCGCGACGGACCAGGCATTGATCGGGGTCGTCGTGCAGATGATCGCGCACGGTCTGTCGGCCGGCGCGTTGTTCATCCTGTGCGGTGAGATCCAGGAACGCCTGGGGACGCGTGATCTGCGGCAGATGGGCGGCCTGTGGTCGCGGCTGCCGAACCTGCCGCCGCTGCTGCTGTTCTTCGCGCTCGCAACGTTAGGACTGCCCGGACTCGGCAACTTCGTCGGCGAGTTCCTGATCTTGTCGGGTACGTTCCTGGTTGCACCGTGGGTCGCCGTCGCCGCATCAGTCGGGCTGATTCTCGCGGTCGCCTATAGCCTCATCATGGTTCAGCGCGCGCTGCACGGCCCGGTGCACGGCGTCGCAGCGGCCGCGCAGATCACCCTGACGGATCTGTCGCGGCGCGAGTTGACGATGCTGCTGACGCTTCTCGCCCTGCTCATTGGCCTCGGGTTGTACCCGCAGCCCGTGATCGATGCCGCGCGCGCACCCGTGCACGCATTCGAAATGATCTATCCAGATGCCGCCAGGGCCGAGTCTGTCCCGGCCCCAACCGGAGTCGCACCGTGAACGCGCAGACATGGGCACTGCTGCCACTGCTGATCACGACGGCCACTGTCGTCGCAGGGATGATCGGAATCGCAGTCAGACGCGCTCATCGTTTCACGGCCATGCTGACGACTGCCGGAATCGGCCTTGCGCTGGCGAGCCTCGCGCCGGAATGGTTCGCCGACGACTCAGCCTCCATCGCGGTCACCGGACTGCTCGTCGTGGACGGCATCGCGCGTTTTGCGATGACGTTGATCCTGATCACGACCCTCGGCGTATTGACGCTGTGCCCCGCCTATTTCAGCGGCTATCGCGACAATCGCGAAGAGTTATACCTGTTGATCGGCGTCGGCACCGTCGGTGCACTGACGCTTGCAACCGCAAATCATGCTGCGACTCTGCTACTCGGGCTCGAACTGCTGAGCCTGCCGATGGTGGGCGCGGTGGCGTATACCGTGGATCGACCACGCTCGATCGAGGGCGGCGTCAAATATCTGGTGCTGTCGGCCGCCGCATCGGCGACGCTGCTGTTCGGCGTTGCGTTGATCTATGCCGAATCCGGCAGTCTGGACATGGAGGCACTCGCGACCGCAATCGCCGGGGCGGGACTCGGCTCGCCGCTGGTGACCGTTGGCGCACTGATGGTGCTCGCCGGCATCGCATTCAAACTGTCGTTCGTGCCGTTCCATCAATGGACACCCGACGTCTACGAAGCCGCACCGCTGCCCGTGACGGCGTACCTCGCCACCGTCGTCAAGCTCGGTGCGTTCGTGGCCGCGTTGCGACTGCTGCATGCCGGTGTCGGCAGCGCATCACCGCTGATCGTGAGCGCGATCGTCGTGCTCGCACTCGCATCGATGCTGCTCGGTAGCCTGCTGGCGCTCAAGCAGACGAACCTCAAGCGGCTGCTCGCCTATTCCTCAATCGCCAACTTCGGTTTTCTCGCGGTGGTGCTTGCGTTGCCGGGTCACAGCGCCGTTCGTGCGGCCGGCGTGTATCTGGTGGGCTACATGATCGCGTCGCTGGGCATATTCGGTGTCATGACGCTGGTGTCGAGCCCGATGGGCCAGCGCGACCACGAGGATCTCGATCAGTATCGCGGCTTGTTCTGGCGGGCGCCGTTCCGCGCCACCGTGTTGATCACGATGCTGCTGTCGCTCGCCGGGATTCCGCTAACCGCGGGATTCATCGGCAAACTCGCGGTGCTCGCCGTCGGCGTGAAGGCGGGCCAATGGTGGCTCGTCGGCGGCGTCGTGCTCGCAAGCGCAATCGGTGTGTTCTATTACCTGCGCGTCGTCAACGCGCTGCTGACTGCCAGTGAGACGGTCCCGGAACGCGACGCGATCGTCGGCGGCTGGGGCCGCCGGGTCAGCGGCGCGATGTTGTTGTTGGCAATGATCGCGACGCTCTGGCTGGGCGTTTTCCCGGAATCGTTGTTTACCATGGGGCGGCAGCTCGTATTTCCGTGACGATGCGGCATCACGACCGCGAGCGCTGCCGGGCTGAGAACGCGCCAAATCCCAACTGGTGTCGTGCCAGGTTCAGGTTGAGCTGTCGGGTCCACTCCCAACGGAACCGCCAAGCCGCACTTATGTCTTTCGCACGTACGGCGACGTAAAAGTCGCGCTAAGTCCTTGATTTAATGGAGCGGGAAACGAGACTCGAACTCGCGACCCCAACCTTGGCAAGGTTGTGCTCTACCAACTGAGCTATTCCCGCTTGAGACGTGGTCACTGCACCGCGGCTGCCATCCCCGCGCCTCTCGCTGCGTTCCTACTAAACCGAACAACGCAGCGAACCACTGGCCGGGCATGTTACTCGGGAGCCACGGCGACCCGCAAGATTGGCCGGATAGGATGGCGTCCCCTAGGGGAGTCGAACCCCTGTCGCCGGGATGAAAACCCGGTGTCCTAGGCCACTAGACGAAGGGGACGAAGACGAAGCGGCGCATTCTATGAACCACCTCAAGTGGCGTCAAGCCAAGTTCGGCACCATCGCTGGCCGCCAACATCGGACAGCTGAACTGTTCGCGGACTTACGGCGTTGCCGTCCGCTCGAGCAGTGTCCGGCCGATCCAGTCCCGCGCAAAGTACTGCGCCGTGCGGCCGTTGCGCGCGCCCCTCGCAAGCGCCCACTGCAACGCTTCGCGGCGGGCCGAATCCGTCAGGGTCATGTTCAAGCCATGACGCCTACCGATCCGCGCCAGCCAGTGCGCGACGACATCGAGGTAGGCGGCCTGCTTGAATGGCTGGAACGATAGCCACAGGCCGAAGCGATCGGACAACGAGATCTTTTCCTCGACCGCTTCGCTTTCATGCAACTCGCCGCCCTCATGACTCGTTGCAAGATTGTCCGCCATGTGCTCGGGCAACAGATGACGACGATTGGACGTCGCATAAATCACCACGTTATCCGATGATTGGAATACCGAACCTTCGAGCACACTTTTGAGTTCCTTATACGATGCATCGTCCGCCGCGAACGATAGATCGTCACAGACGATGACGAAGCGGTATGGCGCGTCGCGCACAAGGGCAACAACCCGTGGCAACGAACCGAGGGAACGTTTGTCCATTTCGATCAAGCGGAGACCCTGCTCCGCATAACGATTCAACAATGCGTGGATCAGTGACGACTTGCCGGTCCCCCGCGCACCCCACAACAACACGTTGTTGGCCGGATAACCGCGCAAAAATTGCAGCGTATTTGCCTCAATACGCTGCTTCTGACGATCGATGCACAGCAGATCATCGAGGTCGATCAGATCCAGGTCCGCGTGAGCTCGCAGTTCGCCACCCAGCCCCGTCAATTGCCATACCGCAGCCGAAGTTCTCGACCAGTCCGGCATCCCCACCTGCGGCAGCACGGCGTCGAGGCGTGTCAATACACGTCCGGCCAAACCGACTAGCTCATCGAGGGTCACGGTCATGTCACGATCGCTCCAGAATCAGGCGCGCATTGTAACCACCCTCGACGCTACGCCGTGATGAGACCACGCTCAATTCAGAGTAAAATCCGCGGCTGTTTAATCGAGTACTCGCCATGGGCGATTCGATCGGTACAGAACGCCGCAAGAACTCAGCGAGTCGGCGCAATAATCGCGAAGATCGTCGCAACG
>Ga0209254_10001523_pt1 | contig 20823 bp, 18 predicted proteins | sample FrelakmetDIP11DI_FD_187148 | JGI IMG/M metagenome (GOLD analysis project Ga0209254, IMG submission 187148) | Freshwater lake sediment microbial communities from the University of Notre Dame, USA, for methane emissions studies - DIP11 DI (SPAdes)... | ecosystem: Environmental > Aquatic >...
AAGGAGGGCGTCACCAAGGACGAGGCCGAGAAGCTCAAGGCCGAGCTCGAGGAGGCCGGCGCGTCGGTGGAGCTCAAGTAGGTCGCAAACGCGACGCGGATCGGTGTCCGGGGTGTCTCTCGCCCAACACGTGAGACATCCCGGACGCTGGATCCGCTATGATTGCCGCGGACGTTCCGCCGACGCCGCCCCAAAGCGGTTGCGGCGGCGCATGCGCGTCCGCTATTATCCCACGTTCCGCCCCGAGCGTTCTTGCTCCTCCGACCCTGTACGCCGTTAAGGGAGGCTGTCGCATCTTGAGCAGCACTACTGTTGCGCCGCGCGCGCGCACGAGCTTTTCACGTCTGAAGCATGTCCTTGACCTCCCCAACCTGATCGATATCCAGAAGGCGTCGTTCGAGTGGTTCCTGAACGAGGGCCTCCGCGAGACGATCGACGACATCTCGCCGATCGAGGATTACACCGGCACGCTCGCCGTCGAGTTCGGCGACTACGCGTTCGGCGACCCCGGGCACACGATCAACGAGTGCCGCGAGAACGGCATGACGTTCCAGGCGCCGCTGTCGATGACGGTCCGCTTCGTCAACACGGAGACCGGGGAGATCCGCGAGCAGCGGGTCTTCATGGGCGACTTCCCGATGATGACCGAATGGGGCACATTCATCATCAACGGCACCGAGCGCGTGATCGTGACGCAGCTCGTCCGCTCGCCCGGCGCCTACCTGATGGAGCCGAAGGACGCCACCAAGCAGGTGTTCATCGCCAACCTGATGCCGTCTCGTGGCTCGTGGCTCGAGCTCGAGATCGACAAGAAGGGCATCGCCTACGCACGCATCGACCGGAAGCGCAAGCTCCCGATCACGACCCTCCTGCGGGCGCTTCCCCTCGAGGATCCGACGACGGGCTTCCAGCTCGACACGAGCACGAACGAGAAGATCCTCGCGCTCTTCGACGGCTCGGTGTACATCCAGAACACGCTCGACAAGGACACGACCACGCGCGAGGAAGAGGCGCTGATCGAGGTCTTCAAGAAGCAGCGTCCGGGTGAGCCGCCGACGCTCGACAACGCGCGCAATCTCCTGAAGGCGCTCTTCTTCGACCCCAAGCGCTACGACTTGACGAAGGTCGGCCGCTACAAGCTGAACCAGCGGCTCGGCGTCGGGGTGCCCGAGGACACGCGCGTGCTCACGACGGAGGACATCCTCGCGCTCGTGCGCCGGCTGATCGCACTGCCGACGAACCTCGGGGTGCCCGAGGACTCGAAGGACTACGCCGCCGACGCGGCCCAGCTGAACCGCGACCCGATTCGCGCCGAGCTCGACGAGTACGAGCACTTCGGCAACCGCCGCCTGCGGACGACGGGTGAGCTGATCCAGGAGGCGTTCCGGATCGGCCTCTACCGGATGGAGCGTGTCGTGCGGGAGCGGATGACGACGGAGGACGTCGACACCATCACGCCGCAGACGATCATCAACATCCGTCCCGTGGTGGCGGCGCTGAAGGAGTTCTTCGGCTCGTCGCAGCTCTCGCAGTTCATGGACCAGACGAACACGCTCGCCGGCCTCACCCACCGCCGCCGCCTCAGCGCGCTCGGCGCCGGAGGCCTGACACGCGAGCGGGCCCCGATCGAGGTCCGCGACGTGCACCCGACCCACTACGGCCGGATGTGCCCGATCGAGACGCCGGAAGGCCCGAACATCGGCCTCATCGGCTCGCTCGCCTCGATGGCGACCGTGTCCGAGTTCGGCTTCATCCAGACGCCCTACCGCAAGGTCAAGGGTGGCAAGGTCTCGGACGAGATCGTCTACCTCGACGCCTCCGAGGAGGCGCAGTACACGATCGCGCAGGCCTCCGAGCGGGTCGACGAGAAGACGGGCAAGTTCGTCCAGGAGCAGGTGCTCTGCCGCTCCCGCGCCGGCGAGGCCGTGATGGTGTCGCCGAAGGACGTCGAGCTGATGGACGTCTCGGCATCGCAGATCGTCTCGGTCGCCACGGCGCTGATCCCGTTCCTCGAGCACAACGACGCCAACCGTGCACTCATGGGCGCGAACATGCAGCGGCAGGCCGTGCCGCTGATGATCCCGCAGGCGCCGCTCGTCGGCACCGGGGTCGAGTACCGCGCCGCGGTCGACACGGGCGATGTCGTCATGTCCCGCAGCGCCGGGGCCGTGATCGACGTCGATGCCGAGAGGATCGTCGTCGAGGGCAAGGGGACGCGCGAGGAGTACAACCTGACGAAGTTCATGCGCTCGAACCAGGGCACCCTGATCCACCAGAAGCCGATCGTGAAGCTCGGTGACAAGGTGGCGAAGGGCACCGTGCTCGCGGACGGGTCGTCGACCGACGGTGGCGAGCTGGCGCTCGGCGCCAACCTGCTCGTCGCGTTCATGCCGTTCGAGGGCTACAACTTCGAGGACGCGATCGTGCTCTCCGAGCGGCTCGTCAAGGACGACGTGCTCAGCTCGATCCACATCCACGAGTACGAGATCGACGCCCGCTCGACGAAGCTCGGTGACGAGGAGATCACGCGCGACATCCCGAACCGCTCGGAGGAATCGCTCGCGAACCTCGACGAGCGCGGTGTCGTGCGGATCGGGGCCGAGGTCACCTCGGGCGACCTCCTCGTCGGCAAGGTGACGCCCAAGGGCGAGACCGAGCTGACGGCGGAGGAGAAGCTGATCCGCGCCATCTTCAAGGAGAAGGCGCGCGAGGTGCGCGACACGTCCCTGAAGGTCCCGCACGGCGAGGGTGGCAAGGTGATCGGCGTCAAGACGTTCTCGCGCGACGAGGGCGACGACCTGAAGCCGGGCGTGAACGAGCTCGTGCGCGTCTTCGTCGCGAAGAAGCGCAAGATCTCGGAGGGCGACAAGCTCGCCGGCCGCCACGGCAACAAGGGCGTGATCTCGAAGATCGTGCCGGAAGAGGACATGCCGTTCCTCGAGGACGGCCGCCCGGTCGACGTCGTGCTCAACCCGCTCGGCGTGCCGAGCCGGATGAACATCGGCCAGATCCTCGAGACGCACCTCGGCTGGGCCGCCGCGCACGGCGTCTTCGCGGAGTCCGACGCCCGCATCGGCGTCAACCCGCGCGCCCCGATCAACGCGCCGAACCCCCATCCGGTCGCGACGCCCGTCTTCGACGGTGCCACCGAGACCGACGTCGACGAGGCGCTCGTCCGTTGGGCCGAGACGACGGACTCGCCGATCAAGATGAACGTCGACCAGTCGCGCCCCGCCGGCCGCAAGGCCTCGGGCAAGGTGCAGCTGTACAACGGCAAGACGGGCGAGCCCTTCGCACAGAAGGTCACGGTCGGCTACATGTACATCCTCAAGCTGCTCCACCTCGTCGACGACAAGATCCACGCGCGCTCGACAGGCCCCTACTCGCTCGTCACCCAGCAGCCGCTGGGCGGCAAGGCGCAGTTCGGCGGCCAGCGCTTCGGCGAGATGGAGGTGTGGGCACTCGAGGCGTACGGCGCCGCCTACACGCTGCAGGAGATGCTCACGATCAAGTCCGACGACACGATCGGCCGCGTCAAGGCGTACGAGGCGATCGTCAAGGGCGAGAACATCGCAGAGCCGTCGATCCCGGAGTCGTTCAAGGTGCTGCTGAAGGAGATGCAGTCACTGGCGCTCGACGTCCACGTCCAGTCGAACGACGGGCGTGAGGTCGAGGTCCGGGAGGAGGACGACGAGTTGCTCCGCGCGGCGGAAGAGCTCGGCATCGACCTGTCGCCGGCCGCCGTTCGCGCCGCCGCCGGCGAGCTCTCCGCCCAGGAGATCGAGGAGGGCGCCGCCGCCGTCGAGGAAGGGGGCGACGTTGCCGTTGCCGCCGACGAATCGCTCGACGGCGTCGAAGCCGACGCGGAGCTCGAGGTCGGCCTGGCCGACGTCGAGCTCGACGACTAGGCGGGTTTCGCTTGGCGCGAAACCCGCTAGATGTGACGCTCGGAGCTTGGCGCGACGAGCGGAAGGACCACCCCAAGAGTTCAGCAGCCGAAGGAGCGATGCAGACAATGAACGCCCTCTCTAGCGAGTTCACCGGAGGTGAAGTCGCTTGATCGACATCAATGAATTCGACGCGATCCGCATCGGGCTGGCGTCGAGCAAGAAGATCCGCGACTGGTCGTCGGGCGAGGTCACGAAGCCGGAGACGATCAACTACCGCACGCTCAAGCCCGAGCGTGACGGTCTCTTCTGCGAGCGCATCTTCGGTCCGACGAAGGACTGGGAGTGCTATTGCGGGAAGTACAAGCGCGTCCGCTACAAGGGCATCATCTGCGAGCGCTGCGGCGTCGAGGTGACGCGCCAGAAGGTCCGGCGCGAGCGGATGGGCCACATCGACCTGGCCGCGCCCGTCTCGCACATCTGGTTCTTCAAGGGCGTACCGAGCCGGATCGGCTACCTCCTCGACATCGCCCCGCGCGAGCTCGAGAAGGTGCTCTACTTCGCCGCATCGATCGTCACCGGCGTCGACAACGAGGCGCGGGCGAAGGATCTCGCGGATCTCGAGGACAAGGTGCGCGCAGAGTCCGAGCAGATCTATGTCGACCGTGACGAGCACGTGCTCGCGGTCGAGGAGCGCCTTTCCCGCCGCCGCGAGTACTTCGCGACCGGCAAGGAGAAGAACTTCGACGAGGACGACGAGTTCTGGACCCGCGGGCTCAACAACTGGGCCGAGGATCAGCTGCTGCCGACGATCGAGGAGACCCGCCAGCTCGCCGGCGGAATCTTCCCGAAGCTTGCCAAGTCGCTGACGACCGAGGACGGCAAGAAGATCCGCGAGCTCGTCCGTCAGACCGCGACGCGCGAGGACCGCAAGCTCGCCCCGCGCGAGATCGAGTCCGTCGCGACCGCCGCGCAGGAGATCCACGAGGCCCTCGACCCGCTCCGCGCGGAGCTCCAGACCGCGACCGGATCGAAGAAGGGTGCGATCACCAAGCACATCCACAAGCTCGTCGATGCTCTCTCGAGCGGGGCGGAGCTCTCCGCCGACGATGCCGAGATCGCGGCGAACGTCGACGCGAAGAACCTCGACAAGGCACGCGCGGCCGGCAACGGCCTGCTGGCGGACGTCCTCACGCAGGAGCACGTCGGCCAGACCGTCGACGAGGTGCGCGAGCTCGCGTACGACCTCTGCCTGCTGCCGGGTGCGAAGAAGGACGACCTCGACGTCGTCGGTCAGTGGGCACTGAAGGTGCGCGAGATGGTGCAGGACATGGACTCACGCCGCGACGACGCCCGCGAGGCGGCCGTCGACGGCGTGCGCCGGCTCGAGGAGACGTGGAAGCTGTTCCGCGAGCTCGAGCCCAAGCTCGTCGTCAACGACGAGCAGCTGTTCCGGGAGCTCAAAGACAGGTTCGGCTCCCCGTACGGCTTCGGTCAGTACTTCCGGGGCGGCATGGGCGCCGAGGCGATCCGCGACCTGCTCCGCGATCTCGACCTGGGCGAGGAGTCCATCACCTTGCGCGAGATGATCAAGACCTCGAAGGGGCAGAAGCAGCAGCGCGCGATCAAGCGGCTGAAGGTCGTCGAGGCGTTCATCAAGTCCGAGAACAAGCCGGAGTGGATGATCCTCGAGGCGGTGCCCGTGATCCCGCCGGAGCTCCGGCCGATGGTGCAGCTCGACGGTGGCCGCTTCGCGACATCCGACCTGAACGATCTCTACCGCCGTGTGATCAACCGGAACAACCGGCTCAAGCGGCTGCTCGATCTCGGGGCACCGGAGATCATCGTCAACAACGAGAAGCGCATGCTCCAGGAGGCCGTCGACGCGCTGTTCGACAACGGCCGCCGCGGCCGCGCGGTGACAGGCCCGGGCAACCGGCCCCTGAAGTCGCTCTCCGACATGCTCAAGGGCAAGCAGGGCCGGTTCCGCCAGAACCTGCTCGGCAAGCGCGTGGACTACTCGGGGCGCTCGGTCATCGTTGCCGGCCCGAACCTCAAGCTCCATCAGTGCGGCCTGCCGAAGCTGATGGCCCTCGAGCTCTTCAAGCCGTTCATCATGAGCAGGCTCGTCGAGCGGAAGGCCGTGCAGAACATCAAGGCGGCGAAGAAGCACGTCGAGTCGATGTCGCTGGATGTCTGGGACGTCCTCGAAGAGGTGATCGCCGAGCATCCGGTGCTCCTGAACCGCGCACCGACGCTCCACCGGCTCGGAATCCAGGCCTTCGAGCCGATCCTCGTCGAGGGCAAGGCGATCCAGGTCCACCCGCTCGTCTGTCACGCGTTCAACGCCGACTTCGACGGTGACCAGATGGCCGTGCACCTGCCGCTCTCGGCCGAGGCCCAGGCAGAGGCCCGGATCCTGATGCTGTCGGCGAACAACATCCTCTCGCCGGCCCACGGGCGGCCGCTCGCGACGCCGACGCAGGACATGGTGCTCGGCGCCTACTACCTGACCTACTGCGATCACGAGCTGCCCGCCACGACGTCGGAGGAAATCGCCAAGGTTCTCGGCAAGCCGGGGCTGAAGCGGTTCCGCACCGAGGAAGAGGTCGAGTTCGCGGTCGAGTCGGGCTTCGTGCACCTCCAGGAGCCGGTCCAGTACCACTGGCACGGCGAGATCGTCCTCACGACGCCGGGCCGCGTGATCTTCAACGTGGAGATCGAGCGGTCACTCGACGTCGCGGTGCACACCGACGACCCCGTGGCTCACACCTTCATCAACCAGCCGCTGTCGAAGCGCGAGCTCGACATCTTCATCGCGAGCCTGGTCGACCTCTACGGGGCCCACGCGGTCGCGACGGTGCTCGACACGATCAAGGCGCTCGCGTTCCGCTACGCCACCCAGGCCGGCATCACCGTGTCGAAGAACGACATCGTGATCCCGCCGCGCAAGGAAGAGATCCTCGTCGGCTACGAGGAGCAGGTGCGCAAGCTCGAGGGCGAGTACCAGCGCGGCCTGATGACCGAGGAGGAGCGGCACGAGCGGATCGTGGCCGTCTGGACGGAGGCGACCGAGGAAGTCGCGCAGGCGATGAAGGACAACCTCCACAAGACGAACTCGATCTTCATGATGGCCAACTCGGGCGCCCGAGGCTCGTTCAACCAGATCCGCCAGCTCGCCGGCATGCGCGGCCTGATGGCGAATCCGAAGGGCGAGATCATCGAGCGGCCGATCAAGGCCAACTTCATGGAGGGCCTGTCGGTGCTCGAGTACTTCATCTCGACCCACGGTGCCCGCAAGGGCCTCGCCGACACCGCGCTCCGCACCGCCGACTCGGGCTATCTGACGCGGCGTCTCGTCGACGTCTCGCAGGACGTGATCATCCGTGATCTCGACTGCGGCACGACCGACTTCGTGGAGTTGCCGGCGATCCTCGACGACAAGCTGAACTCGAGCGTCGCCGGTCGGATCCTCGCCGTCGACGTGTTCAAGCCCCTCAAGGACGGCAAGCCGGGCAAGACGCTCCTCACAGCGGCCGGGACCGAGTTGACCCTGCCGCACCTCCAGGAGCTGCTCGACGGGCTCGAGGAGCACGCCGAGAACTACCTGGTGCCGGTGCGGTCGGTGCTCAAGTGTCAGAGCGAGCACGGCGTCTGCCGGGCGTGTTACGGGACGTTCCTCGCGACCGGGTACATCTGCGAAGTCGGCGATGCGGTCGGCATCATCGCCGCCCAGTCGATCGGCGAGCCCGGCACGCAGCTGACGATGCGCACGTTCCACACGGGCGGCGTCGCCGGAGCGGATATCACCCACGGTCTCCCGCGTGTCGTCGAGATCTTCGAGGCCCGGAACCCGAAAGGCGCGGCCACGGTCGCCGAGACCGGAGGCAAGATCGAGATCGAGGATGCGGACCGCACGATCAAGGTCACGGTCGTCCCGAACGCGCTGGACGAGAACGGTGAGCCGATTCCCGCGAAGGAGTACAGCTTCCCGCGCCGGACCCGGTTCCTCGTCTCGAACGGCGACGTCGTCGAGGCCGGTGACCCGTTGAACGAGGGGTCGATCGCCCCGGCCGAGCTGCTCGCCCTGAAGGGCTCGACGGCGACCGAGCTGTACCTCGTCGGTGAGGTGCAGAAGGTCTACAAGTCGCAGGGCGTGGATATCCACGACAAGCACATCGAGTTGATCGTCCGCCAGATGCTGAAAAAGGTGCGGGTCGAGAGCGCCGGCGAAACGGCGCTGCTCCCGGGTCAGCTCGTCGACAAGGCCGTGCTCGCCCGGGCGAACGAGGGTGCGCGCAAGGCGAAGAAGGAGGAGGCGACGTTCGAACCGCTGATCCTCGGGATCACGAAGGCGTCGCTCGCGACCGAGTCGTTCCTCTCCGCCGCCTCGTTCCAGGAGACCACCAAGGTGCTCACCGACGCCGCAATCGAGGGCAAGATCGACCGGTTGCTCGGCCTCAAGGAGAACGTCATCATCGGCAAGCTGATTCCGGCCGCGACGGGCCTGAAGAAGTACCGGGGCATCACGATCGAGCCGGCCGAGCCCCTGCCGTCGGCGATGTTCGCGGCCGAGGCGCAGGAGCTGCTCGCGGCCCTCGAGGAGATCGGCGACGGCGAGATCGACCTGACCGCCCTCGGCCTCGGTTTCGAGGGCGAGCTACCCGTGGAGGACGCACCGCCCGCCGACGACGAGTAGAGGCGAAAGCAATGGCAAAGGGGGGTGTCTTCCCGTGTTTTTCGGGAGACACCCCCCTTTGCCATCTCTTCGAGCTCGCTCCTTACGCTGCAGTCCCCTTGCCGGACTCCTTGGTGTGTCGTAGCGCCCGCTCCGCACGCTCGAACAGCGACACGCCGTCGTCGTCGGGCTTCAGCTCGGCGATACCGGCCGACAGGCTGAGACCGGGGCGGAGGGAGCCGGGACGGCTGAGCGTGGCCTGGACACGGGCGTACAGCCCCTCGGCGTCGATTCGACCGGCACCCGGGAGGATCACGGCGAACTCGTCGCCGCCGCTGCGGAAGGCGAGGCCGGAGGGCTGAATCGTGACGCGGAGCAGATCGGCGATCTCGACGAGAAGGCCGTCGCCTGCGCTGTTCCCGACACGGCCGTTCGTCTGCTTGAAGTCGTCGAGGTCGAAGAGGCACACGGCCAGCCTCCGCCCGTGGCGGTGCGCTCGCGCGACCTCGAGCGCGAGCGTCTCGTGGAGCGCCTGCCGGTTGGCGAGCCCGGTCAACGTGTCCGCGTCTGGCAGCCGCCGGACAGAGCCGCGCAGACGGGCCGCCTCGATCGCCGGCCCCGCCTGCCGGACGATGGCCTCGAGGGCTTGGAAGTCGCTGCCCGCGACCGGAGGCTCTTCGTCGTGGCCGAAGACGGTCAGGAATCCCAGGTGGCCGCTCTCCGACTCGACCGGCACGGCTATCGCCGATCGCATGGCCGTCGGCTCCACGACCCCTACCGGGTAGTGGTACGAGATTCCAACCGCGCGCACCCGGCTGCCGTCCGGAGGGCCGCCGACCGCTCCGGCACGGGCCGTGTCGCGAGTCCCCGCGGCGAGGCCGGCGGAAGCCGAGACCGGAGCGCCGTCGACCCGGACAGCGATGGTTGCCCCGGCGACGCCGCTGATCGACGTGGCCGCCTCGGCGCATCGGGCAAGCACCTCGTCGAGGTCGAGTGCCTGCCCGAGCGACTCGACGATGCGCGCACGGACGGCATCCTCGCGCACCTTCTCGACCGTCGCCGCCAGCTCGTCGGCGAGCGCGTCCATCTGCCCGCCGATGCTGAGAAGTACGTGGTTGAGCCGTCTCTCCGCCGCGCGCCGCGTGCGCAGCATCATCGCGGCGACGATGCCCGCAGCGACGAGTGCCGCGACCGCGGCGACGAGTGCGAGGGCGCCGGTGCTCATTGGCTTCTCGTAACCCTAGTCGGGGAGTGCGTGTCCGTCGGCATCGGTTCGCAGCTGATCCTTGCCGCTGTGCTTGGCCACCGTCTGACGCGCTCCGGCGCGCTCGCGCAGCGACTCGGCCGTATCGTCGGCCCGGAGCTCGGCGAGGCCGCTCGACATCGTCACCGGAGGCATGATGCTGCCGAGCGGCGGCGTCGCGATCTCGAAGCGGAGTCGCGCGTAGAGGCGCTCGGCGAGCTCGCGCGTGGTTTCCGGCAGGATCAGGAAGAACTCGTCCGCGCCGCCCGAATTCCTGAACGCTGCGTCACTCCCCCGGATGGTGGCCCGAACCCGCTCGCCGAACTCCGCCAGGACGGCATTCCCCGCATCCAGCGACCCCGTGCGCTTGTTGATCACCCCGAAGTCGTCGAGATCGATCTGGATCAGGCAAAGCGGGCGGCCGTGACGGCGGGCAGCGCTGATCTCCCGCGGCAGGGCCTCCTCGAACGCGCTCGCGCTTCCGAGCCCTGTGCGCGAGTCGGTTGCCGCGAGCTCCTGCACCTCGAGGTAGCGGAAGGCGTTCTGCACCGCCGGTTCCGCCCGTCGCGCGATTGCCCTGAGGATGTTCGCCGCCTCGCTGTCGAACGCGCTCTCCAGCCGCGAAAAGACGGCGAGCGATCCGGAGCCCTCGGGCCCGAGGGGGACGACGAGCCCCGTTCGCAGCGCGTCGTTGCCTGCGACGTCCCACGAAGCGACTCCGGAGACGTACGGTCCTCCGTCCGGCGGGCCGGCAAGGGAGGATTCCAGGCCCTGCCCGAAGCTTCCGCGGACGGCGGTCGTGACGGTTCCGTCGGCACGGCGAACGCTGATGCGGCTCCCGTCGACCGCCGGGAGCGTCTCGGTAGCGGCCAGCGCTCGTTGCAGGACTGCCTCGAGCTCGAGCGTGGAGCCGATCGCGTCGCCGAGGGTGTCTCTGGGCTCTCCGCGCCGTTGCTCCGCAGCCCAGATCTGTGCGTCGATCGCGGCGAGCCGGCTGTCGACCTGCTCGACCGCCCTGACGACACGCGCATCTACGGGCCGCCGCAGGGTGGCCCAGAGCGCGACGAGCACGCCGGCAACACAGATGGCACCGAAAGCCGCAACGGCGATCGCAGTCGTGATCCCCTCTCCCTTCCCCTGGGCCAACTCTATGCACGAAGCAGGGTCTTGTATACGGGGGACCGGGTGAATTCATGCCCTCTTGCCGAAGGGGAGCGGCGTCAGCTACACTCCGCTTCCGCAGGTGGCGGGGTTCGAGTTCTGCCGTGCCTGTGTGTTCTTTGCCTGTGATGATCGACCCCCTTAGGAGCAGCGTGCCTACCGTCAACCAACTCGTCCGCAAAGGCCGCAAGGCCCCCGTGGCCAAGACGAAGACCCCGGCCCTCCGCGGCGCGCCGCAGAAGCGCGGCGTCTGCACGCGCGTCTACACGACGACTCCGAAGAAGCCGAACTCGGCGCTGCGCAAGGTCGCGCGCGTGCGGCTGACGAACGGGATGGAGGTCGGCGTCTACATTCCCGGCGAGGGGCACAACCTGCAGGAGCACTCGGTCGTCCTCATCCGCGGTGGCCGCGTCAAGGACCTGCCGGGCTTCCGCTACAAGGTGATTCGCGGCGGCCTCGACACCTCCGGTGTCTCCGACCGCCGTCAGGGCCGCTCGAAGTACGGCGCCAAGAAGGGCTCGAGCTAAGTCATGCCTCGCCGAGCAGAGATCCAGCCGCGCCAGCTCGAGCCCGATTCGGTCTACGGGTCGGTGCTCGTGACCCAGGTGATCAACTGCGTCATGCTCGACGGCAAGAAGTCGACCGCAGAGCGCATCGTCTACGACGCGCTCGCGCTCGCGTCCGAGAAGACCGGTAAGCCTGCACTCGAGATCCTCGAGGGGGCGGTCAAGACCGTCACCCCCGTCCTCGAGGTGCGCTCGCGCCGCGTCGGCGGAGCCAACTACCAGGTCCCGATCGAGGTGCCGCAGCGCCGGGCGCGCACCCTCGCGATCCGCTGGATCGTGCAGTTCGCGCGTGACCGCCGGGAGAAGCACATGGGTGACAAGCTCGCAGGTGAATTGATGGACGCGCTCAACCAGCAGGGCGGCGCCTACAAGAAGAAGGACGACATCTACCGGATGGCGCAGGCCAACAAGGCCTTCGCTCACTACCGCTGGTAGGGGCGACAGAGACATGAGCACCACTGCATCACGCATCGAGCTGGACCGCGTCCGCAACATCGGGATCATGGCCCACATCGACGCCGGCAAGACGACGACGACGGAGCGCATCCTCTACTACACCGGCCGTACCCACAAGCTGGGCGAGGTGCACGAAGGCGCGGCCACGATGGACTGGATGGCGCAGGAGCAGGAGCGCGGGATCACGATCACGTCTGCTGCGACGACGGCAGAGTGGCGCGACCACCGGATCAACATTATCGATACGCCCGGGCACGTGGACTTTACGGCCGAAGTCGAGCGCTCGCTGCGCGTGCTCGACGGTGCGGTCGCGGTCTTCGATTCGGTGGCCGGCGTTCAGCCGCAGTCCGAGACGGTGTGGCGCCAGGCAGACCGCTACGGGGTGCCGCGGATCTCGTTCATCAACAAGATGGACCGCACCGGCGCCGACTTCTTCGCTGCCGTCCAGTCAATGCGTGACCGCCTCGGCGCTATCGCTGTCTGCGTGCAAGTCCCGGTCGGTGAGGAGGAGCACCATCGCGGCGTCGTCGATCTCGTCGAGATGAACGCGATTACCTACGACGACGACCTCGGCGAGTCGTTCACGGTCGGTGAGATCCCGGCCGACCTGCTCGAGTCGGCGAAGGAGCACCACCACGCGCTCATCGACGTGGTCGCCGAGTTCGACGACGAGCTGATGGAGACCTACCTCGAGGACGAGGACTCCGTCACCCCCGAGATGATCCGCCGCGCCCTGCGCACGGGCACGCTCGCGAGCGCCTTCACGCCCGTCCTGCTCGGCTCGGCCTTCAAGAACAAGGGCGTGCAGCCGCTGCTCGACGCGGTCATCGACTACCTGCCGAGCCCGCTCGACGTGCCGGCCGTGCAGGGCATCGACCCGAAGACCGAGGAGGAGCTGACCCGCCCGGCCGCGCTGGACGCGCCGTTCTCGGCCCTCGTCTTCAAGGTCATGTCCGACCCGTTCGTCGGCAAGCTCACCTACTTCCGCGTCTATTCCGGCCAGATCAAGTCCGGCGATCGGGTGCTGAACACGACGAACGGCAAGACCGAGCGTGTCAGCCGGATCCTGCAGATGCACGCGAACCACCGCGAGGAGCGCGACGATATCTGCGCCGGCGAGATCGCCGCAGCCGTCGGCCTGAAGCAGTCCACCACGGGCGACACGCTCGCAAGCGACAACGCGCCGATCGTGCTCGAGCGAATGACGTTCGCCGAGCCGGTCATCTCGGTGGCGATCGAGCCAAAGACGAAGGGCGACCAGGACAAGCTCTCGCAGGGCCTGCAGCGGCTCGCCGAGGAGGATCCGACGTTCCGTGTCACCTCCGACGAGGAGACCGGGCAGACGCTGATCGCCGGCATGGGTGAGCTGCACCTCGAGATCATCGTCGACCGCCTGATGCGCGAGTTCAACGTCGACGCGAATGTTGGTCGGCCCCAGGTCGCCTACCGCGAGACCGCGGGCAAGCCGGCCGAGAAGGTGCAGGGCAAGTTCGTGCGCCAGACGGGCGGCTCGGGTCAGTACGGCGACGTCACGATCAATCTCTTGCCGCAAGAGCCGGGTGCCGGCTACGAGTTCGTCGACAAGATCGTCGGAGGCAAGATCCCGAAGGAGTACATCAAGCCGGTCGACGAGGGCATCCGGGAAGCGATGAACGCGGGCGTCCTTGCCGGCTACCCCGTTGTCGACGTCAAGATCGAGCTCATCGACGGCTCGTACCATGACGTCGACTCGAGCGAGCGGGCCTTCAAGATTGCCGGTTCGATGGCCTTCAAAGAGGCTCTGCGACGCTCCAAGCCGAAGTTGCTCGAGCCGATCATGGCCGTCGAGGTGGTCACACCCGACGACTACCTCGGCGACGTTATGGGTAATCTCAACGGCCGACGCGGACGCGTCGAGTCGCTCAAGCCAATCGGCAACTCGCAGTCGATCGAGGCGAGCGTGCCACTGTCAGAGATGTTCGGGTACGTCACCGACCTGCGCTCGATGTCGCAGGGACGGGCAGCCTTCACCATGGAGTTCGACCGATACGACGAAGTACCCCAGTCCATCGCGAGCGACATCGTCGACTCGCAGTCAGGCTCGTAAGAAGGAGATCGTAGGATGGCCAAGCAGAAATTCGAGCGGTCGAAGCCGCATGTCAACGTCGGCACCATCGGCCACATCGACCACGGCAAGACGACGCTGACAGCAGCGATCACCAAGGTGCTGTCCGAGTCCGGGACGGGCACCGCCGCGCGCGATTTCGGCTCGATCGACGCGGCTCCCGAGGAGCGGCAGCGCGGCATCACGATCAACACCGCGCACGTCGAGTACGAGACCGAGAACCGGCACTACGCGCACGTCGACTGTCCGGGGCACGCCGACTACATCAAGAACATGATCACGGGCGCCGCGCAGATGGACGGGGCGATCCTCGTCGTCTCCGCCGCCGACGGCCCGATGCCGCAGACGCGTGAGCACATCCTGCTCGCCCGCCAGGTCGAGGTGCCGTTCATGGTCGTCGCCCTCAACAAGGCCGACATGGTCGACGATCCCGAGCTGCTCGAGCTCGTCGAGCTCGAGGTCCGCGAGCTGCTCACGAAGTACAACTTCCCGGGCGACGACATCCCGGTGATCCAGGTCTCGGCGCTCAAGGCGCTCGAGGGCGACCCCGAGTGGACGCCCAAGATCCTCGAGCTGATGGAGGCGGTCGACTCGTACATCCCCGAGCCGACGCGCGACACCGACAAGCCGTTCCTGATGCCGATCGAGGACGTGTTCACGATCACGGGTCGCGGCACGGTCGTCACGGGCCGCATCGAACAGGGCAAGATCGAGGTCGGCCAGGAGATCGAGATCGTCGGGATCCACGACAAGGTGGAGAAGACGACCGTGACCGGGCTCGAGATGTTCCAGAAGGTGCTCGACTTCGCGCAGGCCGGCGACAACGCGGGCGCGCTGCTCCGCGGCGTCAAGCGCGAGGAGGTCGAGCGCGGCCAGGTGCTCGCGAAGCCGGGCTCGATCACGCCGCACACGCACTTCAAGGCCGAGGTCTACGTGCTCTCGAAGGACGAGGGTGGCCGCCACACGCCGTTCTTCAACGGCTACCGGCCGCAGTTCTACTTCCGCACGACCGACGTGACCGGCTCGATCAAGCTGCCGGACGGCCAGGAGATGGTCATGCCGGGCGACAACACGCAGATGGAGATCGAGATGGGCCAGCCGATCGCGATGGACGCCGGCCTCCGGTTCGCCGTCCGCGAGGGTGGCCGCACCGTCGGCGCCGGTGTCGTGACGGAGATCATCAAGTAGCAGAGGGCCGAGCCTCTCCCCTGTCCGCAGGGGAGAGGCCCATCCCTCTCTCAGACGAGAAGAGACCAGATCACATGGCGCAACAGAAAATCCGCATCCGGCTCAAGGGCTACGACCACCAGCAGCTCGACCGCTCCGCGTCGCAGATCGTCGAGACTGCGCAGCGGACCGGTGCGACGATCACGGGCCCGGTGCCCCTGCCCACCGAGAAGAACGTGTATTGCGTGATCCGCAGTCCCTTCAAGGACAAGGACTCGCGCGAGCACTTCGAGGTGCGCACGCACAAGCGGCTGATCGACATCCACAGCCCGACGCCGAAGACGGTGGATTCGCTGATGCGCCTCGATCTTCCCGCCGGCATCGACATCGAAATCAAATTGTGACCAATTTGATTTCGCTAGATATCGAGACGACTCACATGAAGATATCGACCATCACATCTAGGTTTTCTGCCCCGGAGTTCGGGAGGATGTCGTGAAGGGCATTCTGGGCAGAAAACTTGGCATGACGCAGATTTTCGATCCCGAGACGGGCGGCGTCACCGCCGTCACCGTGATCGAGGCCGGTCCCTGCCCCGTGACCCACGTCCGCAGCGAGGCGACCGACGGGTACACCGCCGTGCAGCTCGCCTACGAGCCGGTCGTCGACCGCAAGATCACGAAGGGCGAGCTCGGCCACCTGAAGAAGGCCGGCGCGTCGGCCCACCGTCATCTCGCCGAGTTCCGTGGCGACACCGAGCTCAGCGTCGGTGACACGGTCACGGTCGAGGCATTCGAGCCGGGCGACGAGATCAAGGTCGCGGGCACGTCGATCGGCAAGGGCTTCGCCGGCACGATCAAGCGGCACAATTTCAAGCGCGGCCCCGTCTCCCACGGCTCGCACAACGTCCGGGCACCCGGCTCGATCGGCGCCTCGGCGACTCCGTCCCGCGTCTTCCGCGGACAGAAGATGTCGGGCCGCCTGGGCGGCGTCCGCGTCACCCAGCTCGGGCTCGTCGTCCACCAGGTGGATGCCGAGCGCAACCTGCTGCTCGTGAAGGGCGCGGTTCCCGGCCCGAAGAGCGGCATCGTCGAGATCAGGAGCACCGACTGATGGCTGCGTTGAAGGCAGACGTGCTCGGCGGTGCGGCCGCCAAGAGCGCGACACTCGAGGAGGCCGTCTTCGGCGCCGAGCTGAAACGGCACATCGTGCACGAGGTCGTGCGCGCGGAACTGAACGCGCATCGCGCGGGCACCCGCGGCGCGAAGACCCGCGGCATGGTGTCCGGCGGGCGTGCCAAGCCGTGGCGCCAGAAGGGCACCGGCCGTGCCCGTCAGGGCACGATCCGCGCACCGCACTTCACCGGCGGCGGCGTCGCGTTCGCGCCCGGTATGCGCAGCTTCGACGTCAAGGTGAACCGGAAGGTGCGTCGCGCAGCGCTCCGCGGGGCGCTGTCGAACCACGTCGGCAACGAGACGCTCGCGCTCGTCGACGGCACGGTGTTCGAGACGCCCTCCACGAAGCAGGCGCTGGCGCTCGTTCAGAAATGGGGCAAGGAGACGCCGCTCGTCGTCGTCGCCCACGAGGACGAGATCGGGCTGATCAAGTCGTTCCGGAACCTCGACCGCGTCCTCGTCACGGTTCCGTCCGAGCTCGAGGTCGCGCCGATCGTCTGGGCGCGCTCCGTCCTCGTCAGCGAGGCCGCGCTCCCGCTCGTCGAAGGGAAGGCATCGTGAATCCGGCCGACGTCCTCATCGCTCCGGTCGTCTCCGAGAAGAGCTACTCCGGCCTCGCCGACCGCAAGTACACGTTCAAGGTGCACAAGGACGCGCACAAGACGCAGGTGCGCCAGGCCGTCGAGCAGCTCTTCGGCGTCAAGGTCGACAGCGTCCGGATCATCAAGGTCCCGGCCAAGCCGAAGCGCCGCGGCGTGTTCGCGGGTGTCCGCCCGGGCTGGAAGAAGGCCGTCGTTCAGCTGCACGAGGGTCATACGATCGAGATCTTCGAGGGGGCTCAGGTTTAATGGCAGTCAAGAAGTACAAGCCGACAAGCCCGGGACGCCGCTTCATGGCCGTCTCCTCGTTCGAGGAGATCACCAAGAAGGCACCGGAGAAGTCGCTCACCGAGCCGCTCAAGAAGACCGGTGGCCGGAACAACAACGGCCGCATCACGACGCGCCACCAGGGCGGCGGGCACAAGCGCCAGTACCGCGTCATCGACTTCAAGCGCGTCAAGGACGGCGTGCCGGCCAAGGTGGCCGCGATCGAGTACGACCCGAACCGGTCGGCCCGGATTGCGCTGCTCCACTACGCCGACGGTGCCAAGTCCTACATCATCGCGCCCCAGGGGCTCCGCGTCGGCTCGTCGGTCGAGTCCGGGCCAACGGCCGACATCAAAGCGGGCAATGCCCTGCCCCTCGAGAGCATCCCGACGGGAACGCTGGTTCACAACGTGGAGCTGAAGCCGGGCCAGGGCGCCAAGATGGCGCGCTCGGCCGGTGCCGGCGTCCAGCTCGTCGCAAAGGACCAGGGGTACGGCGTCCTCCGCTTGCCTTCCGGCGAGATGCGGCGCGTCCTCCTGACCTGCCGCGCCACCGTGGGCCAGGTCGGGAACTCCGACCACGCCAACGAGCAGTCGGGCAAGGCCGGCCGGAGTCGCTGGCTGGGCAAGCGCCCCGCCGTCCGCGGCTCGGCGATGAACCCGGTCGACCACCCGCACGGCGGCGGCGAGGGCAAGTCGAAGGGCGGCCGCCATCCGGTCACCCCGTGGGGCGTGCCGACGCTCGGCAAGCGCACCCGTCGCAAGCACAAGGAATCCGACAAGCTGATCGTCCGCGGCCGTCGCCGTGGCAAGGAAAGGCGCTAACCACTCATGTCCAGATCATCGAAGAAGGGGCCTTTCATCGACGACCGGCTGCTCGGCCGGATCGAGGCGATGAACGCCACCAACGAGAAGCGGATGATCCGCACCTGGTCGCGCAGCTCCACCGTGTTCCCCGACATGGTCGGCCACACGATCGCCGTCCACGACGGGCGCAAGCACGTCCCCGTGTTCGTCAGTGAGCAGATGGTCGGGCACAAGCTCGGCGAGTTCGCGCCGACCCGCACGTTCCGCGGCCACGCCGGCGACAACAAGACCCAGGTGAAGAAGCGCTAGATGGCTGCCACGGACACATCAACGCTGACCCAGTCACGCGCAGAGGCGAAGTACGTCCACCTCTCGGCCCGCAAGGCCCGGGTCGTGCTCGATCACATCCGCGGCCGCACCGTCCCGGAGGCCCGCACGATCCTCGCCTTCACGCCGCGCGCGGCTGCCGTCGACATCGAGAAGGTGCTGCGCTCGGCCGTTGCGAACGCCGAGTCGACGCATGCGCTCGACGGTGACGAGCTCGTCGTCTTCGCCGCCTACGCGGACGAAGGCCCCACGCTCAAGCGCTGGCGCGCCCGCGCCCGGGGCCGCGTCAACCGCATTCGCAAGCGCACGTGCCATATCACCCTGATCGTCAGCGAGAACCCGAAGGCCCAGGCGCGGCCGAGGCGGTCGGCCGAGAAGCCCGCCGCCGCTGCCGCCCCGAGTCCCGAGGCACCCGCCGGCGACGAGACGCCGAAGCCGAGCCCGAAGAAGCGTGCGCCGGCGAAGAAGAAGGAGGCTGTTGCCTGATGGGCCAGAAGATCCATCCTGGCGGCCTACGCGTCGGTGTCATCCACGACTGGAAGTCGAACTGGTACACCGGCAAGAAGGAGTTCGCCGACTACATCCTCGAGGATGTCCGCATCCGCGAGCACATCACCGGCAAGCTGTCCCACGCCGGCCTGTCCGACATCCTGATCCGCAAGGACAAGCAGCGGATCACGGTCGACATCTACACGGCCCGCCCGGGCATCGTGATCGGCAAGTCGGGGGTCGAGGTCGACGCGCTCCGGAAGGAGCTGCACGCGATCACCGGCAAGTCGGTGCACATCAACATCAACGAGATCAAGCGGCCCGAGCTCGACGCCCAGCTGGTCGCCCAGTCGATCGCAGAGCAGCTGCAGAACCGCGTCTCCTTCAGGCGTGCCATGAAACGCGCGCTGGCCTCGGCCATGCGGTCGGGTGCCCAGGGCATCAAGATCCAGTGCGGCGGCCGGCTCGGCGGCGGCGAGATGAGCCGCTCGGAGCGCTACACGGAGGGTCGCGTCCCGCTGCACACGATCCGCGCGGACATCGACTACGGCTTCGCCGAGGCGAAGACGACGTACGGCCGCATCGGCGTCAAGGTGTGGGTCAACAAGGGCGAGATCATGCCCGAGGGGTACGAGGGCACCTCGACGGGTAAGGAGACGCGCCTCGGCGACCAGGATCAGGCGCGCCGCAAGCGTGGTGGCGCCGCCGAAGGCCTCGGTGCCTCGCGCGAGAGCAGCCGCGGCCGGGGTCAGGATCGCGAGGGCCTCGGGCTCGTCAAGAAGGGCCGGCGTGGTCCCGGGAGCGGCGCTCCCGGCGGTGGCGCCGGCGGCGGGCGGCCCGGTGGTCGTCCCGGCGGCGGGCGTGGCCCGCGTCCGGGTGGCCAGGGCGGTCGTCCTCCCGGCGGCGGTAGCCCGCGGCCGGAGCAGGGTGGAAGCCCTCGTCCCGCCCAGCGCTCCCAGCGGCCCCCGCGCCCGACGGAGCCGAAGGCGCCCGAGTCGACGGACACGCCGACGCTCGACACCACGCCCGACGTGCCCCCGGCGACGCCCGAAGGGACTGACGGCTGATGTTGCTGCCCCGCAGGACAAAGCACCGCAAGCACCACCGTGGCCGCAGGCGCGGCTTCGCCAAGGGCCAGTCGACGGTGCAGTTCGGCGACTACGGGATCAAGGCGCTCGAGGACGGCTGGATCACGAACCGTCAGATCGAGGCCGCCCGGATCGCGATGACGCGCAAGATCCGCCGCGGCGGCAAGGTCTGGATCAACCTGTTCCCGGACAAGCCGTTCACGAAGAAGCCCGCCGAGACCCGGATGGGCTCCGGCAAGGGCTCCCCGGAGGGATGGGTCGCCGTTGTCAAGCCGGGCCGCGTGCTCTTCGAGCTCGCCGGCGTCGACGAGGCACTCGCCCGGGAAGCTCTGCGCCTCGCCGGCCAGAAGCTGCCGATCAAGGTGAAATTCGTGCGGCGGGAGGCTGATCTCTTTGAGAGCTAGGGAGCTACGTGACCTGACGGACGAGGAGCTCGAGGTGAAGATGGGCGAGACCCGCAAAGAGCTCTTCAATCTCCGCTTCCAGTCGGCCACCGGCGCGCTCGAGAACAGCGCCCGGCTGCGGTCGGCGAAGCGCGAGATCGCCCGCATCCTGACCGTGAAGACCGAGCGTGAACGACTGGGGAAGATCTGAGATGGCAGAACGAAAGAAGAAGACAACCGAGCAGGCCCCCGTCGACGCCGCCGAGGTCGAGGTCGTCGAGGAGGCGATCGAGGAGGCTGTGGCCGAGGACGTCGAGGTGATCGTGGCCGAGGTCGAGGTCGTCGAGGAGGCGATCGAGGAGACAGCCGCCGAGGAGATCGCGGCCGATCTCGAGGCCGGCGCGGAGGCCGAGGCGGCCGTCGCCGA
>Ga0209254_10001524_pt1 | contig 20816 bp, 24 predicted proteins | sample FrelakmetDIP11DI_FD_187148 | JGI IMG/M metagenome (GOLD analysis project Ga0209254, IMG submission 187148) | Freshwater lake sediment microbial communities from the University of Notre Dame, USA, for methane emissions studies - DIP11 DI (SPAdes)... | ecosystem: Environmental > Aquatic >...
GTGGTGGCATCAAGTTCAACTCAGCGCTGGTGCCGCCGTTTGTTCGCCGCTCCCAGCGCGTCTCGGCGGCATTGCCGTGGCTGTACCTGAAAGGCATCTCGACCGGCGACATGCGCGAGGCGCTGACGGTGCTGCTTGGCGATGAGGCCAAGGGTCTGAGCGCGAACGTTGTCTCCCGCCTGAAGAGCGAATGGGCAAGCGAATATAGCGGCTGGATGAAGCGGGATCTGTCGGCCAGCCGCTACGTCTACTGGTGGGTCGACGGTATTCATACCGGGCTGCGGCAGGAAGACGACGTCCGGCAATGCCTGCTGGTCATCATTGGTGTGACGCCGGAAGGCCAGAAAGAGCTCGTCACGATCGGCGACGGGCTACGCGAATCCAAGGAATCCTGGCTCGACGTCTTGCGCGACCTTGCCGCGCGCGGCTTGGGTGCCGGCCCTTTGCTTGCCGTGGGCGACGGGGCACTGGGGTTCTGGGCCGCGCTCGACGAAGTATTTCCTGAGACGCACCGCCAGCGCTGCTGGGTACACAAGACCGCCAACGTTCTGAACGCCCTGCCCAAGTCGCTGCAGGCCAAAGCCAAGGCCGATTTGCATGAGATCTGGATGGCACCGACGCGCGCGCAAGCCATCGCCGCCTTCGATCATTTCCTGAGGACCTACGGCGCCAAGTACCCGAAGGCGACCGACAAGCTCGCCAAGGATCGCCAAGCACTGCTCGCCTTCTACGACTTTCCGGCCGAGCACTGGATTCACCTGCGCACCACCAACCCGATCGAATCGACTTTCGCTACCGTGCGACATCGCACCACGCGAACGAAGAACTGTGTCACGCGCTCCACCTTTCTCGGGCTGGCCTTCAAACTGGTACAGGAAGCGCAGAAATCATGGCGCCGCATCCGCGCCGTGGAACGCATCGCCGAACTGCTGGCAGGCATTGTCTTCAGGGATGGGGTCCCAGCATCCGTCGATGACCCGCAACAGCAGCGGCTCGCCGCCTAATCAACCCATGCCGAACGCATTCCATACACCAGATTTGACGTTAACCCCACGCAACCTCGGTTCGCCTGCATGCCGCGGAAGCTCGGTCTGATGGCGGTCGCCGCGCGACGAGCAACGTTCCGCTGGGCCGGCGAAACCGCTCACTACCCAGTCGGTAGCCTCGGAAGTCTTGGCCTGGCTCTTGCTAAGACTGCAGGCGCCCAATACGGGAGGGACAACGACGATGAACCTTAGCGAAATGACCGCGGAAATCCGCGACGCCAACCTCAGCTATCTGATGCTCGCACAGCAGATGATTAACGCAGACAAGGCAGAGGCAATCTTTCGCTTGGGCATAAGCAGGGATATAGCAGATCTACTCGAGCGATTGAGCAACGCACAGCTGCTCCGGCTTGCTAGCACTAGCATGATGCTCGCGCGCTTCCGCTTTGACGACAGTGCGATTCTCGGCATGCTTGTTCAGCACAACAAACACACAGCGCTATCCCAATCGCATGCAGCTATCCTAATGGCGGCTCAACCCGTCGAAGACATTTCCTAACATCTGCCATTGAACTCGGCGGCAAGCCACGTGAGATGGGGTGTAGCGTGACAAGAAAAAGCTTGGTTTCCGAAGTCGAGGAAACACAGCTGGCGATAAAGCTCATACGCCTCGGAGCGCGCCTGCAAGTCCTTGGGGCGGAGACTTCTCTATCCCGCGAACGCCTGCTGAAGATATACAAAGAGCTCAAGGGCGCTTCGCCACCCAAAGGAATGCTGCCATTCTCGGCGGACTGGTTCACTACGTGGCGCCCCAACATCCATTCTTCCCTGTTTGTCAACATCTACAGGTATCTCGTGAAGCACGCGGGCGCCACGGGTATCGAGGCTCTCATGAAGGGCTATCAGCTTTACCTCGAACAGATTGCTTGCAACCATGGCGAGCCCCCTGTGCTGTCTCTAACGCGCGCATGGACTTTGGTTAGATTTCTTCAGAATCGCATCTTGACGACCGCGTGCTGCACCGAGTGCGGCGGGCAGTTCGTCGTGCATGCGTTCGATTTGAACCATGGCTATGTGTGCGGGCTATGCCACGTGCCGTCCCGAGCCGGGAAGACCAGGAAGGAGGTTGGTCTAGCCGCTACGCCTCAAGGCCAGAATCGCTACGCCGTGCCGCAAGTCTCGCCTTGACGGCGTGTCCCCTAAGAGCCGCGCGTCGTTCACAGAGTGCGCTCGGTGCTCATCGACAGGCTTGCCCGCGCGTGCCGCGCGTACCCAGTTCGCCAAGCTCTCGGCTGGCAGGTCCAGCCGCCGTGCTGCATCCGCGAGACCCGCCTTCTGTTCCAACACCAGCTTCACGGTTCGACGGAACCTCAGACATGTGCTTCTCTGTTACAAAGCTTCAGCGGGAGGCCATTAGATGGCTGATGACATGGATTCCTTGCTCAAAGAGCCGCCCGAGAGGAACCGTCACATATGGGAGCGCGAGCCCAAGCACAAGAAGCCCGACACCAATGGAGATAGGAAAGCCAACGCCGAAGATGTTGAGCTGCGGGGCGGCACGGGTAAGTATGCCCAAGGATGCCGAAGCGATGAGGAGCGCACCAAGTACCGGGAGTGCTAATTGTATTCCCGACGAGAAGACAGTGCTTCCCCATTCCACGACATCCAGTGCTCCCCGAATGCCAAGCGACGAGTGCGCAATTGGCAAAGTATGGAAGCTTTCTGCCAACGCCGACAGCAAGCGAAGGTGACCATCAAGAGCCAAGTAGGTCAACGTGCCGAGAGCCAATAGAAACTGACTGACCACGGAAGATTCACTCCGGCTTTGCGGGTCAAAGAGTGTCGCGAAGTTGAGGCCCATGGTAAGTGCGATGAGTTCTCCTGCCAACTCGATCGAGGCAAATACGAGGCGCATCGCGAGACCCATGGCAAGCCCTATCAGGAATTGATCTGCCACTATCAGCGCTGCATTCAGTGAGAGTGGCTCTATAGCAGGGGGGGGCGGCAAAAGCGGCGCAATAATCAGCGTGACGATCAGAGCAAACGCGATTTTCAGCCGCTTCGGTATGCTGGAGTCGCCAAGAACCGGAGCCGCTGCGATCAGGCCAAGTACTCGCGTCAGGGGCCAAAGCAGGCCTGCGACCCACATACTCAACTGAGCACTGCTGATCGTTATCACTTGAAGCGAATCTCTGCCGTCCACCCCTCGCTGGCGAGCACGCGGCTAGTCCACCAGCCCGGGAATACCCGTAAACATCTGGCGCATGTAGTCGAGCATCACCGCGAGCATCCACGGCCCTGCCAGAATCATCGTGACAAACACACCGACGAGCTTTGGGATGAACGATAGGGTCGGTTCGTTGATCTGAGTGGCCGCTTGAAAGATACTCACGATTAGGCCGATGCCAAGCGCGACCAGCAGTAAAGGCGCGCCGACCATCAGGGTGACGTGTATCGCACCCGCGCCCAGAGTTGCAACGCCTTCGGGGGTCATACAGCGGCTCCTCGAACTCAGAAGAATGTCTGCGCCAATGAACCGATCAGAAGATGCCAGCCGTCGACAAGGACGAAGAGCATGAGCTTGAAGGGAAGCGACACGACTGCTGGCGAGACCATCATCATCCCCATAGACATGAGCACACTGGCGACGACCATATCAATGATCAGGAAGGGAACAAATATGGCGAAGCCGATCTGGAAGGCGGTCTTCAGCTCGCTGGTCGCGTAAGCAGGGACGAGGATACGGATCGGCACCTCATCTGGACCCCGCCACTCGGGCGTGTTCGCGAGCTTCGCGAACAGTGCGAGGTCGGTTTGGCGCGTCTGCCTGAGCATGAAGTCCTTCAATGGCGCAGCGCCATTCTCAAGGGCCTGGCTCATCGAAATCCGGTTCTCTGCCAACGGCTCATACGCATCCACATAGATCTTCTCGAATACGGGCGCCATCACGAACAGCGTCAAGAAGAGCGCAAGGCCGATCATGACCTGGTTCGGCGGTGCAGTGTGCGTACCCAGCGCCTGCTTCAAGAGGGACAGCACGATAATGATGCGCGTGAAGCTTGTCATCATCATCAGCGCAGCGGGAAGAAACGAAAGCGCAGTGAGCGCGAGCAGTGTCTGGACGCTCAAAGAGTAAGTCTCGCCACCGCCTGCCATGGGTGTGCTGGTGATTGCTGGAAGTGCCAGTTTTTCCGCGGCTGCCAGTGCTGGTGTCCAGAGCAGTGCCAACCCAAGGGCCAGCATTGCGAGTCGCGTTACCCTATTCGCCATGCTGGGTTTCGATGCTTTGCCGGAGGCGCAACAGAAAGGTCGGACCGGTCTTGGCAGCACCTTGGGCTCTTGTGGGGACCTCCTGCCGAGGCATCGTAGTCAAGGCATTCACCCTCCCCGGCGAAACCCCAACTACGATCCATTGATCGCCCGCCTCAACGACAAGCACGCGTTCTCGACCGCCGACGCTAACGCCTCCGATAACTTTGACAGGCGAATTACCCATGACGCGTGCTAATCCGACTCGCTTCAGCACCCAGGTGAGTACCGCCATTAGCACCAAAACGGCAACGAGACCGACGATCGCCTGAAAGGCGCTAGCACTCAGCGGGGAGGTGCCGATGCTATCACCGGCACTCACAGGCACTGCGACGACGCTCAGCATCATCCCCAGAAAGAGCTTCATTTGTTGAGCTTCGCAATGCGTTCCGATGGAGCGATGATCTCTGTTACGCGAATACCGAACTTACCATCGACCACCACCACCTCACCTTGTGCGATAAAGCACCCATTCACAAGCACCTTAAGCGGGCCCCCCGCAGTACCATCGAGTTCGACTACCGACCCCAGGGTTAGCTGAAGCAGGCGCTTGATGGTGATTCTTGCACGCCCTAGCTCAACGCTCAGTTGAAGGGGAATATCCAAGACCAAGCTGATGTCATTCTGGACTTCCGCGTTCGTCTCGCCACCGGCGAAGTGCTGGAAGAGAATAGAGCTTGTCGCCTGCGGTTCTAACGCCGACCCCGGATGATCCTCGGCTGCGGTAAGATCTGTCTCTCCGTCGGTCACCGTCTCAGCAATGCCTTCCATTTTGTGCGAGTGCCTCCCTCGGCGATCTAGCTCATGTGTCGGGACAACATCTTCTCTACTCGAAGCGCATAGCGGCCATTGAATACGCCATAGGTGCAATCCATGACCGCTACGTCATCCACTTCGGCGGCGACTACCTTGCCAATGGTCAGGGGAATTACGTCACCGATTTTTACGCTAAGGATGTCCCGAAGCGTTACGGCTGCGGCGCCCAGACGGGCGACAAGCTCGATCTCTGCGTCCTGAAGGCACTGAGCGATCGCAGGCGCCCATTCACCGCAGCCGTCTCCCCGCGGATCACGGCGGACACTGCAAAGGACGTCCTGTATTGGCTCCAGCATCGCGTAGGGCATGCACACGTGCAACTCGCCAGAAAATGAGCCAATGACGATACTCACCGTTGTATCGACTACCTCGGTATTAGGGAGCGCTAGGTTGACTAGGTGCGCATTGACTTCGGTGCGAACGTGCTGTGGCGCGATTGATAGGACAGGTTCCCAGGACTTGGCATAGCTAGCAAGAATGACTTCAAGAACACGCTTGATGATTCGGTGCTCTGTCTGTGTCATGTCTCGACCCGCTGAGTGTGCTTGAACGAGCCCTTCACCACCGAACATTCTGTCGACGATGAGGAACACGAGATCACGGTCGAGCGCAATCAGCGCGGGTCCCTGCAGCGGGTTGAAATGCACAACGGTGAGGTGTGTCGAGCTCCCGAGACTCTGAATGAAGTCGTTGTACTTTTTCCGCTGCACTTCAGCGGAAGAGGTGGAAACGGTCTGGCGGAGGAACCGGGACATGTCGCAGCGAAGCAACCTAACGAAGCCCTCGTTAATCGTTTCGAGCTTCGGCATGCCGCTCCGCGCGATATGCTCATGGGATGCCCAATCACACGCGACGTAACTCTTGCTACTCTCGACTGAGCCTTCGAAGAGGCCATGCAGCAGCGCGTCGACTTCCTCCTGGGTGAGAAAGCTCTCAGCCATGACGTCACTGAACCACAAAGGAAGTGAAGAACACCGCGGACACGCCTGGGGGAGGGCTACTGGCGGTTAACGGCTGCCTCACCTGCTCGACTATCTCGTCTGAGAGATTTCTCTTGCCCTCCGGCGTGAGGATTTCCGAGCTTTTCTTGCTGGATAGCAGCGTGATCAAGCGGCTGCGCACTTCCGGCATATGCAGCTTGAGGAGATCAATCTGGGCTTGGTCGTCAACCTTGAGCGTGACGCCCAGTTGCAGATACTGGTCAGCCGCCTCTCCTCGCAGATTTACGGTGAAGGTTTCCAATGGGAGAAACAGTGGCGGCCTTTCGGACTGCCCCTTCTCTGAACCGCCGCGATTGGCGCCGTTGTTTGATAGGTACCAAGCGCCGGCTCCGCCCGCGCCGACAAGCACGAGCACGGCTCCCAGCACCGCGAAGACCTTCTTTGGCGGCTTTCTGGCCGACGCTTCGGCGCCGCCATCGTGCTTTGGCGTCTGTTTCGCCATTCCTGGTCCTCAGTGAGTTAGACGAATCTCTGCAACTCATATTCTCCGCAGGAACTGCAAGGAGCGATGCCGAAGTAAGTGGGGTTAAGCCACTGCTAATCGTTGCTTGGCCGCCGGCTCAGACCGAACTTAAGCAAGGCGCCCCTTACGGTACCTTAACGGGATCCCGCGAGCGGGGCATCGTTAGGCAAACGTATCGACGAGACCCCGTGAGAAACCAACCTCTGTCCGATCCCCCGGTACCGACTGGGCTTGGTCCTGGCCGTGTGTTGCTTCAATCGGTACGACGTGCCTCGCGCTGGGGGGGGAATTGTCATTGCTCGATGTACCCGCGCTAACCGTCGCATCGCCGAGTTGAATACCGGCGCTGTCCATCATTTCGCGTAGCCTTGGTATCGCCGCCTCGATCGCCCGCCGAACCTCGGGTTCAGCCGCTACAAACGTGGCCGTCGCTTGATCGTTGCTGACGGTGACAACCACCTGCAAGAGCCCCAGCTCAGGGGGGTCCAGCAGCAGGGAAGCTGTATGCTGCTGATCACCGATCATCCAGCAGACCCTCTGACCGAGCGCCGTCTCCCACGCATTGGTACCAACTCTCGGTTGCAGCATTTCGGGTTCCCTCCTCGACGTCCTTACAGCCAACTCAAGGGGCATGGGCGTCAAAGGCGGAAACTCGACGGCGGGAACCGTCAATTGAGGTTGCTGATGAGCGTCCCGCTGCTGCGTGGTGGCATTCGACGCGGTTAGGCTTTCCAGGCTCTCGGGGCCGAACGTTACCGGCAGCGACGAGATAACAGGAGAATCTGCGGTTACCGTCCCTGTCTCCGACGCATCTTGCCTGTGCGCTTCATATCCTGTCTTTGGTGCGCTTCTTTTGGGTGCTTCGGGTGTTACTTCCGAAGAGATGGTCGAAGCAAATGTCTTGTCAGCGGTCTCCGCCGCAGTGGAAGCCAATCTCGTGTGGGCAACAGGTGTGTCCTCCGAAGGTCTTGCGACACCAGTTACAGCCATCGCGTCGAGCTCTGTGCTCAGTGCAGGCTTCGGCGTCGACGCAACTCGGGAGTGCGCTACCAGAATAATCGGTGCGCTCACCGATGCGAGCAAGTCCTGACACTCAGGGAGGCACGACTCCGTATCCGTCTCTTCGTGTGTTGATGGCCCCGAAGAGAGGGGTGGCTCCGGCGACGCGGGAATCAGCACGTCACCGAGCGAGTCAAGAAGGGGTTCGTGCCCCTCAGACACGACCGGAGCTGTGCCCACGACAAGGGCGGAGGCTTCGCGCCTCCGACATCCAGCGGGCGGGTCGCTCTCGGGCGTCTTGCATTTTCCGGGAGCTGGACCGCTCTTGCTGTCTTCTCCATTTCGTTCCGAGCTTTGCCGGTGAGAGATCTCCTTGTTCAGGACGAGGTCGAAGGCCGGGTTGGTTTGACCACCGTCCTGTGGCCTGCTTGAAGGGCGTGGCACGGCTGTCACAGGTGTCAATGTGGGTGGTACGTTCATGAGTTAAGCAGTCGTTTGTCGATAGGGATGCCCCGTCTGGTTCGACCAGATCGCATGGCACGTTCGTCCGTAATGCGCTGTTCGCGCTTATCTTCCACTCTCTTCTTTTCGATTCTCGCTCGATCCAACAGAGTGAGGAAGGAATCCCGCTTGCGGGTGGCGGCCTCCCACGCGGAGCGGCGCGCCTCCACATACCCCTCGGCATCTCGCACCGCATCCTCCTGTCCGCGGGCGGCACTCTCCAGTTTGTCGAGGAAAGAGCGGAAGTTGCTGTAGCAAATCGTGCTGAGCCCTCGCTCGAGTCCTGCCTGAAATCGCCTCGCGTAGTCATCGCGATATTGCGCAAGAAGTGCCAGCTTTGCCCGGGCGGCGTCGGCATTGCGAACAGCCTCGCCGAGCGCTCGAGCAGCATCATCCACGCGCTGGCGCGCCAACTCGATCAGTGTCGGCAGTGGACTAGAGTCGGACATCCTTGGCTATTAGCAGATGCACGCGAAGCGAGATCATCCGAAAAGCGCCGCAAGCCGACTGAAGCTTTCTGCGAACGAAGCCTTCTCGGCAACGTTCTGTTGCAGGAACGCCTCTATTCGGGGGTAGAGGGCCACGGCTTCGTCGAGCGTCGAATCAGATCCGGGTGAGTAGGCGCCGACGCTGATCAGGTCGCGACCACGTCGGTAGCGGGAGCACAGGTGCTTGAGGCGACGTGCCAGCCGTTGGTGCTCCGGCGTCGTGATACTGTTCATCGCACGGCTGATTGATTGCTCTATGTCGATCGCCGGGTAGTGACCCGACTCCGCGAGCTTTCTATCGAGTGCGATGTGACCGTCCAAGATCGCGCGTGCTGCGTCTGCGATCGGATCTTGTTGGTCGTCACCTTCGATGAGCACAGTGTAGAAGGCAGTGATCGACCCCGCCCCGGGCTTGCCGTTACCCGCTCGCTCGACAAGTGCAGGCAGCTTCGCGAAAACCGAGGGCGGGTAGCCCTTTGTTGCGGGGGGCTCGCCGACCGCCAGACCGATCTCCCTTTGGGCCATGGCGTATCTCGTGAGCGAATCCATGATCAGCAGGACGTTGCGGCCCTCGTCACGGAAGTGCTCGGCGATAGTCGTGGCGTATGCGGCACCCTGCAGGCGCTGGAGCGGGGGAGTGTCGGCGGGGGCGGCAATAACCACCGACCGGTGCAGGCCTGCCGCGCCGAGGATCTGTTCGATGAACTCCTTTACCTCGCGCCCACGCTCCCCGATCAGCCCCACGACGATCACGTCCGCGCTCGTGTAGCGCGCCATCATCCCGAGCAACACACTCTTGCCGACCCCAGAGCCCGCGAACAGCCCCATCCGCTGCCCTCTCCCGATCGTGAGCAAGACGTCCACTGCGCGTACGCCGACCTCCAGAACCGAGGTGATTGGTGCGCGGTCCAGCGGATTGTATGCGCGTACATTGAGAGGCGCGGTTCGCCGCGTGAGCAACGGGCCGCCGCTGTCGAGAGGACGGCCGGCCCCGTCCAACACACGGCCGAGCAGTTCGTTGCCGACCGGGAGATGCTTTGCCCGATCCGTTGCACGACGGCGCGGGTGATCGACCTCACCAGCTCCCGGCAGCAGGTCGACCACCTCGGCCGGCCACACGCGAGCCCCCGGAACCACCCCCTCCACGTCGCTCTGTGGCATGAGAAGCAACCGATCGTCCTCGAAGCCAACCACCTCCGCATCCAGGAAAGACTGCCCTGGCAATGCGACTGTGCACGCACAGCCGACGGCAAGTTTCAGCCCCACGGTTTCCATGAGGAGTCCGGTCACACGGATGACACGCCCCGAGACCTGCATGGGTTCCCCGATCTTGGCGAGCTCGCGGCAGTCCTTGAGATAGGCCCGCCAGCGAGCAGCGTGAGGCTGCATCAGCTCAGCCACTCAGATGACTTGCCCAGCGATCGCGCTATGCGTTGCCACCGCGTGCCAATCGAAGCGTCGATCTGATTGGTCGCGGTTTCGACACGACAGCCGCCGCGCTCAATCGTAGGATCTTCCGCGACCCGCCAATCCGCCTGTGCAAGCTCTTCGCCTAGGTAGTGTTTGATCAGGTTGGCATCCTCCGTGTGCAAGAACACAGTTGCGGGCTGTTGAACCGCCGGCAGGTAGCGGATTGCGTCCCTGACGACTGGAACAACAAGGTCCGGTCGAATCTCGAGACCGACCTTCAACACCGCCTTTGCCACGTCGAGCGCAAGATCGAGTACCTCGCGCGCCAAGCACTCGTCCGCTCGCGAGAGTTCGACACGAAACTCAAGTGCAAGGCGACTGAACTGTTCAGCGAGGCTTGAGGACTCCTGCCTCACCTGTGCACGCCCAGCGAGCTGTCCCTCTTCGAACCCGGCCGCGTAGCCCTCCGTCCGAGCGAGCTCCCGCAGCTTGTCCAGCTGTTCCGTTGGACGCTCGTCAGATACTACTTGGTCGAGGGCATTACTTGCTTTCCCGGGATCGAGCGCTGCCAGTTCCCAGCGCTCATAGGCGGAGAGCCGTTCCTTCGGAATGACGACGCTAGACATATGCGTCCTGTCCCTTCGCGCCCAAGATTAGCTGTCCCTCTTCAGCAAGTCGCCTTACAACCTGGAGAACCTGCTTTTGCTGTGCCTCGACTTCCGACAGCCGCACCGGTCCCTTGGAGTCGAGGTCGTCACGCATCATTTCCGCTGCCCGCTGCGACATGTTTCTGAAGATCTTCTCGCTCAGCTCGGGCGAGGCGCCCTTCAGGGCCACGATCAGCGCATCGGATTGAACCTCCCGGAGCAGGAGCTGAATGCCTCGGTCATCGATCTTCAGGATGTTGTCGAAAACGAACATCTCATCCACCACCTTCTCTGCAAGTGCATCATCGTGGTTTCTGAGATGGGCCAGTACCGAAGCCTCCTTCTCGTCGCTCATACAGTTGATGATCTCCGCGGCCGACCGGACTCCGCCGATCGGTGTCTTGCCACGGCGCTCATCACCGGTCAGCAGTGTGGCGAGGACATCATTCAGCTCCTTCAGCGCCGTCGGTTGAACGCCATCCAACACGGCAATGCGCAAGAGCACGTCGTTTCGCAGATGCTCCGGAAAGCGATTAAGAATCTCGCTTGCGTGGTCGCTTTCCAAGTAGACCAGTATGGTCGCGATGATCTGCGGATGCTCGTCTTGAATAAGGTCGGCGACCGACTCCGCGTCCATCCACTTCAGTCTCTCGATTCCAACGTTCTTGTCGCCGCCCTGGAGAACACGATTGAGTAACGTCGAGGCCTTGTCGTCACCCAAAGCTTTGGTTAGCACCGAACGCAGGTAACCGTCGGCATCCAGCGCGAGCGTGGGACCGTTGTCGGCGTCATTACAGAAGGCTTCAAGAATGGACTCAACCTGGCTCACTCCCACCGCCTTCAGCGAGGCCATCGCTTGTCCAACCTTTTCCACCTCTCTCGGACCAAGATGCTTCATGACCTCAGCAGCCTCGTCCTCGCCAAGTGCGAGCATGAGGATTGCGCTCTTTTGCACGCCGTCATCAGCCATCTCCGCGTACCCATGTCTTGACAACGTTAGCTACCAACTTCGGCTCTTGCCGCGCGAGCTGCCTTGCCATCTCGAGATTCCTCTGGTAGCTGCGGGGCTGCACGTCTTTGCGTTCGATCAGTTGTGCATCGGCGACTTCGTCTCCTTCCTTACCACCTGCTGCGGGTAAGCGGAGGGGGTTGGGCACTCCATCTGCGACGCGTTTGAGCATCGGTCGCAGATAGGCGAAGAAGATATAGCCGAGAACGCCTGCGATCAGGAGATACTTGCCGCTTTCCTTTGCCACCTGAATCGTCTCCGGCTGCCTCCAAGCGGGCAACTCCGCGACGGGCTCCCTGTCCGGGACCGCGAACGGGCTATTGGCAACGTTGAGCGAATCTCCACGCTCCTTGTTGAAACCCATCGCTTCCTTCACGAGATCCGTGATCTGTGCTTTCTCCGCTTCGCTAAGAGGCTTGAAGGTGATCTTTCCGGTCTCGTCCACTTCCTTCCTGTGATTGACCACCACGGCAACCGACAAGCGCTTAATTCCTCCCATTGGTTGCTGCACGTACCGAATAGTCTTGTCGACCTCATAGTTGACCGTTGCGTCCTTGCGCGAAGCGTTGGCGTTCGCCTGCGTCGGTAGTGGGGCCGGAGCGGCACCGCCCGGCCCTGAAATCGGGGCCGATGCCGGGGCAGGGGGTTGGTTGGAAAGGGCACCGGGAACGCCTGCGGCGGATGCGCCCCCTGGTGTCAGCGCCTCGCTGGTCTGCCGACTGCGAACTGCCGCCGCGTCAGACGACTCATTAGGCTTGTACGTTTCGGCCGCTTGTTCGGAGCGCGAGAAATCCACGTCCGCCGTGACTTCGGCGCGCACGTTGTTCTCACCAACGATCGGGGTCACAATAGACTCGATCCTTCTGATGATGCTTTCCTGCAGATCCTCGATGTACTTGAGTTGTGTCGCGTCGAGACCCGCTACATTGGGCGACTTGTTCGCTTCGGAAAGAAGATCACCATGCTGATCGACGACCGTCACGCTATGCGTCGTCAGCTCCGGAACGCTGCTCGCTACAAGGTGTACGATCGCATTCACTTGTGCAGCATCGAGGGCGCGCCCGGGGTGGAGGTTGAGAAGGACAGAGGCCGTAGGTTTCTGGCGCTCCCGAACGAAAACTGAAGCTTTCGGTAATGCGAGGTGGATGCGCGCACCGGCGACGGCAGCTAGTGATTCGATTGAACGAGCAAGTTCGCCTTCCAGTGCACGCTGGAAGTTGACTTGCTCAAGGAATTGAGAGACACCGAGCTTCTGGTTCTCCATTAGCTCGAAGCCAACGTTTCCACCCTTCGGGAGGCCCTGCGATGCAAGTTTGAGACGTGCGTCGTGGACACGGTCCGCGGGAACGAGGATCGCACCTCCACCGTCGGCGAACCTGTGCGGAACATTCATCTGGTCCAATGCTGCGATGATGGCGCCGCCGTCTCGGTCCGAGAAGTTTGAGAAAAGCACCCGATACTCGGGCTTCTGACCCCACATCCAGATTGATGCCATGATTGCGGCCAGTGCGGCCACGCCGAGCATCGCAAGAAACCTGCGTCCGCTCGCAGCTTGGATGAGAGCTGTGAGACCCCCCCCCATCACCGAGGCTTCGGTTCCAACTGCCATTATTGCTCCCGTAACATTGGCGACCCGAGCAAGTTGCGGTCCCGAGCTCTAAGTTACTGGCCGATCCGAGACCCAGGTCATCGCTCCGATTATCGCGGTTGCCGCACGCTCCAATCGGCGGAATAAAGCTTTCTTTCGGTTGCTAAATTGGGCAAGACTAGAACGCGAGAGGCGACGGGGTGCCGGGTATGGTCGTTGCTCCGGAAGGTCGCCTCGCGGTGGGTACGTCTTGCAAATGGAAAGGATGATGACTTCGGTGAAAACTACTGGAATCTCCACAGCGTCAATAGACGCAATGGCGGCAGAGCTGCGACTCGTTGCCGCTCGGGCGAAGGGTACCAACGATGCAGTGCCACTGGACAAAGCAACCGCCAAGTCCGACTTCGCCGATGCTCTCAAGGCGTCGCTTGAGCAACTGAATAATGGCCAGCAGCATGCTCAACAGCTCGGACAGTCGTTCGCCCTAGGAGATCAGAGCACTCATCTTTCCGACGTCATGATCGCAATGCAGAAAGCAAACATCGCCCTCCACGCAGCTGTCCAAGTTCGCAACCGGCTCGTCTCAGCCTACCAGGAAATCATGAACATGCAGGTATAAGATCCCAAAGGGTGGCTGGGTTCCCATTCGCGAACAGGAAACTAGACCTGGAACTGCGGGGTGGAGGAGCTATGGATCAAGAGCCAGTTTGCGCGCCCGATGTATGGAAGGATACGGACAGGCGAGCGGACGTGAACTCGCTATTCGAGCCCAGACTTTCTCGCGTTCTGCTCCCTCTCCAACTTCATGATGTAGCGCTGGACGGCGGCAAGCATCGAGTTTGGCAGACTAACAAACTCTAGGCCCAGCCTGCGTTTTCGCTTGCCGTTCGCCAAGACGACTTCTTGGCAATCCCGCACCTGAAGTGCCGTAATCACTGTGGTGACGCCAGGAAGTTCAATTCGGCAATCATCGTACTGACGGCCGATAGTTTCATCCAAGATCTGATTCTCCTCCGTTACCGCTATACCGCCACAACTGATGTCTAGGAGCCGAAGCGTAACAACGCCGCGCCCGAGATCGTCTGGGAGAGGAATCACACACCGTACCGGCTCGACCACGGGAGTTGCGACCCGATAGAACTCTCGACGCTGCAGACGCACGAGGCGATCCGGTATCTCGAGGAGGAGGGCAGGGCGTCCGTCGTGAAGACAAGACGAGCTGCAAGTCGAGGAGAAAGAGATACGTACCTTATCGAGGGTCGTTTCGAAAGTGACCCTGTCGGCCCTGACGAGCGTCTCATTCAGTCTCTTGTTTGGAGGCGCGTCAACGACCAGTGCATTCTGCGCTTCGTCAACGTCCAGTACCGACGTTACAAACGCGTCTGTCTTGTCGGCTGTCGCAAGGGTAATCAACGGATTACGGGCTTGAATGCTGTGGAGCAACGCAATAATCTGGCTTCGTGATCGAATCTCGCAGAGACTCTCACGACTTGATCCGGGTTTTGCGTCACGCGAATCCATCGGCTTGTCTTCAGCGGGGCTGACTCACTGAGGCCGAGTCCACTACTGCTCTTCCCGCATTTCCAAGCACACCGTTATCTCCCGAACTCCGCTTCGACCCGGAAGACCCGGGCAAGCAGCTCCCGGACCGCACGATAAAGCACGGGTGGTATCTCGCGGTCGAGTTCCACGCTCATCAACAATGCAACCAGATCTGTGGATGAAGACACCGTGCTGCCGCGCCCTCGCAATTGTCTCTCCGGTCGTCTTGCCGCGGCCCTTTGCCACCACTCTCGGCGCGCCACGATCTGCATTGTAAGTCAACGCAACGGCGTTGACGATTGGACTATGACTCGACACGGTGGCTTACGCTTAGCGACTCCGTAAGCAAGCCAGAGTCACTCAGCGAACAGATGAGTTCGCGAGTCCTGCCGGTCAGCTCGCTGGTCGACCACGAGTCTGCGGTATGTATCCGTATCTGCAGTCGACTTCCCGTCACCTGCGGACGCGGCGTAATGTTGCCTAGAGCTGGCAGCTCTAATTGAATCGCTGTTTGCCAAACGCAAATAGGCTCGGTCCGTTCTTCATGCGAACCTTGGGAAGTCGGTTGCTCAGTGCGCTTCCCAAGTCCCGGCCAGAGCTCCCCGCACCATGCCGTTCGTTGCTGTTCGAGTGCATCCGGGTGCAACTCGATCAAGGACGCAAGGTCTTGGGGAGGGGCATCCGTATCAACAGTGCCCTTTGAGCGCGTGCATGGGTTCGCCGTCAAGCGCTGCTGTGGCTCTCGGGAGACGCTCTCGAGGTTGCGCGATCCGTCGACCCATTCCGCAACGTGTGACTCGTAGAAGAGGCCGCTCGTCGCGAGGCGCTCCCGTAAGCCCTCGCTGATCTGCGCAGGATCGGCAGCTGAGTCCTGAACAATGGGCTCGGCTCCCACCACGCTAGAAGGCCTGGCGCTGTCGTGCGCCCTGATCACCTCGCCTGCTGAACTGAGGCAGATACGGTCCACCTTCGGCACCGTGCGAAGGAGGAACGTTAACTGGGGCGATCGGGCGAGTAAAGCTAGCTGCAGGCGATCGCCTGGATTATGGTCACCCGGTAACCGCATTCGAATCTGAGCATCCTCCACTTCAACGAGGAACATCCCATCCGCGAACTGCGCGTTCACTTCGCCCCGGATCGACTGGCCAACGGGAATAGAGGCGAACCGAGAAGAGACCTCGCGCGCTATCGCTTGAACTGGTTGTGCTGGGCACAGCGGCCCTGCGGCACCAATTCCATACGGTTGAGTTGCACCAGGACAAAGAGTCATTCTGCCTCAGCCTATTGCCGCATGATCGTACGTCTTGGAAGCTTTCCAATTGACCGCGGTGCCGCCAAGCATCGTCGAGAGGTCTGAGATCCATGACTCTGTGATAAGACGGATTTCCTTGTCGTTGGCCAGAATCGTATTTATCACCTCAATCTTGCGGTTCCGCTGCTGTGGGGTCAGGGGTTCCCGGGCATCGTCCGCTTTCGCCCGCTGTATCTCGCTTGCGCAGGCCGCCTCGAGCACTGCGAAGCGCTCCCACTCCGAAGCCCTCGCGGCGGCGAGCATCTTGCGCGTGAAGTGGGCAGCCGCTTCATAAGAAGCCAGCAAGTCATCCTGATCCATGTCAATTCAGCCCTCGAAAAGTGGAGACTCGTGCAAAGCCATTCGCCAAAGGTTAGGGGATCGAGCAAAGCTGAGCTGGCGACATCTTGTCGATTGAAGCCCAGGCTTCTCTCAGCTCGCCGAGAAGTCCGAGGATCTCTTCGAGGGGCTCAGGTTGATTACGCATGCTTCCAAGAACTAGGCGATTGCTCATATACCCATAAAGAGAGTCCAACCTCTGCGCGATGGGACCGCCAGCTTCTCTGTTAAGGCTAGCTCGGAGCCCGCTCTCGATGATCATCACCGCCTTGGAGATCGAGCGGCCCTTCTTCTCAAGGTCGCTTCTGCCCATGTGGTGCAAAGCCGCCGAGACCGCGGCACCCGCTCCGTCGAACAACATCAGGACCAGTTCGTGGGGGTTGGCCGACACCACCCCCGTCTCCACCCCTAACGTGGCGTATGCAGTCGCCCCTCTTTGCGCGGAAAGGAACACTCTCGGGTACCTCGATTTATCAACTGTCTTGCTTCGTCAGGATGGCCAACTGCTGTGACAGGAACGAACTGGTCTGTTGCAGTTTGCTGATGTTCGCATCGAGCGCCGTGAACTGAGCGCGGTAGCGTTTCTCGATCTGGTCCAGGCGGTGCTGCAGGGCTTCCTCGCGTTCGCCGATGCGCCGGATCGTGGAGCTGATCCCCTCCGTGCGCGATGAGAGCAACCCGTCTTCATCAAGAAAGTCGCTGACCATCTGGTTGAGCAGCGAAGCGTACCCTCGAGCGAAGGTCACGTTCCCGCGCTCACCGAGTTCCCCACCAAGGATTCGAAGAGTCAGGCCCGCGCTAGGATCGCCGCTGACACCAGTGAGCGTCTGGCCCGACCCGAGGGCGTTGACCCCATTGATGGTGCCAGCCACATCGAGTCCCGTTGCTGAAACGGGAGTAACCCCCAATAGGTGGGACGCTCCGTTTCCACCGGTAACCGCTACTGCCGACCCGCTTCCAAAGCTCGTCGAACGAATCGAGAGCACGCCGCCATCCGCGGTCACTGCAACAGACCTACCGGCCGCTGCAATCTGCGCCTGGAGTTCAGTAGCGACATCTGCGCTCGAAGCGTAGGTCGATGCGCGAAGCGTGACCGCGGTCGCCACGCCGTCCACGCTGAGTTCGATGCTGTCGTTAATGCCCGCAGAGATGGTCAAGTTCGGCGGTGCACTTCCTGCGAGGCTGCCGTTCGTGGCGAGACGCGAGATCGACACAGCAAAGGATCCGGGCTGTGTTTGGGGTGAGCTCCCCAGCAACGCGACCCGAACGTCCGTCGATTTACCCGTCTCTGCAAACAGGGCAGCCACGCTTTCGATGTCCTGAGCTATGGCGGTCTCAAGTTTCTTGTCGTCCAGGGCGAGCGTGCCGTCGCGCTGAAAGGTGACGCCGATTTGAGATAGCGAAGTCCGCTCCATCGTGCCCGAGAGCGATTGCGCCAGGGTGCGTCGTATCTGTGAGAGGGCGGATAGCGCCGAACTGTCCCCCTGCAGCGCGCCAGCCCGCTTGGTAGTCGGATCGTATGCCGTCAAGTCGCGGATTGTCTTGTTCAGGGAGTTGAAAGCTTCGACAAAGCCAGAGACGGCTTCCTTGATGGATGATGCGTCGGTTGCTACCGTAAGTCCAACGGTGGCGCCGGGGTTAGTCTTAGTCAGGTTGAGCGTCACGCCCTGGATCGCGTCCGTGATCGTATTCGAGGACTTAGTCACGGTAATGCCGTCTACCGTGACAACGGCGTTGCGCGCGACCTGACTCTCACTCAGATTCTTCCCGACCCCCAAACCGGCAAGCGGGTCGAAGGCAAGTTGCGATAGTCCGCTCGCGTCAGTGTTGTTGCCGTCATCATCGGTCACGGTAATCTTCATGCTGCTCGACGCACCGGACTCTTTGGACGTGAGCACGAGGCGATTGCCGGAAGAGGTGCCGTCGTTCAGCAGTGTGGCCGTCACGCCGATATTCGCCCCATTGATGGCATCACGAATGCCCGCCAAGGTATTGATACCCGCAGGAATCGTGATGGTTTGTGATGCCTTTGAAGAGTTCGGTTGAAAGGTTCCACCGGTGGCGTCGTAGGTCCCGAACTGAATGGTCAGTCCACCGCTCCCAACGGTATCGGCAGTGCTTGAGAACCCTCCCGAAACCAGCTTTTGCTGCTGAGCAAGTTGCTGGACCTCTAAGGAATAGGCTCCTGGTGTTGCCGTCGTCCCCGCACTCGCGGTCACGACTGCCGGATCGGAAACGCTGACTGAGCGCACGAGGAAACGCGTTTGACTGGACAAGCCCTGAACCGACGTTTGGAATGCCGAAAGAGCGCCTTTCAGTGTGCCGTAGGCTGAGAGCTTCGCCTCATAACTGGACTGGTCGCTCGTGAGTCGATCGAGCGGACGCCGCTCGACGCTCATGAGCTTTTCGACGATGCTGTTTACGTCGAGGTTCGAGCCGATGCCAGGCGATGAAATAGTCATCCAAGTCTCTCTTGTTGCTCAGTGCACCGCGCTGTCCCAAACGGGTCCGTTACACTAGGCCATCTGCCGAATCAGGAGCCCCTTCAATCGGTCCAGCTCGCGCGCAATGGCGAGGACCTCCTCGCTCGGCATTTGACGCAGTACCTTCCGGGTTTCAGCGTCGATCACCCTCACCACGACCTGCCCGCTCGCGTCATCGAGCGAAAACTCAAGCGCCCGCGCTGATGGCGCCACCAACTTGTCGAGCGCGGCGATCGCTTTCTCCATCTCGGCAGTCGAAACCCTTGGTGTCTCCTTGTTAACCGAATCGCGGGGCGTGGTCCGCTTCTCTCTAAGGTCACCCGGTCCCTGTGCGGCGCCAATCGGTTGCGCCGATGCAACACGCTGGATCGAAAGGCTATCAAGAATGGAGGCAACCATCTCCCTTCGTCCTTTTCTCGCTGCTGCGCGGACGAGGCTCTCGCATCGGCCGCGCAGGCATCCTCAGTCGTTGTTGCGATACCACAACCACTCAGCCGCGGAGAAGCGTCAGTACCGTGTTCGGCAGCGCGTTCGCTTGGGCGAGCATCGCGGTGCCGGCCTGCTGCAGGATCTGGCCGCGGGTGAGCGCAGCGGTTTCGGCAGCGAAGTCCGCGTCCATGATGCGGCCGCGGGACGCCGATTGATTCTCGGAAGCGACTTGCAGGTTGCTGATGACTGACTCGAAGCGGTTCTGGACGGCACCGAAGGTTGCCCGGGCGCTCGTGATTTCGTCGATCGCATCGTCGAGGTTGTCCATTGCCGTCTGGGCATTGGCAGAACTGGTCAGATCGCCTCCGACCACGGCCGTGATACCTGCACCGCCGGTGAGATCGGTCGTGTCGACATCGATTTGATCGGTGCCGACGTTATTTGCTCCGACTTGGAACGTAAGTGTCGCAGTACTATTCAGTAGGCTTGTGCCGTTGAACGTAGTGCCGTCGAGCACGCGTGTAACTTCGAGGGCGAGCTGTTGATACTCAGCGTCGAGATTGGTGAGGTCACCCGTGCCATTAGAGGCGTTGGCCGCCTGCACCGCCAGTTCCCGCATCCGCTGGAGGGCGTCGCCCACCTTGCCCAGAGCGCCTTCCGCCGTCTGCGAGAGCGAAATCGCGTCCGCAGCATTGCGGATTGCGACGTTCATACCCTTGATTTGAGCGTTCATGCGCTCGGCAATTGCCAAACCCGCGGCGTCGTCCTTTGCGCTGTTGACGCGCAGCCCCGAGGACAAGCGTTGAATGGACAAGTTAAGCGCCGACTGGGAAGTCGACAGATTGCGCTGCGCGTTGAGCGAGGCGAGGTTGGTGTTGATTACAGCAGCCATTTTGCATCTCCTTTAGATTCGAGGGTCCGATCAAGTCAAGCCTAAGTGCCATCAACTTCGGTCCGCCCCTACTTCCCATGAGGCATTCAAACCTCCGTTGCCTGTCTTATCGGACGTAATCGGACAAGGTTTAGCGTTATGGCTTCCCTCGTGCTATGTGCTTGCTTGCCTTGTCCGCCGCCTTGTGGCCGACTGCCGCAAGGAGGAATGCCTCGCGTTAGGTGAGCTTAGCCGTGGGTGTCGCACTTCAAATTGGCATGAAGAGATGCATTGACGCCACTCATCCATGATTTCATGCCGAGCGAACGGGACGCCGGGCGGGACATGTGCGCCCGGAAGTCCTTGTAGCAGAGGCGCTCACGCATGCCCACCTATGTTGTCCATTGCTCTTGGCGGACCTGCTTAATTCTGCTTTGTCAGATTACCTCACCGAATGATGCTGGCGGGGTAAGCCCGTGTTTATGATAGTGCCGTTTGGCCGCTTCAAAGCGTCGCCGGTGGCGCTGAGCGATGGAGGCGACCAGGTCCTGGTCGGAGCCGATCTTGGAAGGCAGCTTGTGGCGCAGCATCTCGACCACATCGAGACAGGACAGGAAGTGATGAGAGTCGCGCAGTGCCAGGCG
>Ga0209254_10001525_pt1 | contig 20810 bp, 21 predicted proteins | sample FrelakmetDIP11DI_FD_187148 | JGI IMG/M metagenome (GOLD analysis project Ga0209254, IMG submission 187148) | Freshwater lake sediment microbial communities from the University of Notre Dame, USA, for methane emissions studies - DIP11 DI (SPAdes)... | ecosystem: Environmental > Aquatic >...
GCCAGCACCGCGCTGCCGCAGCCGCCGAGCACCAGCCAGAATGTGCCGATGAACTCGGCACCCGCTCTCTTGGACATGTCCATCGTTTCTCCTCCTTGTCCTTGCGTGGTTTCGAGACGATTTCGCAGCGCGACGGGAGGATAACCGAGTTCCGAGCGCAAGGAAAGGGGCTGGGGGCTAGGATCTGGGGGCCAGTTCCCCGGCCCGTTCCCGTTCCCGTTCCCGAAACATCGGACTCCACCGGCCCGGTTCGCTGGCTGGTTCGCACGCTACTACCGCGCCCTTGCCGCACGGGGTGGTCGTCGCGGGCTTGCCGCGCGCTGTGGCGGTGTACGTTACCGACGCGCGGCGCCTCCCGGGCGGGTCGGTGTGCGGAGCTGGGGAATCCTCGGAGACCCCCACCCAGTGTCGAGTCGTAAGCCAACGTTCCCAAAGGGGATAGAGTCAATCGTTACAGAACGGTAACGGGACCACGCAGGCACCCTGTCCTTGTCCCTGCCAAGCCGCGGCAAGTCAAGTTCCAACAACGCTTTGAGTCGTTCGATACCGGCTCTCCCACTGGCACACCGGTTGCACTCCCTGCAACGGTTCGTGTGCGCATGGCCGGAGGGAAACGCATGGTCCGCGCCATCAGCAAGCTGTGGACGACGGAGGACTACTGGGCGGTCTGGCTCGGCATCGGGATCGTCCTGCTCGCGCTGATCAGCTTCTGGGCCGGGGGCACGATCCGGGGTTGGGCGGTGACCCCCGGCGGCTGGTCGCAGCTGTCCGAGCTCGGCGCCGACCTGGCCAGCCACTGGGGCGGGTACCTCGCGATCTTCCTGATGTTCGGCATCGTCTTTGCGGCGTCGATGGCGATCATGGGCCGCAGCGTCGGCGAGTTCGTGCGGGGGTTCGCGCTGCTCTTCGCCGGCTCGCTCGCCGTGTCCTACCTCGCCGGCTGGTCGCTGATGAAGAAGGCCGACCTCGGGGCGCCGCTGCTCGCCCTCCTGATCGGCCTCGCCGTCGGCAACCTGGTGCGGCTGCCGGCCTGGTTCTCAACCTGCCTGCGCACCGAGTACTACATCAAGACCGGCATCGTGCTGCTCGGCGCCACCTTGCCCCTGACCCTGATCTTCAACGCCGGCCCGATCGCCTTCCTCCAGGCGACCATCGTGTCGGTCTGCACGTGGCTGACCATCTACCTCGCCGCCACCAGGTTCTTCGACCTCGAGCCGCAGTTCGGGGCCGTGCTCGGCGCCGGCGGCGCGGTGTGCGGGGTGTCGGCTGCGATCGCGGTCGGCGGCGCGGTCAAGGCGAAGAAGGACCACATCGCCATCGGCATCGCGGTCGTCTCGGTGTGGGCGATCGTCATGATCCTGGTGCTCAGCGTGGTGGTGAAGCTGATGGTGCCGGTACCGATCTCGCCGGGCGAGGCCGGGGCCTGGGTCGGCACCTCGGAGTTCGCCGACGCGGCCGGCTTCGCGGTGGTGGCCGAGCTGTCGGCGGTGATCTCCTCCGGGGCGCTGAGCGCGGCCGACGGCTCGCCGCTCGACCCGGATGACCCGATCAACGCGTTCACCCTGATGAAGGTGATCGGGCGCGATATCTGGATCGGCATCTGGTGCCTGATCCTGGCCGTGGTGTCGGTGATGTTCTGGGAGAAGGGCGAGGGCGCCCAGCGCTCGGTGGGCGTGGGCGTGGTCTGGGAGCGCTTCCCCAAGTTCGTGCTCGGCTTCTTCGCGGCCTCGGTCCTCATGACCGCGGTCTCCGCGCGGGTGCCGGCCGGCTACGTCGGCCGCGCGCCCTTCGCGGGCACCTTCCGCAGCGGCGCCGAGAAGATCGTCTACGACGCCGACTTCGGCGACTACCGGGTGCCGCCGGGGCTGGCCGGCAAGGTGTCCGTGGACGTCGCGGCCCGCGAGATCTCGTTTGCGGGCGGCGGCGTGCCGATGACTGTGCGCGAGTACGAGGCGCTGCGGGATGGGATCGCAGCCGGCGATCCGGACCGCCGGGACAAGATCGGCGCTCTCAAGCAGCTGCGCTACCGGTCGGACTGGTTCGAGAGCGTCCTCGGGCCGCGCGTCATCGACCCGATCAAGACCCTGCGGTCGTGGGCCTTCGTGCTGTGCTTCCTGTGCATCGGCCTGTCGACCCGGCTCCGGGACCTGCTGACCTTCGGCCTGAAGCCGTTCTGGGCCTTCACCATCGGCGTGGCGGTCAACGTCCCGCTCGGGTACTTTCTGTCCACGGTCGTGTTCTCCAGGTTCTGGAGCAACATCGGCGACATGATGTGAGGGGTGGGCGCGGCGCCGCGAATCGCCGGCCAGCCGCAGCGACGGAGCGTTCGAGGTCCTGTAGAAGGAGTGGCCATGACGAAGGAGAGAAAAACGCCGCTGCTCGACGAGCTCGAGCAAGGTCCGTGGCCGAGCTTCGTGACGGAGATCAAGAAGGAGGCCGACCGGCCGATGGCCCAGGACCTGCTCGGCCTCCTCGAGCGCTCCTACTCAGACCGGGTCAGTCACTGGAAGCACGGCGGGCTGGTCGGCGTGATGGGCTACGGCGGCGGCGTCATCGGCCGCTACAGCGACCTGCCGGAGGAGTTCCCCGCCGTCAAGGAGTTCCACACCTTCCGCGTCAATCAGCCGTCGGCCTGGTTCTACACCTCGGAGGCACTGCGCACGCTGTGCGACATCTGGGAGAAGCACGGCTCGGGCCTCACCAACATGCACGGCTCGACCGGCGACATCATCTTCCTCGGATCGAGCTCGGCAGCGCTCGAGCCGTGCTTCGCCGAGCTCAGCCACCACGGCTGGGACCTCGGCGGCTCGGGGTCCAACATGCGCACCCCGAGCTGCTGCGTCGGCCCGGCGCGCTGCGAGTGGGCGTGCTACGACACGCTGGCGGCCTGCTACGACATCACCCAGGCGTTCCAGGACGAGCTGCACCGTCCCTTCTTCCCCTACAAGTACAAGTTCAAGTTCGCCGGCTGCCCGAACGACTGCGTGGCGTCGATCGCCCGCTCCGACTGCTCGATCATCGGCACCTGGAAGGACGACATCCAGGTCGACCAGGCGAAGGTCGGCGAGTACGCGGCGAGCGGCACCGACATCCAGAGCGAGGTCTGCAGACTTTGCCCGACCCGCTGCATGACTTGGGACGGCCGCGAGCTCGCCATCGACAACTCCAACTGCGTGCGGTGCATGCACTGCATCAACGTGCTCGGGAGAGCGCTCAAGCCGGGGACGCAGCGCGGCGCGACGATCCTGGTCGGCTCCAAGGCGCCGATCATCGGCGGCGCGCTGCTGAGCTCGGTGCTCGTGCCCTTCCTCGAGATGAAGCCGCCGTACGACGACCTCAAGGAGCTCACCGCGGCGATCTGGGAGCTATGGGGCGAGCATGGCAAGAACCGCGAGCGGGTCGGCGAGTTCATCCAGCGGGTCGGCCTCGGCAACTTCCTGGACGGGATCGGCCTCGACCCGGTGCCCGAGATGGTGATGCATCCGCGAACCAACCCCTACATCTTCTTCGAGGACGAGCTCGACGATGCGGGCAACGGGTAGGAGGGGGCGCAGATGACCGAGTTTCAACGCCAGACCGACATCGGGCCGCCGCACTACGAGCGGTTCCTGCCCCCGATCATCAAGAAGAACTACGGCGCGTGGGACCACCACGAGATCCTGCGGCCCGGCGTCATGGTCCACGTCGCCACCTCCGGCGACCGGCTCTACACGGTGCGCGTCGGCACACCGCGGCTGCTCGCGGTCACCACCATCCGCCAGTTCGCCGACCTCGCCGACGCTTACTGCGACGGCTACCTGCGCTGGACCAGCCGCAACAACGTCGAGTTCCTGCTGACCGACCCCGCCAAGATCGACCCGCTGATCAGGGACGTGCAGGCGCTGGGGTACCCGGTGGGCGGCACCGGCAACCAGATCTCGAGCATCGTCCACACCCAGGGCTGGGTCCACTGCCACTCCTCGGCATCGGATGCGTCGGGCGTCGTCAAGTCGTTGATGGACCGGCTGTTCCCGTACTTCACGGGCGAGAAGAGCCTGCCGGCGAAGCTGCGCGTGGCGTACGCCTGCTGCCTCAACATGTGCGGCGCCGTGCACTGCTCGGACATTGCGATCCTCGGCGTCCACACCAAGGCGCCGGTGATCAACCACAGCGACCTGCCCAAGATGTGCGAGATCCCGACCCTGATCGCCTCGTGTCCGACCGGTGCGATCCGGCCGGCCACCGTCAACGGCAAACCGTCGGTCGAGATCGAGGCCGCGCAGTGCATGTACTGCGGCAACTGCTACACGGTGTGCCCCGCCTGCCGGATCAACAACCCCGAGTCCGACGGCCTCTCGATCTGGGTCGGCGGCAAGGTGTCCAACGCGCGCACGACGCCGCAGTTCTCCAAGCTGGTGGTGCCGTTCATGCCGAACAACCCGCCGCGCTGGCCCGAGGTCGTGGACGCCGTCGAGCACATCGTCACGGTCTACGCCGGTAACGCGCGCAAGCACGAACGGGTCGGCGAGTGGATCAACCGGATCGGCTGGCCGCGGTTCTTCAAGCTGACCGGCTTCGAGTTCACGAAGTACCACATCGACGACTTCCGGCACGCCGGCGAGACCTACAACCGCACCGCCCAGCTGCGACACGAGAGGGGGTCGTGATGGCCGTGGATATCGAGGCGCTGAAGGGCGCGATCTTCGATCTGGTGACGTCGACGCATGGCAAGAAGAACCTCAAGCCGATGGATATCACCAAGGACATGATCGCCAGCTTCGGCGAGGACAACTGCGGCAAGATCGATGTCAAGCGGGCCCTCAGGGAGCTGATCGACTCGGGCACCTTGACCTACATGTACGCCGGCGGCAGCTACATCACGCTGCCCGAGTCGAGGTCGGACGCCGCTGACCAGGGATAGTGAGAGGCGGGCTGCGTCAGCCCCGCTTCGTGACAGCCATGGGAGATGACGATGAGCAAGGCGCAGGAGCGGACCCGGGAAGCCGTCGAGCTGTTGCGGTCGTGGCAGAGCCTCGAACGCGAGGCGATCGCGACCACCGCCGAGATCATGGAGTCGACCGACAATCTCCTGATCCGCCAGATCATGGAGATCATCCGCAACGACTCGGTCCAGCACCACCGGGTCCAGCAGTTCATCATCGACCAGATGACCCGGGAGCCGGTGCGCATGAGCCCCGACGACATGGCGGAGGTGTGGACCAGGCTCGAGCAGCACGGCGAGCTCGAGCGGCGCACCATCGAGATGGCGAAGCAGCTCAAGGAGAAGACCACCGATGTCGTTGCGAAGGTGCTCCTCGAGTACCTGATCCTGGACGAGCAGAAGCACGACACCCTGCTCGGACAGCTGGAGGCCGTGAAGCGCCATCTTTCGAAGCTGGCGTGACCGCGGCCGCCGGCCGGTCCGGGGAGCGAGGGTTCAAGGCATGGGGCTGCTGAAGGAGAAGAAAAGGACGAAGGGGCTGGTCGCCCGGCTTGCCAGCGGCGGCGGGTCGGCGAGCCAGATCTCGCCTCTGCGGCCGCGCTACCTGGAGCGGCTGCCGCCGTGCACCTCGAGCTGCCCGAGCGCCAATGACGTTCGCGGTTTCCTCACGGCGATCTCGCTGCGCGACAAGATCGGGGTGAGCCTCGACGAGGCCTGCGAGCGCGCATGGCGGAGCTACATGGAGACCAACCCGTTCCCGTCGGTGATGGGGCGGGTCTGCCCGCATCCCTGCGAGGACCACTGCAACCGCAGGGAGAAGGATGGCGCCGTCGACATCAACGCCGTGGAGCGGTTCATCGGCGACTGGGCTCTCGAGCACGGCCTCGAGCCGACCCTGATCGAGGGCGAGCAGCGCAAGCAGGAGAAGGTCGCGGTCGTCGGCGCCGGCCCGTCGGGCCTGGCCTGCGCCTACCACCTGGCGCGCCGCGGCTACCGGGTGACGGTGTTCGAGTCGCTGCCCAGGCCGGGCGGCATGCTGCGCTACGGCATTCCGGTCTACCGGCTGCCGCGGGCGGTGCTCGACGCCGAGATCCAGCGCATCGTCGATCTCGGGGTGGAGCTGCGGTGCGGAACAACGATCGGCAAGGAGATGTCGTTCGCCGACCTGCGCCGGGGCTACGACGCGGTCTACGTCGCGATCGGCGCCCACCAGGGCAAGAGGCTGGGCATCCCGGGCGAGGACGGGCCGGGCATGTGGACCGGCACCGACTTCCTCCGCCACATCAACTCCGGCAAGCGAGTCGAGCTGGGCCGCCGCGTCGTAGTGGTCGGCGGCGGCGACACGGCGGTCGATGCGGCGCGTGTGTCCAAGCGAGTGACCCTGGACGCGGCAACGGTCTCCAGGAGGCTGGGTGCCGACGTCACCATGCTCTGCCTCGAGTCCCGCCTGGAGATGCCGGCGATCGAGCTCGAGATCGAGCAGGCCCTCGAGGAGGGCGTCCGGATCGAGGACGCGGTGGTGCCGGTCGAGATCCTGCGTGACGGCGAGGGCGGAGTGAGTGCCGTGGTCGTGCGGAGGATTGGCCCCGGCGGGCTCGACGACAGGGGCTGCCTGCGGCCGGATGCCGCCATGGGCGAGCCGTGGGAGCTGCCCGCCGACGCGGTGATCACGGCCGTCAGCCAGCAACCGCAGCTGTCGGAGCTCGCCGCCGGCGAGCTCGGCGGGGGCTGGCTTGCTGCCGATGCCTGGGGGCGCACCGGGATCAACGGCATCTGGACCGGCGGCGACAACATCGAGCCCGGCATCGCGACGACCTCGATCGGCCACGCCCGCCGGGCCGCCGAGTGCATCGATGCCGCGCTGCGCGGCGGTCTGCCCGCCGAGGTGGACGCCGGCGCGCCGGTGCTGCACGACCGGCTGAAGCTCGGCTGGTACGAGCCAAAGGATCGCGCCTCGCGGCGGGTGCTGGCGCCGGAGGAGCGGCTCGCCCGGCCGGAGCACGAAGTCGATCGCGGGCTGACCGTGGAGGATGCCATTGCCGAGGCCGCGCGCTGTCTGTCCTGCGGCAAGTGCTTCGGCTGTGAGGCCTGCTGGATGTACTGCCAGCAGAACTGCTTCGTCAAGGTCCAGCAACCGCAGCTCGGGATCTTCTACACGGTCAAGCTCGCGGTCTGTGACGGCTGCAAGAAGTGCTGGGAGGAGTGTCCGTGCGGCTTCATCGTCGGGGAGTAGGCGGTCCGTCGTGGCGGCCATGCGCCTGACCTCGCCCCGCCTGGTCGTGGCTGGCCTCGCGGGCGACAGCGGCAAGACGCTGCTGACGCTGGGCCTCGCGCGCAGCCTGCGCGAGCGCGGCCTCGCGGTGCGGACCGCCAAGAAGGGGCCCGACTACATCGATGCCGCGTGGCTCGCCGCCGCCAGCGGATCGGCCTGCGTCAACCTCGACACCTTCATGATGCGGCGCGAGGGAATCGGCTCGGGAGCCAGCTCGCTCGCCGGCGCTGACGTCGTGCTGGTGGAGGGCAATCGCGGGCTGTATGACGGCGTCGACGCCGAGGGCACCCACTCCACCGCCGAGCTCGCAAAGCTGCTCGGCTCGCCGGTTCTGCTGGTCGTCGACGTGACCAAGGCGAGCCGGACGGTCGCCGCCCAGGTGCTCGGGTGCCAGATGCTCGACCCGGCACTGCGGCTCGGCGGCGTCGTCCTCAATCGGGTCGGGACCGCGCGCCAGCAGGCGCTGGTCCGCAGCGCGGTGGAGGAGGTGACCGGGCTGCCCGTTGTCGGTGCGCTGCCGCGCCTGTCCGGTGACGACCCGCTGCCGGGTCGCCACCTCGGGCTGGTCACCGTCGCCGAGCACCCGGACGGCGAGGGGGCGATCGCCCGGGCGGCCGAGGCCGTGGCCCGGCACGTGGACATCGACCGCGTGCTGGACGTGGCGCGCAGCGCCGTCGAGGTCGAGCTGCCGCTGCTGCGGGTCGAAGCCGAGCCGAGGAGCTGCCGCGTCGGCTACCTCGCCGACCCGGCCTTCTCGTTCTACTACCCGGAGAACCTCGACAGCCTGCGCCGGCGCGGCGCCGAGCTCGTGGCGGTGGTGCCGTCCGCGAGCGCCGCGCTGCCTCGGCTCGACGCGCTCTACATCGGCGGCGGGTTCCCTGAGGTCCACGCCGAGCGGCTGGCCGGCGGCGGCGCCCTGTTCGGCGCGCTGCGCGACCACACCGCAGCCGGGCTGCCGATCTATGCCGAGTGCGGCGGCCTGATGCTGCTGGCGCGCGAGCTGGTGATTGATGGCTCGAGCTACCCGATGGCCGGGGTCCTCGACCTCGTGGTCGAGCAGACGCCACGGCCGCAGGGGCATGGTTACGAGGTGGCGAGGGTGGACCGCCGCAACCCGTTCTTCGAGGCCGGCACGAGCCTGGCGGGGCACGAGTTCCATTACTCGCGGGTGGTCGCCGGCGCGGACGCCGCGTCGACGGTGCTGGCGGTGGAGCGCGGCTGCGGCATCGGGGCCGGCCGCGACGGGATCGTGAAGGGGACGGTGTGGGCGTCGTACCTCCACCTCCACGCGCTCGGCACGCCCGGCTGGGCGGACGGCTTCCTCGGCATGGCCACGCGCTGTGCCGCCGAGCGCGCCGGGACCGCCGTGGCGGGAGTTTGAATGGAAAAGCGGGAAGGGTGACGGATGACCGAGGTTGAGAGCCGCAGCGAACGACTCGAGCGCTGCCTGGAGGCGACCGGGCAGAGCCCGGGCTCGGCCGTGGCTCACTACAACCTCGGGCTCGCCTACCAGAAGGTCGGCCGCTTCCAGGAAGCGGAGCAGGCGTACGAGCGGTCGGTCGAGCTCGATCCGACCCTCGCCGAGGCATGGGTCAACCTGGGCGGCGTCCGCCTGCACGGCTGGGACTTCGCAGGCTGCATGGAGGCCTCACTCAAGGCGGTCGAGCTGCGCGACGACCTGGTGCTCGCCCACCACAACCTGGGTCAGGCCTACCTGTATATGAACGACCCGGAGGGCCTCGTGCGGTGCGCGCGGAGGGCCCTGGAGCTCGATCCGGACCACCCGCCGTCTCACTACCACGCGGCGGTCGGCCTGCTCGCGCTGGGCGAGCTCGGCGCGGCCGAGCGTCACCTGGGTCGGGCGATCGAGCTCGGGCACCGGCCGACGGCGGAGTTCCTGCGGGCCCTCGAGGGGGCGCAGCGCAACAGGACCACGGGTCGCATCGACATGGTCGAGATCAGCGGGGGCGAGGCCCCCGGGAAAGTGAAGGAGGACTGAGATGCCCACATTCGAGTACGGAGGGGTGGCACTGGCGGTCGACGAGGACGGCTTCATGCAGGAGCCGGACAAGTGGAACCAGGCGGTGGCGGCGGCGTTGGCGACCACCGAGGGAGTTCATGCGCTGACCGACAACCACTGGAAGGTCGTCAACTACCTGCGCGAGTACTACCTCCAGTTCAGGGTCGCGCCGATGATCCGCAAGCTGTGCAAGCAGACCGGCTTCAGCCTCAAGGAGATCTACGAGATGTTCCCCTCGGGCCCGGCGAAAGGCGCCTGCAAGGTGGCCGGCCTGCCCAAGCCGACCGGCTGCGTCTAGGCCGCTCCGCGGAGCGAGACGCAATGACGACCCCGTGGCAGTCGCAGCCGCTTGCTGGTGGCCCCGTACGGGAGGAGGCATGACCAATCCGCATCGGACGATCGGCGAGCTCGCCGCTGAGAACCGGGACGCGGTGCTGGCGAGCTGGCTCGAGCGCATCCTCGCCACCTACCCTCAGGAGGCCGCGCGCTTCCTGCGGGATACCGCCGACCCGTTCGGCAACCCCTTCGGTGCGGCACTGCGCGAGGAGCTCGGGACCCTGCTCGACAGCGTGCTCGGCGCGGTCGACGAGGAGCGGCTCCGTGCCGCGCTCGACCGGATCGTCCGCGTCCGCGCGGTGCAGGGCCTGCCGCCGTCGGTCGCGGTCGGCTTCGTGCTCGAGCTCAAGCCGATCCTCGCGCGGTTCGTCGACGGTTCCGGGGTCGCGGCGGCCGACGAGCGAACGCGCTTCGACCGGCAGGTGGACGGGGTCGCGCTGGCGGCGTTCGACGTCTACTCGGCGTGTCGCGAGCAGGTCTACGAGATCCGCGTGCGCTCGATCCGGGAGGGGTCGATGCGGCACGTCGAGCGGTTCAACGAGTGGCGGTCGCGCCGCGACGGAGGGCTCGCGGCCGAGGCCGAGGCATCGCCGACCGGAGGGGGCGACGAATGGGCGCCGTGATCTCGCTCGTCGCGGTGGCCGGGCTGGCGCTTGTCGCGGTCATCGCGGTCGGTGTCGGCGACCTCCGCTTCCTGATCGGGGTCCTCGTGCCGGGGATCGCCTTCGTGGTGTTCGTCGTGGGCGTCGCCTGCCGGGTCGTACGGTGGGGCCGCGCGGCCGTGCCCTTCCGCATCCCGACCACCTGCGGTCAGCAAAGTTCGCTGCCCTGGATTCGAAACGAGGAGCTCGAAAACCCGAGCGGCTGGCTCGGTGCGATCGGCCGCATGGCCGGCGAGGTGCTGCTGTTCCGGTCGCTGTTCCGCAATCACAGAGTCGAGCTCGACCGCGGGCGGGAGAAGGTCTCGTACGTCGCGAGCAAGTACCTGTGGGCGGCAGCGATGGCTTTCCACTGGTCGATGCTCCTGATCCTGCTGCGGCACTTCCGGTACTTTCTCGACCGGGTTCCGGCCTGGGTCGAGCTCGTCCAGCGCTGGGACGGGTTCTTTGCGGTCGGTGTGCCAGTCGTCTACCTCACGACGGTGGTCTTCATCGCCGCCCTCCTGTACCTGCTGCTGCGCCGTCTCGTCGACGCGAAGGTGCGCGCCATCTCGCTGCCCGCCGACTACTTCGCGCTCTATCTGCTGCTCGGGATCGCAGCCTCGGGTGTGCTCATGCGCCACGTCGAGAAGGTCGACATCGTCCAGGTCAAGGCGGCGATCGCCGGGTGGGCGTCGCTGCAGGCGGTGACGCCGGCCGGGGTGGGCGGGTGGTACTTCGTCCACGTGCTCCTGGTGAGCGTGCTGCTGGCGTACCTCCCGTTCTCCAAGCTGCTGCACGCGCCGGGCGTCTTCCTGAGTCCGACCAGGAACCTCGCCAACTCGAACCGCCGGGTGCGGCACGTCAACCCGTGGAACCCGCCGATCGTCGGCCGCACCTACGCCGAGTGGGAAGAGGAGTTCCACGACAAGCTGGCGGCGGCGGGCTATCCGCTGGAGAAGGAGTGAGCGATGGCGAGCTCCCATGACCGGCCGCCGCACGAGCTGATCCCGATCGGACTCGAACCGAAAGGCAACTGGCGTGACCCGTCGATCGACTTCCACGCGCGGCGCGGCAGCTGGTGCTATCCGGGCTCTGCCAAGGCCCTCGCCGCCATGGGTTTCGCGAACCCTCGCGAGTGGTCGCCGACCGACGCCGACTGGCAGCTGCCCGCGGACTGGAAGCGGATCGTGCTCGAGGGCATCCGGGAGCGGCTGGTCAACCACCGCGCGTTCCACATCTTCATGGACACCTGCGTGCGCTGCGGGGCGTGCGCCGACAAGTGCCACTTCTTCATCGGGTCGGGCGATCCCAAGAACATGCCGGTGCTCCGCGCCGAGCTGCTGCGCTCGATCTACCGGCGGGAGTTCACGGCGGCGGGCAAGATCTTCGGGGAGCTCGCCGGCGGCAGGGAGCTGACCGAGGCGGTGCTCAAGGAGTGGTTCTACTACTTCTTCCAGTGCACCGAGTGCCGGCGCTGCTCGGTCTACTGCCCGTTCGGCATCGACACCGCCGAGATCACGATGATGGCCCGCGAGCTGATGCAGCTCGTCGGCCTCGCCATCAACTGGGTCGTCGAGCCGGTGGCCAACTGCCACCGCACCGGCAACCACCTCGGGATCCAGCCCCACACCTTCAAAGACAACATCGAGTTCCTGCTCGACGAGCTCGCGGAGGTCACGGGCGTCCGCATCGAGCCGCAGATCAACCGCAAGGGCGCCGAGGTCCTGTTCGTCGTGCCGTCCTCGGACTACTTCCTGGACCCCGGCACCTACACCTTCGTCGGCTACCTGATGCTGTTCGAGCACATCGGCCTCGACTACACGCTGTCGGCGTACGCCTCGGAGGGCGGGAACTTCGGGCTCTTCACCTCCCACGACACCATGAAGAAGCTCAACTACAAGATCTACCACGAGGCCAGGCGGCTCGGTGTGAAGTGGATCCTGGGCGGCGAGTGCGGCCACATGTGGCGGGTGCTGCACCAGTACATGGACACCATGAACGGGCCGGCCGACTTCCTCGAGGTGCCGCGGTCGCCAGCCACCGGCACGGTGTTCGACCACGCCGCATCGACCAAGGCCGTTCACATCTGCGAGTTCACCGCCGACCTGATCCACCACGGCAGGCTCCGGCTCGACAAGAGCCGCAACGACAAGCTCCGGGTGACCTTCCACGACGCCTGCAACACGGCGCGCGCGATGGGCCTGCTCGAGGAGCCGCGCGCCGTCATCAAGGGCGTCTGCAACCACTTCTACGAGATGCCCGAGACCACGATCCGGGAGCACACCTTCTGCTGCGCCGGCGGCGCCGGGCTCGGGACCGACGAGAACATGGAGATGCGGCTGCGGGGCGGCCTGCCGCGCGGCAACGCGGTGCGCCACGTCCGCGACCGCCACCGCGTCAACCGGCTCGCCTGCATCTGCGCGATCGATCGGGCGACGCTGCCCCCGCTCTGTGACTACTGGGCGCCGGGCGTCGACGTCAGCGGCGTCCACGAGCTGGTCGGCAACGCGTTGGTCATGGACGGCGAGAACGAACGCACCACTGACCTGAGGGGAGAACCCCTCGCCCCGCACGCCGTGACGCAGGAGCCCGCCGATGCATGACGCCGCCAAGATCGTGGGCGGGCTCGTCCTCTTCGCGGCCGTGATGACCTCGCCGTTCTGGTACAACGCGCTCACCGCCGCCCCGGCTGCGGCCCCGGCCCTGGACCCGCCGCCAAACGGCTCGAAGGAGTGCGTCGAGCCGAGGGCCTACATGCGCGCCAACCACATGGACCTGCTCAACGAGTGGCGAGACCTCGTGGTGCGCGCCGGAGAGCGCAGCTATGTCAGCACCGCCAACGGCCGCGCTTTCGACATGAGCCTCTCGCGCACCTGCCTGGACTGCCACTCCAACAAGGCCGATTTCTGCGACCGCTGCCACACCTTCATGGCGGTCGATCCACCCTGCTGGGACTGCCACGTGGAGCCGAAGGAGGCGCCGTGATGGACGCTTCACGACGGGGATTCCTCAAGATCGCCGGGCTGTCGCTGGTTGGGGCCGCGGGCGGCTCGACCCTGGTCGCGGCCATCGGCGAGCCGGGGATGGCGGCGGAGAGCCTCACCGCCGATCCGCCGGCCAGTGGTCGCCGCCTGGCGATGGTGATCGACCTGCGGAAGTTCGGGCATGACGGCGAGCTCGTCGAGCGCTGCATCCGGGCCTGCCACCGGGCGCACAACGTCCCCGACTTCGGGGCCGACCGCAAGAACGAGATCAAGTGGGTCTGGGCCGAGGACTTCGAGTTGATCTTCCGCGACGAGGAGTTCCGCTACCTGCGCCGCGACCTCCAGGGCAAGCCCACCCTGCTGCTGTGCAACCACTGCGACAACCCGCCGTGCACCCGGGTCTGTCCGACCAAGGCGACATGGAGGCGCCCTGCCGACGGCATCGTGATGATGGACTGGCACCGATGCATCGGCTGCCGCTACTGCATCGTGGCCTGCCCCTACGGGTCGCGGAGCTTCAACTGGGCCGATCCGCGGCCGCACCTGGAAAGCCCGCACGCCGACTTCCCGACCCGGACGCGCGGCGTGGTCGAGAAGTGCACCTTCTGCGAGGAGCGGCTGGCGCGCGGCGGCCAGCCGGCCTGCGTCGAGGCCTGTGCCGACGACGAGATCGTCTTCGGTGACCTCAACGACCCCGGCTCCAAGGTGCGCCGGCTGCTCGCCGAGCACCTCGCGATCCGCCGCAAGCCCGGCCTCGGCACCCGGCCCGAGGTCTACTACATCGTCGAGGATCCGCGAACCCTGGTCGAGACGGCGCCGGCCGCCGTCGTGCCGGGGGCCGCGGAGAACGACCATGTTTGAGAAGGCGCTCTCCGGGGGTCGGAGGTACTGGGCCTGGATCGTGTCGCTCCTGGTCGTCATCGGCGTCGGCGCCGCATGCTGGTACTGGCAGCTCAGCGAGGGGCTGGCCATCACCGGCCTCAGCCGGGATGTGGTGTGGGGCTTTTATATCGCGCAGTTCACCTTCCTCGTCGGAGTGGCGGCGTCGGCGGTGATGGTCGTTCTGCCCTACTACCTCCACGACTACCGGGCGTTCGGCAAGATCACGATCCTCGGCGAGCTCCTGGCGATCGCCGCGGTGATCATGTGCATGCTCTTCATCTTCGTCGACATGGGCATGCCGGCGAGGATCCTCAACATCTTCCTCCACCCGACGCCGAGCTCGATGATGTTCTGGGACGCCGTGGCCCTCGGCGGTTATCTGGTGCTGAACATCGTCATCAGCCGGGTGACGCTCGGCGCCGAGCGCCGCGGCGACCCGCCGCCCCACTGGATCAAGCCGATCATCATCCTGTCGATTCCGTGGGCGATCAGCATTCACACCGTGACCGCCTTTCTGTACGCCGGCCTCGCCGCCCGCCCGTTCTGGCTGACCGCGATCATGGCGCCGCGCTTCCTCGCGTCGGCCTTCGCGTCAGGCCCGGCGCTGCTGATCCTGCTCGCCCTGGTGGTGCGCAAAGTGTCCGACTTCGATCCCGGGCGGCAGGCGATCCGGGCGCTGGCCACGATCGTCACCTATGCGATGGTCGCCAACGTCTTCTTCGTGGCGGTGGAGCTGTTCACCGCGCTCTACAGCGGCATTCCGGAGCACGTCAGCCACTTCGCCTACCTGTTCATGGGCCTCGACGGCGAGGCCACGCTCGCGCCGTGGATGTGGACCTCGGCCGTGCTCGCGGTGGTGGCTCTGGTGCTGCTGCTCAACCCCGGCTCCCGGAGCAGCGAGGCCTCGCTCGTCGTGGCCTGCGTCGCGGTCTTCGCTTCGCTGTGGATCGACAAGGGGCTGGCAATGGTGGTCGCCGGCTTCGTCCCGTCGCCGCTCGGCAGAGTGGTGCACTACTCGCCGACCACGCCGGAGCTCGCAATCGGCCTCGGCATCTGGGCCGCGGGGCTGCTGGTTGTCACCGTCCTGTTCAAAATCGCGCTCGAGGTTCGCGGCCACCTCCGCCCCCGCTCCCGCTGACCTGTCCCTGTTCTTCTTTTCCTGCCGCGGCTCCGGCCGCGGCCTTTGCGATTCGCGAAGCGAATCGCGATGGTAGACTGCGTGTTACGTTTGCGTGACGCGGAGGGAAGGCGACCGCGTGTTCCCGGTGATGCTCGACCTCGAGAACCGGCGCTGCCTGGTGGTGGGCGGCGGCGGCGTCGCCCTGCGCAAGGTCCAGGGCCTGCTCGAGGAGCGAGCCCTGGTCACGCTCGTGGCTCCGGAGGCGGTGGAGCCGCTCGTGGCGCTGGCCGAGGCCGGCCGGATCGGCTGGGAGCGGCGGGCCTACCAGGCCGGCGAGGCCGGCGGCTTCTGGCTGGTGGTGGCGGCGACCGACGACCGCGCGGTCAACGCGCAGGTGTTTCGCGATGCCGATGACGCCGGCATCTGGGCCAACGTGGCCGACGACCCTGAGCTGTGCTCCTTCCACCTGCCGGCCCGGATCCGCCGGGGGGAGCTGCAGCTGGCCATCGGCTCGGCGGGCGAGGCCCCGTTCGCGGCGCGGCGCCTGCGCGGGCTGCTCGAGCAGCGCATCGGCCCCGAGTGGGCCGAGTGGCTGGCGGCGGCAGCTCGCTTCCGCGACCAGGTGCGGCGGCTCGGCCTGACGGTTCCGGAGCAGGAGTCGCGCTTCGACCGGTTCTTCGAGTCCACGGTCGACGGCGAGAACCTGACGGCGCGCGTGCCAACTCGGGCCGAGCAGCAGCAGTGGCTGGCGGCCGGAGCCGACGAGCGGCGGATGGAGCCCGTGGCCACCGCGCCGGCACGCGGCCCCGGCCTGGCCGCGGCGGCCGGGTTGGTGTCGCTGGTGGGCGCTGGTCCCGGCTGCCCCGGCCTGCTCACGGTACGCGGCCGGCGCCGCCTCGCTGAGGCCGATGCGGTGGTGTACGACCGGCTCGCGGCCGGGACGCTGCCGTGCGATCTGCCGGCCGCGGTCGAGCTGCACGCGGTCGGCAAGGCGGCCGGCAGCCATCCGGTCCCCCAGGAGGAGATCACCGCGCTGCTGGTGCTCCTCGCCCGTGCAGGCAAGCGGGTGGTCCGGCTCAAGGGCGGCGACCCGTACGTCTTCGGCCGCGGCGGCGAGGAGGCCGAGTCGCTGGTGGCGGAGGGCATCCCGTTCGAGGTGGTGCCGGGCGTGACCTCCGGGGTGGCGGCCCTGGCGTGGGCCGGGATCCCGGCGACCCACCGCCGCGAGGCGGTGCGGCTGTCGCTGGTCACCGCCCATGACGCCGCCCAGGGCGAGGAGTCGTTGGTCCGCTGGGACCTGCTGGCTGGCGACGACCACGCCACCCTGGTCGGGTACATGGGGGTGGCCGCCCTGCCCGAGGTGGTGGCGCGGTTGCTCGACGCCGGCATGGACCCGGCGACGCCGGCCGCGGTCATCGAGCAGGGCACGACGTCGGCCCAGCGGCGGGTGGTGGCGACGCTCGCCGAGCTCCCGGCGGCGTCCGCCCGCGCTGGCCTCCAGCCGCCGGCGCTGGTCGCGATCGGGCCGACCGTCGGTCACGCCGATCGTCTCGACTGGTTCGGCCGGCTGCCGCTGGCCGGCCAGCGCCTGCTGACCGCCGCCGCTGACGAAGGGCTCGCCGCGCGGCTCGAGGATGCGGGCGCCGAGGTCGTCGCCGTGCCCTTGCCGGTGACGCCGGCGGCGCGGGTCGTGATGGCGGCGCGGCCGCTGACCGGGTGTCTGGTGCGGCGGCCGGCCGAGGTGGACGGCCTCGACGACGAGCGCTGCAGCCCGGGCTGGGGGGCTGAGGTGGTCGCCTGGTGTGTTGGGGAAGCAACCGCGAGCCGGGCGCGCGACTGCGGCTGGCAGCGGATTGAGGTGCTCGAGCAGACCCTGGACCCCGGCGGCCTGGTGGCGCGGATCGCGGCCGGGCCGCAGACCGCGAGCGGCTGATGATCCGGCTCGGCCTGCGCGGCCGCTTCTTCCTCTACTCGAACACGGTGATCGCCGTGACCATGGTGCTGGTCACCTTCTTCTGGATGCTCCACGAGCGGCAGTCGCTGCACGAGGCGTTCATCAACCGCGGCCGGAGCATCGTCGACGCGATGGCACTGCCGATGACGCTGGCGCTCGAGCGGGCGCCTGCGGCGGCGGCACCCGGCGCGACGGACCCGGCCACCCAGTACATCGTGGAGATCCTGACCCGGAACCCGGACTTCGTCCGCTACGTGATCGTCAGCGACGCACAGGGGAGGGTCAGCCACGCGAGCTCTCGCGATCTGGTCGGGCACCACTTCGACCGGCCACTGGGCGCGGACTCGCTCGGCGCCCGCCCCGACGTGAGGATCCGCCAGGATCGCTCGGGGGAGCGGCTGCTCGAGGTGCGGACCGCCCTCGGCGACGGGGGCGCGTTCCTCGGCTCGCTGGCCGTCGGCTTCTCGCTCGATCCGATCGAGGACAGCGTGGCCGCCGTCGTCCGCTACGCAGCGCTGGTGGCGCTGGTGCTCATGCTCTTCAACTCGGCCCTGACCGCGCTCTACGTGGAGACGCTGATCCGGCCCATCCTGACCCTGAACGAGACCATGAAGTGGGCGGGCCTCGGCGACCTCGGCGTGCGTGCGGAGGCGAGGAGCGGCGACGAGGTCGGCGAGCTGTCGGGGGCGTTCAATCGGATGATGGACGAGCTGGAGGCCGGCCGCGAGCGGGAGGACGCCCAGCTGGCGCAGCTCGCCCACACCGAGAAGATGGCCGCGGTCGGGACGCTCGCGGCGGGCGTGGCCCACGAGGTCAACAACCCGCTCGCCGGGGTCACGGCCTGCCTCGAGAACCTGCGCGCCAACCCCGACGACGCCCAGATGCGGAGCCGCTACCTCGACCTGATCGGCGACGGCCTGATGCGGATCGAGCGCACGATCACCAACCTGCTCGACTTCTCCCGCGAGCGCGAGGTCGCACTCGAGCCAACCTCGCTCAATCACAGCCTGCGGCACGTGGTGGAGCTGGTAGGCTTCCAGCTGCGCCAGTCCAGCGTGGAGGTCGTGCTCGACCTTGACGCCGACCACGCGGTGGTCATGGCCGACCACTTCCAGATGGAGCAGCTGTTCTTGAACCTGGTTCTCAACGCAATCGGCGCGATGCCCGAGGGCGGCACCCTGACCCTGACGACGCGGGTGCGCCGCGGCGAGGCGGTGGTCGAGGTCCAGGACACCGGGGTCGGTATCCCGGAGGGGATCCGTGACCGGGTCTTCGATCCGTTCTTCACCACCCGCGAGGCCGGTGAGGGCACCGGTCTCGGGCTCGCCGTCAGCCACAGCATCGTGGCGGCGCACCGCGGGACCATCGAGGTCGAGTCGAAGGTCGGCGCCGGCACGACCTTCCGGGTCCGCTTCGCGGCGATGGCCGGCGGCGCCGGCGCCAGGGTCGGCAGATGACGGTCCTCGGCCGCCGGCTGCTGGTTGTCGACGACGAGCCGCTGCTGCGGATCACCATCGCCGACGCCCTGCGCAAGGAGGGCTGGGCGGTCGACGTCGCGGAGGACGGCGCCAAGGGCGCCGCGCTGTTCGAGCAGCACCTGCACGAGCTGGTCCTCGCAGACCTGGTGATGCCGCGGCTCGGCGGCATGGAGCTGCTCAAGCGCATCAAGGCGCTGCAACCGGAGACCACGGTGGTGATCATCACCGCCCACGGCTCGGTCGACCGCGCGGTCGAGGCGATGCGGGAGGGCGCCGCGGACTTCATCGCCAAGCCGTTCTCGATGGCCCAGCTGATCGTCCGGCTCAACAGCGTGTGCTCGGCGCGCCTGCTGCTCGAGCAGAACGTCCGGCTCCAGGAGCAGCTCGAGCAGCGCCACTCGTTCGCCAGCATCATCGGCAAGTCGAAGCCGATGCAGGAGGTCTTCGAGCTGATCCGGCTGGTCGCGGACTCGGACGCCTCGGTGCTGGTGCACGGCGAGAGCGGCACCGGCAAGGAGATGGTCGCGGCGGCCGTCCACTTCAACTCGCGGCGACGCGCCAAGCCGTACGTTCGCGTCAGCTGCGCCTCGCTGCCGGAGTCGTTGATCGAGTCGGAGCTGTTCGGCTACGAGCGGGGAGCGTTCACCGGGGCGAGCGAGCGCCGGATCGGCCGCTTCGAGGCGGCGAGCGGGGGCACCCTGTTCCTGGACGAGATCGGGGACCTGCCGCTCGCCTTCCAGGTCAAGCTGCTGCGCGCCCTCCAGGAGCGCAAGATCGAGCGTCTCGGCTCGAACCGTCCGATCGACGTCGATGTCCGCATCGTCTCCGCCTCGCAGCGGCCGCTCGAGGAGGAGATCCGCAGCGGCCGCTTCCGGGAGGACCTCTACTTCCGCATCCACACCGTCGTCATCCACCTGCCGCCGCTGCGCGACCGCAGGGAGGACATCCCGCTGCTCGTCCAGAGCTTCCTGCGCGAGTTCGCGGACGCGCGCCAGCGCCAGATCGACGGCGTCACCGACGAGGTGATGGAGCTGTTCGAGAACCACCCCTGGCCCGGCAACGTGCGCGAGCTGCGCAACGTGATCGAGAGGGCGGTGCTGTTCTGCAAGGGCGACCGGATCGTCGTTGACGATCTGCCGGGTTCGCTGCGCGGCGAGGGCGGCGACCGGCCGCCGCGGCCGTCGGCGCCGGTCCGCTCGCTCCACCAAGCGGTGGAGGAGGCCGAGATCGAGGCCATCAAGGCGGCCCTCGCGAGCACCCAGGGCCGTCGCGCCGAGGCCGCCGAGCTGCTCGGGATCAGCCGCAAGACCCTGTGGGAGAAGATCCGGCTCTACGAGATCGCCGCCGAGTGACGTCAGCCTCGCCTGCACAATCGCTGCGATGCCCGCTTCCGTGCCCGTGCCTCGGAGTCGTGGAAGCAGTCCAGATCGCGGCTGAACCGCATCGTTTTCGGTTCGATGAGGATCGCCGCACGACTGGCGAAGTACGAGTCGAAGGTCCGGTTCTCGGCGAGCAAGAGGGCGAGCTCGTGCTGGTAGTCGGTCAGTGGCATAGCTTCTCCGCGGCTTCCCAGGCTGCACGTCCGCCGTGCTTGCGCAGTTGCTGCGCGACCCAGGCGACGTCCGATGACTCGACATGCTATCATTTGCTAGCACTTGGTGCGCGCAAGCCGAGAGGAGGGCGACCATGGCAACCGTTCAGATCAGCGCTCGAGTGGATCCAGCGCTCAAGAGGGCGCTCGAGGAATACTGCCGCTCCAGAGGCATCGTCATGAATCACTTCATTCAGGAGGCGATTCTCGACCGGCTCGAGGAGCTCGAGGACGCCGAGGATGTGAAGAAGATCCGCCACGAACCCACCCGCCCCCTGTCGGAGGTCCTCGCGGAGCTGAAGCTCGATGGCAAGCTATGAGATCGAGATCAGCCGAACAGCCGAGAGACAACTGAGGAAGCTCGCGGAGGAGGACCAGCTTCGCGTCGTCCGCGCTGTGATGGCGCTGGCCAACCAGCCCCGGCCGAGAGGCGCGCGAAAGCTCACGGGCTTCGACGACGTCTTTCGGATTCGAGTCGGCCGCTGGCGTGTGCTCTACACCGTGTCCGATACTCGGCTCGTCATCCTCGTCCTGAAGATTGGGCACCGAAAAGACGTCTACCGTTGAGCGCCGCCGCCACGTGACCCAGTGACAGGCGCGCGGGCTGACGT
>Ga0209254_10001526_pt1 | contig 20810 bp, 20 predicted proteins | sample FrelakmetDIP11DI_FD_187148 | JGI IMG/M metagenome (GOLD analysis project Ga0209254, IMG submission 187148) | Freshwater lake sediment microbial communities from the University of Notre Dame, USA, for methane emissions studies - DIP11 DI (SPAdes)... | ecosystem: Environmental > Aquatic >...
CCTCGCGGCCGGCGGCGGTGCGCGGCCGGTCGAGGCCGGGCGGCACGTGCACGGTGCCGGCGACCGTGTATGCGAGCGCGCCGAGGCCGCGCGCACGCGGGGCATCCTCCGCTACCGCGCGCACGCGCACCTGCTGCAGGGCGTGGCCGAGCGCGAACCGCGTACCGGCGGCGGGATGTGTTGCTCGCATGGCGTCTCCGGGCGCGGCGGACCGTCGCGGCGCGGCTTCGGCTGCGGCGGTCCGCTCCAGCGGCGCGGCTTCGCGTGCCAGGGTGCGAGCCGGCGCGGCGGGCGCGGGGAGCGGAGCGGCTTGGCGCACGGCGGACTTCATCGCTCGGCGTCCTCCTCAAGCCCGGGCGCATCGACGGCGTCGGGCGTGCGCAGGAACATCTCGACGCGCCGGTTGAATGCGCGCGTCTGCGCGTCCTGCTCGGTGAGGGTGGGGCGCGACTCGCCGTGGTGCTCGGGCCGCACTGCGTCCGCGAGCCGCGCGTCGGGCAGGCCCTCGCGCCGCGCCATGCGGTAGAAGGCGAGCGCACGGCGGCGCGAGAGATTGCGGTTGTGTTCCGGCGAGCCGGGGGTCGATGCGTGCCCCACGAACCGCACCTGCACGGCGGACGTGGTGTCGATGTGGCGGACCTTCACTTCACGGAAATACGCGACGTGCTCGGCCTTCGGCTCGACCGCGTCGTGGCCCAGGTTGAGGAAGCGGTAGTGGGCCCCCCGGGCGACCTCCTGGGCGATGCCGGGGCCGGCGCGCGAGGCGGCGCCTTCCGCGTGGCCGGCGGCGCCCTCGGCGATGCCGCTCGCCGCGGCGAACTCGCGCCGCGCGAGAGTCGAGCGCGATTCGATGCGCCACACCTCGCCGGCGAAGTACGCACGGACGATGTCGTCCTCGGGCACGTGCGCCGCCACGTCGCGCTCGATCGCGCGCACGCGATCCTCGTAGCTGCCGCGTCCGGCGCGCTCGTCGTCGGTCATCACGCGCTGGGCGAGCCACTCGGTGAAGCCTTCCTTGAAGAAGCGCGGGTCGGTGGTGGTCTCGATCCACTCGGTGAAGCGGGGGTGGGCGTGGAAGTGCACCAGCTCGTGGACGAGCACCAGACGGCGCGCGGTCGCCGTCGCCGCGGAGTGGATGAACACCTCGCGATTGCCGCCTTCGCCGCGGTTGAACCCCGCCACGCGGGTCGCCAGCACGCGCAGGTCCGCGCCGACGTCCGGATCCGCGAGGAGGGCGTCGAGCATCGCCACGAAGCGCGCGTCGGTCTCGCCGATCTCGAAGCGCTCGATGTCGGTCCAGGTGATGAGGCGGTTCGCCAGCCACTCGCGCAGGTAGTCCTGGCCGCTGGTCAGCGTCGGGCCCATGACGCTGACGGCGTCCGTGATCGCTTCGGGACTCGCGGGCGCGGCGATGAGCGGAAAGCGCGCGCGGACCCGTGCGTCGATCGACAGCGCGTCGGTGTCGAGCGTCGCCTCTGTGGTCCGGACCGGCGTGGTGCCGCCGACGCTCATGGGATTGGTGCGGACCAGCTCGCGTACCGCGCGCTTCGCCTGCGCGACGATGGTCGCGGCGGTTCCCGGCGTGGCGGCGGTGGCGTCCTCCCACGGCTGGCGGGTGCCGCCGCCGCCCGGGGCGGCGACGAAGAGCGTGTCGTGCAGCTCGTTCAGCCGGCCCGGATCCTCGAGGTCCGGCTGGATCGCCGGTGACATGCGCGTGCTGACCGCGGAGGACGACTGCCCTGTCGCGCCTTCAGCCGCGCGCTGCGCCTCGCGCTCCGCGTGGCCGTGCCGGACCATCACGCCGGCGCCGTCTTGCGCCATCCCCTGCTGGACGGCGTGTGCGGCCTCGTGGGCGAGCGTCGCCCGGCGCGCGGGGCCGCGCGCGGCGGCGGCGCCCAGCACCACGTCGCGGCCGAGCGTGAATGCGCGCGCTCCAAGGACGTGCGTTGCGGCTGCTGCGGCGGACCCCTCGTGAACGCGCACCTTTCCGAGGTCGTGGCCCAGGCGGGCTTCGAGGCCTTCGCGGGTGGCGGGCTCGATCGCCCGCGCCGGTGCCTCCAGCGCGCGCTCGACGAGCGGCGCCGCCGGGACCGGACCGCCGCCTTCGCGCAGGCGTCGGCCGCGCGTCATGACCGCGCTCCGGGATCACGCGGAAGCCGCGCGTGCACCGCCCGGGCGACGGCGGCGCCGATCGCGGCGGCACCGTCGCTGCGGGGCGCGGCAGCGCTCGCCGCGCCCTCCGCTGCGAGCAGGACTTCCAGCTGCCTCCGGATCGCGTTGGCGATCGCCTCGCGGCTCGCAGGCGCCAAGCCGTCCAGGACGATGCGGTCCACCTCGATCTCGAAGCGGCGGGTCATCCGCGGCCCCGCAGTTCCGCGTCGCTCCAGGCGCGCTCGAGCTTGTCGTACTCGCCGCGTGCGGCGGCGAGGACATGCGCCATGGTCACCGCCCCGCCGGCGCGCGCGGCCCGGAACGCCGCGCGCAGGGCGATGTTCGCGATGGTCCCGCCGGAAACCGCCAGGCGCGAGAGCAGCTCGGCGTCGAGCGCCTCGGTGGGGACGCCGGGCGGAAACGCGCGTGACCAGATCTGCCTGCGCAGCGCGGCGTCCGGAAACGGGAACGGGACGATGAAGCGCACGCGGCGCTGGAATGCGCGGTCCAGGGCGGCCTTCATGTTGGTCGCGAGGATCGCGATGCCGCGATAGGCCTCCATGCGCTGCAGGAGGTAGCTCACCTCGATGTTGGCGTAGCGGTCGTGGCTGTCCTTCACGTCGCTGCGCTTGCCGAACAGTGCGTCGGCCTCGTCGAAGAACAGGATCCCGCCGGCCTCCTCGGCCGCGTCGAACACGCGCCGCAGGTTCTTCTCCGTCTCGCCGATGTACTTGCTCACGACCTGCGCCAGGTCGATGCGATGCAGGTCGAGCCCAAGGTCGTTCGCGAGCACCTCGGCCGCGAGCGTCTTGCCCGTGCCGCTGTCGCCGACGAAGAGCGCGGCCAGTCCCCGACCGCGGTTGGTGATGGCGCCGAACCCCCATGCGTCGTGGACGGTGTGGCCGTGGCGGGCGTGGGCCGCGATCTCCCTCAGCAGGTCGATCGTCGGCGACGGCAGCACCAGGTCATGCCAGCACGCGGCCGGGCGGACGCGCTCGGCAAGAGCATCGAGGCCGCCGCGTGGGCGAAGCTGCGACACGGCGCGCAGCGCCGCTTCCGGTTCGAGGCCGGAGGCGGCGAGCTGCGGTCCGAGCCGGGCGATGTCCCGGGCGCTCGCCCGCGCGTGGCCGGCGAGCCTGTCGAGCGTCTCCGGTGCGACGTGCGTCCGCTCGCCGAGCGCGAGCCGCCAGAGCGCACGCTGCTCTTCCCAACCCGGCGCCGTGACCGCGTGCACCTGCGTCGCGCGGCGCAGCGGCAGCGGGTCGCGCAGCGTGACGAACGTCGGGCCGGCCACCGCGTCGAGGAAGTCCCCGAGCGCCGCGGAGGCGGGCTCCGCGCCTGACGACACGAGAAGCGCGGCATCGAGGAGCGCAGCCTCGCGCGACCAGAGATCGGCCAGGGCGAGGCGTTCGGCCCGGCCGGCCGGAACATCGGCGGACGAGAGGGCGTACAGCGTCCATCCGCGCTCGCTGCACACCAGGGCCGCGACGTCCTCCGCGCCCTGCGCATCGTCGCCGCTCAGCTGGATGGTGGCACCGGCGGGGTCCGCGTCGAGTGCGGCCGCCACACGCGCCGCCGCGGCGCGATGGCTCGTCGCGACGAGGTCCGACACGGCGACCGCGCGTACCAGGGGACGCAGCCGCGCGTCGAGCACGTTGAGCCCAGCCACGAAGTGGAGGATGCGTTCGTCGATGCGCAGCGCGGCCCGGGTGAGCGACACGCCGCCGTCGACCTCGATCAGCCGCCAGTGGCGCAGCGGGCGTTCCGGCAGCAGCGCGCTCCAGTGTGGAGCGGGCAGGGCCGCGAGCGCGACGGAGAATGTCGGCGCGAGCGGGGAAGCAGCCTGTACTGCCGCACAAGCCGCGGCGAGGCTGCTGTCGAGCTCCACGCCGGCAGCGAGCAGCAGCAGGTCGCGCTCGAAGGGCGTCAGGCCGAAAAGGTCCGTGAGCAGGTCGACCGGCGCGTCGATGGCAAGCTCCCCGCGGGCGGTCTCGAGGTCGATCTCGGCGGCGGCAAGGTGCGCGTCCGCGTCCGGCGTCCCCGCGGCGCGCTCCAGCAGGGCGCGGATGCGGGCGAGCTCGGCGCACAGGTGCCGTCGGCCGGCCTCGAGTGCATTCGCGGGTGCGGCGACGTCGTTCATGCGATCACGATGCGGCGGTTGAAGAAGGTCGGCGGCGTCGCCGTCGCGTTCACGATCAGGCTGTCGAGACCGTCGACGCGCAGGCGTGCGAGATGCGAGCCGACCGGGGCCTCCTCCACCTCGAAGGTCAGCGCTGCGGTCGGTGCATTGAAGGGATTGGCGAGCACCTCGCGCGCGCCCAGCACCAGGGTGGCACGCTGATGGAGACGGACCTGCGGCGTGCACGCCAGGTTCACCACCGCCGTCCTGGCTGCATCGCGTGCGACGTTGAGCGGCAGGGCCGTGGTGATCGACGGCAGGATCGCCAGCGTGAGCAGGTTCGATTCGCGCCGCTGCACTTCCCCGGGTCGCTGCACCAGCGCGCGCAGCGAGTAGATCCCGGCCGGCAGGTCGGCCGGGAGGTTGGGCAGCAGGAAGCGCAGCAAGCCGGATTCGGCGCCCGGCAGCGCCGCGATCTCGCGCTCGATACCGAGTTGGCGGTTCTCGATCCGAACTGCGCGGTTGGCGCCGTCGAGATAGTGGCCCTCGACGGTGACGGTATCGCCGAGCGTCGCACCCGGCTGGGAGGCCGGGGGACGCACCGCAGTGATCGCCGGCAGCGCGGGCATCGTGTCGGGCAGCACGCGGATGTCGCGCGTCAACACCGGCAGCGGGGCGCTGCCCGTCACGGGCGCGTCGATCAGCACGACGGATACGTGATACGCGGCGGATGGCCGGTAGCGTGCCTGCAGCGCCGACCACAGCTTGGACATCTCCTCGCTGCCCATCACCGCGGGGGTGATGCGGATCTGCTCCACCTGACGGCCGAGATTCGACGGTGCCAGGGTCGCCGGGAGCCGGCCTTCGATCTCCTCGCGGCCGAGCACCGGCGCCTCGTGCAGGAGCTGCATGCCGTAGCCGAGCAGGACCTCCTGCTGCAACGGCTGCGGGCCGTACGCGGTGAGCAGGTAATGCAGGTCGAGCGCCAGCGGCGGCGACGCGAATCGGTCGCCGCGGGCGTTGCGCGAGGCGAGGTCGACGTTGCGCCAGCCGGCGTTGGGCGTCACCTGGTACAGGAACAGGTTGAGCCGCGCGGTCGCGTTCGGGCCGGTAAGCTCGATGGTATCCGGCGCCACGGCGGTCACGTCGGCGTTCGCCCCGCCGAGCGCGGCGTTCGCGTTCTGGTCGACGAGCCAGGACTCGATGCGGCTGCGCAGGACCTCGCTCACCGCGGCGATGGCGAGCGCATTGCTCATCGGCGCGTTCCGTGGCGGCGGTCGAGATACTCGTCCAGCGACATGGTCTTCGGCCTGGCCGCGGGGCGCTTCTCACGCGCTGGCGCCGGAGCCGCGGCACGCACTTCGATGCGGCCGATGGTGACGCGCACCACCGGCGCATCAGCGGCCTCGACAGCAGTCGGCATGGGGGCCACGGCGGCTCGAGCGGCCACCGGTGCGTGCTGCGCCGTTGTCTCGCGAGCGCGAACGATCTCCCGCGGGACGAGCGGCGCTGGATTGGGCGGATGCTCCGGCGTGGGAGCCGCCGCGGGTGCGACCTGCGCGAGCGCGGCGACGCGTCCGTTCCGTGGCCGCTCGCGGTCGTCGCTATCGCGCTCGCCGGAGAGCGGGGACCTCGGCTGATCCTCCCCTGGTGATGCAGGCTCGGGCGCGCGCAGTACCGGATGAGGCGCCCTGCGTTCCGCTGCATCCGGATCTCCACGCGCTGCCTGCAAAGCCGCTGGTACCTGCTTCGGGACGGCCGCTTCCGGACTCGCGGGGGGCGACGGCGGCATCACCGCCGGGACGGGGGCCACCAGCAACGGCGGCTCGTCGGGCGACGCCTCGGCTTCCGGCGCGGCGAACCGCGAGACCGCGCGCGGCCGCAAACCCCCGCCCGGAGCGATCTGCCGTGCGGCAAGCCGCGCGAGAAAGCCGGTCATGCGCTCACCATGGCGAGATACGCGGCGCGCCGTGCGGGCGGCAGCGCGAGGATGTCGGCCTCGCGCCAGCCGTAGGCGCGCGCGAGCACGTGCACTTCGCCGAGCAGCCGGTCGCCGCGCGCGGCGAGTTCGCGCCAGACGAAGTCGGCGACGTCCAGCACGCTCTGCCAGGCGTGGCCGCAGGCAGGGCAGTCGAGGTCGAGTAGCCATTCGGCGCCCGGGTCGCGGTCGGCGAGCGACCGGGCCACCGCATCGCGCACGTCGCGCGGCAGTCCGAGCGCCTCGCAGGCATCGTCGTTGCAGCGCGCCTGGGTCACGCAGCGTCCCAGCAGCACGTCTTCAGCGGCCTGCGCGTCATCGCAGACCGCGGCCGCGGCCGCATCCAGGCTGTCCAGCGGCTTCAGCGCCACGCGCCAGTCGCCGTGCTCGATCTCCCACGCGTCGGGTGGCGTCGATGCGGCGGCGATCAGCGCGCTGCACGCCAGACCGAGCTCGAGCCGCTCGCCGCACGCGGGGCAGTCGGCCTCGGCGTCGATGCGATCGCCGAGCAGCGCACGCCGCACGGCAATCAGCCGAGCGTCGCGCACGCCGAGCGGCAGGCGCACGAGCGCATCGCGGTCGGTACCAGCCGCATCCAGCGCAAGCAGCGCGCGGTCGATCGCATGCAGCGCGGCACCGCGCCCGCGGAGGTCGATGAGGTCGGCGGCCGACGGCACGCGCATGCGCTACGCGGGCTCGGTGAAGCGCGGCTCGCTGGGTTCGGCGACGTCGTAGTCGCGCTCCCAGCCCTCGTTCTCGAGCTTGATGGACTGGATCGCGACCGCGTTGGCGTTCGCGTCGAGGTCGGGCAATGCCTGGTAATCCGAGACCCAGCAGCGGTACACCTTGTAGGCCAGCACGAGCTGCCCGGCCTCGTTGTACATCTCGATGATCACGTCCTTGCGGAAGTCGGCGAGCGAGACCTCGGCGCCGAGGCCGGAGCCGAAGTTCCAGACCTTGTTCGCCCACTGCTCGAACTCGCGGTCGTGGGTGACGCCGCGCTCCAGCGTGACCGCCTCGAACTTGCTGCGGCCAGGCGACTTGCGCGAGGTCGACGGGTCACCGCCTTCGCGATGCTCGACCACCTCGGTGGAGCGCTTGAGCGCGCTCACCTTGGAGATGCCGGCCACGTAGCGGCCGTCCCACTTCACCCTGAACTTGAAGTTCTTGTACGGATCGAATCGCTGCGCGTTCACCGAGAACTGGGCCATGTGCTGTGTCTCCCTCTAGGCTTCGACCTGGCCGGCCATCTGCTGGATGCGGATCACCACGAACTCGGCGGGCTTGAGCGGCGCGAAGCCGACGTGGATGTTCACCACCCCGAGGTTGATGTCGTTCTGCGTGGTCGTCTCGCGGTCGCACTTCACGAAGTACGCGTCGCGCGGGCTGGTGCCCTGGAACGCGCCCTGGCGGAAGAGGTTCTGCATGAAGGCGCCGACGTTGAGGCGGATCTGCGCCCACAGCGGCTCGTCGTTGGGCTCGAACACCACCCACTGCGTGCCGCGGTAGAGGCTTTCCTCGATGAATAGCGCGGTGCGCCGCACCGGGACGTACTTCCACTCCGAGGCCAGCGCGTCGGCGCCGCGCAGCGTGCGCGCGCCCCACACGACGCGTCCGAACGCCGGGAACGAGCGCAGGCAGTTGATGGCGCGGGGGTTCAGCTGGCCGTTCTCGCCGTCGGTGAGCGTGGCGACGAGCTGCGCAGCGCCCGAGACGCTTGCGTCCAGGCCGGCCGGCGCTTTCCAGATGCCGCGCTGCGCGTCGGTGCGCGCATAGATGCCGGCCACCGCGCCGCATGGGGCGAACACCGAGAGGCGGTTCTCCCGCAGCGGGTCGGCGGCACGGAAGCGCGGGAAGTACAGCGCGGCGTTGGTGAGATTGCTGCCCTGGCTGATCACGAGATCGACGGCGGCCTGGGTCACGTCGGCCGCCTCGTCCCAGGCGGCGGGCGGATCGACGATCACGATGGCGCGGCGGCGCACTGCATAGGCCGCGGCGGCGTCCCAGGTCGTCTGGTTCACCTCCAGGTCGGCGCGCAGCGGCGGGATGCACAGGATGTTGAAGAGATCGGCGTGATCGAGCATCCACAGGCCGCGGCGCTGCGCTTCGAGCGCCGGATTGGAGATGTCGGGGTTGTCGAGGGGATTGCCGTCGCTGCCGTCGGCCACGAATGGCGTGGAGGAGGCCGCGTTCTCGAGCGGATCTGCCCCGGGCGGCGGATTGCCGTTCGCCGCCGGACGCGCGGCCGGCACGACCCCGGAGGTACGCACCAGGTTCGATTCCTCCTCGAGCACGCGCGTGACGAAGCGCCGATGGTTGGCATCGGTGGACACGTTCAGGAAGCGCTCCACCGCTCCGGTCGCGGTGTCCTTCACCGCGAGGTTGAAGAGCGTGTTCGCGCCTTCGCCGGGCTCCAGCGGCCGCGTGGCGTGGTCGACGCGCGCGCGCAGCCGTTCGCCCCAGTCGCCCTCGCTCGCGGCGACCAGGTTGAAACCCGCTGGCAGCGTGAGCGTCGCGGCGGCCGCGCCGTTGTGGACGCGGCAGACGAGCGCATCGCGGCCGCCGTTCTGGAAGTACTGCTGCACGGCGTAGCCGAGCGTCGATTCCACCCAGAGGCCGCCGTACACGCGCTGGAAGTCGGCAAAGCTCTGCACCAGGCGCGGCCGGTCCGTCGGGCCGCGCAGCGCGCGGCCGATGAACGCGGTGATGGAGGTCGCCACACCGGTGATGGTGCGCACGCCGCTCGGCACCTCCTCGATGTAGACGCCGGGATAGGTCAGGGTCAGGGGCATGGATGGGCTCCGGGTAAGCGCGTCAGGGCGTGGCGTCGCGGCCGGCGAGGATGTCGACGCGAGCATCCGCGGCGGTGCCGTTGGTGAAACTGAGCGTGCCGACCGGGTCGGCCAGCAGCGCGACCGCGCCGGCGCCGACCAGCACGTGCGGGCCGTCGAGGGGGATGTCCGCGCCGCCCGCGGCATAGGTGAGGTCCGCGCTCGGGGCCGCCGGTGCGATCACCAGCAGCCGCAGCGGCGCGCCGGTTCCGGGCAGGACCTCGACCGCCTGGGTGGCACCTGCGGGGATGGTGACCGATACCTTCACGTAGGCATCCACTTCGATGACGCCCGCGCCGGCGACCGACGGTCCGCCGTCGGCCTGGGCCGCGTAACTCCAGTTGAGTCTCTCCGCCATCGATGCCTCCCGGTTCAGTGGTCCGTTCCGTGCCCGTTGCGCGGGCACCGTCCGTAAAGCGTGCTGCCGTCGGCAATACGCCAGCGCGTGACTGCGTGCTCCGCGACCAGCAACTGCAGCGCCGCCTCGATGGTCCGGCGACTCGCATCCGCGTACCGCGCCGGCAGCCACCAGCGCAGGATTCCCTCGGCGGTGTCCGCCGCGTCTGGATGCACGTCGAGGTAGCGGCGTACCTCCAACGCGATCTCCCGGGTGGGGTCGTCGGTCATGTTGGTCATGGCTGCACGGCGCGAAGCCGAGTCACCCGAAGGCAACGCCTGTGCCAGGTGGTTGCGGCGTTGCGGATCAGCGGCTTGCCGCGCGCCGGTCGGGCGCGCGGGCGTTCCGGCCCGAGGCCTCTGCGCCTCGGGTGCGGCGCAGACGCCTCACCGCGGGCATGAACGTGGCCAACGGCGCGCGCGCGCCGCACCGTACCGCGCCACGATTCAGTGGGAGGAGTCGGTGTTGCGGTCGCGGAACGCTGCGCCGCACAGGCCGTGCTTGCGTAGCAGCTTGCCCAGACGGCTGCGCTCTTTGCCGGCCAGACGCGCGGCGAGGCTGACATTGCCGTTCGCGCGCGTCAGGAGCTCGGCGATGTAAGCGCGCTCGAAGGCATCGACGGCGCAGGCTTTGGCCTCGCGAAAGCTGCGCTGCGTGAGCGGCGCGGGCGACGCATCGGACTCGTCGGCGACGGCCGCCTGCTGCGGCTGCAGTGACTCGAGGCGGATCTCCTCGCCGTCCGCGAGCAGCAGCTCGCGATGGATCAGGTTCTCGAGCTCGCGCACGTTGCCTGGCCAGTCGTGCGCGCGCAGGCGCGCGACCGCGTCCGGATGCAGGCGCGCCGTGGCGCGGCCGTAGCGGCGGCAAAGGCGTTCCAGGAAGGCCTCGGCCAGCAACGCGACGTCATCCCCGCGGGCGCGCAGCGGCGGCAGGTCCACGGTGAGCACGTCGAGCCGGAACAGCAGATCGTGGCGGAACTCGCCGCGCGCGGCGGCGGCGCCGAGATCGGCGTTGGTCGCGCCGACGATGCGCACGTCGGCGTCGCGCACCACTTCGCCGCCCACCGGCCGGTACTCCTGATCCTGCAGGAACCGCAGCAGCGTCACCTGGCCGCGGGGGCTGAGCGTTTCCAGTTCGTCGAGGAACAGCGTTCCGCCGCGCGCCTGCGCGATCAGGCCGGCGCGGCGGTCGCGGGCGTCGGTGAAGGCGCCGCGCATGTGCCCGAAGAACTCCGCCTCGACCAGGCTGTCGGGAATGGCGCCGCAGTTGACCGGCACGAACGGGCCGCCGGACCGTGGGCTCCAGTAGTGGATCGCGCGGGCGGCCAGCTCCTTGCCGGTGCCGGTTTCGCCGCGGATGAGAACGCCGGCCTCGGTGGGCGCCACCCGTTGCACCAGCGCGAGCGCGGCGCGGAACCGCGGCGAGGTACCGAGCAGCCGGGTCGGCTGGAACGGCGCGCCGTGGCTCCTGTGGCCAGGAGGCCTGCCGGCGTCCGGGTCTGATGCGTCACCCATGGCCCGCTTCCCGCGAGGATTTTGTGGTTGTTTTGGCGCTGCGAATGGACGTGACCGGAGAGAGCGTCGTCCAGCCACGCTAGACTACCCGCAACGCTAGCACTACCGCTCGTCACGACCAAGTGGCGCCGCGATCTAGACCGAGAGAGCTATTGCGGGGCCTCGTGACATCGCCGTGACGCGGGCATGAGCTTATGGGGCTGCAGATGAACGACCTGTCGAACGTCGCACGATCCAACACCGTCCGGGCCCTCTGGGACTGGATCACGGGCGGGCAACGCTCGCGCAGCGCGCCACATCGACGCACGCTCACCGCGTCGGAGCTCCGCGGCATGCGCACGACGCTGCGCGAGATGCTCGACGGGCTGGGCGGCGAAGCGTCGGCGCGTCGCCGCGTCGCCGCGCTCGCGACGCTGTACGTAGGGCTCGACGACGACGGACGGCGCGCGTTCCTTGGTCTGCTCGCCGGCGAGTTCGGCCCCGATCCGCACGCCGTCGCCGCCGCGGTGTCGGGCTACGTCGAGGCGGTCACCGCCGAGGATCGCCGCCGTGCCGAGACGCTCCTGCGCCTCGCGGTGGCGAGCCCGCGCATCCGCATCATCAAGCAGTTCAACCTGCTCCACGAGGGGGTGAAGTTCCTGGTGGACCTGCGGTCGGACGTGCTGCGCTTTCTGCGCCAGGCGCCGCACCTCGAGCCGCTCGACGACGAGTTGTACTCGCTGCTGGGAAGCTGGTTCGATCTCGGCAACCTCGAGCTGCGGCGCATCGCCTGGACCTCGCCCGCAGCGCTGCTGGAGAAGCTCATCGCCTACGAGGCCGTGCACGAGATCCGCTCCTGGACCGACCTGCGCAACCGGCTCGACTCGGACCGCCGCTGCTACGCGTTCTTCCACCCGCGCATGCCGGAGGAGCCGCTGATCTTCGTCGAGATCGCGCTGACCCGCGACATGGCGTCGAACGTGCACACCCTGCTCGACGAGGCGGCGCCGCATACCGATCCGCACACCGCCCAGGCCGCGATCTTCTATTCGATCTCCAACACCCAGCCCGGGCTGCGCGGCGTGTCGTTCGGCGGCTTCCTCATCAAGCGCGTCGTCGACGAGCTGCGTGCGGAGTTCCCTGGGCTGAAGACCTTCGCGACGCTCTCGCCGGTGCCGGGCTTCCGGAAGTGGCTGGACTCGCGTCTGAAGGCGCGCGACGCGGGCCTCTTCGGCGCCGAGGAGTCGGCCCGGCTCGCGGCTGCCGGCCAGTCGCGCGACGTGTTCGAGGGGATGGCGAACCTCCTCGCGCAGGATCCCGCCGCGGCGCCCGACGGTCCGGCATTCTCCGCCGCCCTGTGCGGGCTCGCCGCGCGCTACCTCGTCGACGAGAAGGACGGCGACCGACCGCTCGACCCGGTCGCGCGCTTCCATATTGGCAACGGCGCGCGCCTCGAGCGGGTGAACTGGCTGGCGGACACCTCGCCGCGCGGGCTCAAGCAGTCGGCGGGCATCATGGTCAACTACCTCTACCAGATCGACGCCATCGAGGAGAACCACGAAGCCCACGCTCGTGACGGCCGCGTGGCGGTGAGCAACGGCGTGAAGCGCCTGCTGCGCCCGCCGCGCTGAAGGCGCCGCCTACAGGTTGAACATCTTGCTCGGCAGGAAGGTGACGATCTCCGGGAAGATCCAGAGCATCGCCACCGCGACGCACATCAGCAGGAAGAACGGGAACGACGCGCGGGCGACGTAGAACATGTCCTTGCGCGTGAGCCCCTGCAGCACGAACAGGTTGAAGCCCACCGGCGGCGTGATCTGCGCCATCTCCACCACCAGCACGATGTAGATGCCGAACCAGAGCAGATCGATGCCGGCGGCGCGCACTGACGGCAGGATCACCGACGCGGTGAGCACCACCATCGAGATGCCGTCGATGAAGCAGCCGAGGATGATGAAGAGGACGGTGAGCACGATCAGCAGCTGCCAGGCGGGGAAGCCCTGCTCGCCGATCCATGCCGCCATGGCGCGCGGCACGCCGGTGAAGCCCATCGCGACGGTCAGGAACGAGGCCGCGGCGATGATGAACGCGATCATGCACGAGGTCTTCATCGCGCCCATCACGCTCGCCATGAACTTCTCCCAGGTGAGCGAGCCGCCGGCCAGCGACAGCAGGATCGAGCCGACCACGCCCAGCACCGCGGCCTCGGTGGGCGTGGCGATGCCCGCGTAGATCGACCCGATGACGGCGACGATCAGCATCACCGTGGGGAAGAGGAACCGGATGGCGTAAAGCTTCTCCGCGAAGCTCGCGTTGATCATGCGCGGCGGCGTGCGCGCCGGATTGAGGAGCGCCCACAGCGCGATGTAGCCGGAGAAGAGCAGCATCAGCATGATGCCGGGCAGCACGCCGGCGACGAACAGGCGGGCGACCGAGACGTCGGCGGCGACGCCGTAGACGATCATGATGATCGACGGCGGGATGAGCAGGCCGAGCGTGCCGGCGCCCGCCAGCGAGCCGATGGCCATGCGCTCGTCGTAGCCGCGGCGGGACAACTCGGGAATGGTGATCCGGCCGATCGTCGCCGCGGTCGCCGCCGACGACCCGGAGATGGCGGCGAAGATGCCGCAGCCGACCACGTTGGTGTGCATCAGCCGCCCGGGCAGCGGCTCCACCCAGGGTGCGAGGCCGCGGAACATGTCCTCGGCGATCCGCGTGCGGAACAGGATCTCGCCCATCCAGATGAACAGCGGCAGCGCGGTGAGCGACCACGCCGTGCTCGACCCCCACACGGTGGTGGCCATCACCAGGCCGGCCGGCGAGTTGGTGTAGGCGAGCATGGCCACCAGCGCGACGGTCAGCAGCGTGACGCCGATCCACGCGCCGAAGACCAGGCACGCCGCCAGCACCGACAGCAGCACCACCGATTCGATCCACAGCGCCATGGCAGGTTCTTCTTCCGGTGATCGAGGCGGGTCAGCGCTCGAACGTCGCGGCGTCGGCGTCCTGCTCGCGCGGCGCCGCGTAGGACGGCACGCGGCCGCGCAGCGTGACGACGAGATCGTCGACGAACGCGATGAACAGGATGACGAGGCCGAGCGCCATGCCCGACTGCGGGATCCAGAGCTTCACCGGGTCCAGGCCCTGCGACACGTCGCCGAGCTCGTAGGAGGTGATGGTCATCTGCACCGCTGCCCAGGCGAAGTAGCCGACCACCAGCACGGCGAGCGCGAGGCAGACGACCTCCGCGCTGCGCCGCAGGTGGCCGCGGAGCTGGTCGATGCCGAGGGTCATGCGGATGTGCTCGCCCGAGCGCAGCGTCCAGGCGAGCCCGAGGAATGCCGAGGCTGCCATCGCGTAGCCGGCGAACTCGTCGAACGAGTGCGCGCGCGTCTGCAGGAGGCGGCCGATGATCTGCGCCAGCGAAAAAACCGCGATCATGACCAAAAAAAATCCGGCCGCGAGGCCGGATATCCTGTAGATCGCGTTGAGGACGGTGCGCACGCCCCTAGTTGCCGACGGCCTTGAGAATGGCGTCGCCTTCCGCGCCGGCGCGCTGCGCCCACTCGGCGGCCATCTTCTTGCCGATGTCCTGGAACTCCGCGGAGAGCTTCGGCGAGGGCGGGAGGATCTTCACGCCGCGCGAGGCGAGGGTGTCGAGGTTCTGCTTGTTCTCCACCTCGCGCTGCTCCCAGCCGCGCTTTTCGGCCGCGGCGGCCGCGTCCATCACGACCTTCTGCGTGGCCGCGTCGAGCTTCGCCCACGCCGCCTTGTTCACGAACACCATGTTCTGCGGCGAGATCACCTGGGCGTCGTAGAGGAACTTGGTGAAGTCCCAGGTCTGCGTGTCCACGGCGCCGGCGGGCGAGTTGATCTGCGCGTCGATGATGCCGGTGGAGAACGCCTGCGTGACCTCGGGCGCGGGCACCAGCACGGGCACCGCGCCGGCGAGCTCGCCGAAGCGCATGGTCGCAGGGTTGTAGGCGCGCAGCTTCACGCCCTTCATGTCGGCCAGCGAGTTCACTTCCTTCTTGGTGTGGATGGCCGACGGCGGCCAGGCCACCGAGTAGAGGAGCATCATGCCCTGGCCGTCCAGCCGCTTCTCGATGTGCGGCTTCGCGGCGCCCCAGAGCTTGCGCTGCTTGTCGGAGGTGGTCGCGAGGAACGGCACGGATTCGAAGGCGAACACCGCCGCTTCGTTCGAGAGCACCGACATCAGCACCTCGGCGATCGGCACCTGGCCGGTCTGCACCGCGCGCTTGATCTCCGGCATCTTGATGAGCGATCCGGCCGGGTGGACGGTGATCTGCAGCTTGCCGCCGGTGCCCTTGGCGACGTCGTCGGCGAACTGGCGGATGTTCTTGGTGTGGAAGTTGGTGTCGGGGTAGGGCGTGGGCATGTCCCACTTGACCTGGGCGTGCACGGCACCCGTGCCGCCGGCGAGCGTGACGGCCGCGCCGATGGCGGCCGCTAGGAAGGTTCTGCGAGCGTTCATGCTGTCTCCTGGCTGGAATGAGCGTGCACGAGGCACTGGCGGCGCCGCCCTGGAGAGCGGTCTCGCGCGGCATCTTGGGACACCTCGCCCGCTCGTGTCAATTCGTTCGTGTACGCATCGCTTGCCGCTGCCGCCGCACACCAATGCGGGGAGCACGGCACCCGGCGCGCACCGCCTCGCGCCATCGGGACAGATTAGGTGACGATGCCCCAGACGCCGTCCTCGGTACGGCACGCGCGGCTGCGCGCAGTCTCCGGCGCCTGCTTGCCGCGCGCCACCTCGAACACGAACTCGCGGCACGGCCAGCCGAGCGCCGAATAGCTGCGCACGACGGTCGCGCGATAGCCGTAGCCGGCGACCGGATCCGCCCAGTAGACGGCGCGTCCCGCCGGCGCGAGCTCCAGCGCGTGGCCGAGGCAGGCGCGGTCCGCCTCGGCCAGGGCGCGTGACGACTTCGTTGCCGGCAGGGGACCCGTCAGCGTGGCCACCTCGCTGCGCGGCGTCTCCGGTCCGGATGGCCCGGCCTTCAGGACAGCCTCGACGGCCTGGCGGTTGCAGCGGCCGTCGGCGACGCCGAAGTCCTGCAGCCACTTGCGATCGCCTGCGCCGAGGAAATACGGCTCGGCGGACTTGCGCCAGCCCTGCGCTGCGGCGTCGCCGCCGGCCTGGGACGACGCGATGAGGGGTGCCACAGCTGCGGCTAGGCCGGCGAGGGCAGCGGCAAGCCGGGAGAGGCGGGCGTTGCTGGCGGGCATGGCGAACCTCCAGTGGTGACCGATCGCGACCGGATTATCGCTCCGGATGCGCCTTGCGCGCTCGGCGCGACTTCGCGACACTCCGGGAACGCGAACGCCTGGAGGAGCGATGGGACGGAAGCACGCCATCTGGACGGCGCCCGAGGCCGTGCGCGCGCTGTTTCCGCCCGGCCTGTCGGGCAACGACGTGAACGGGCTGGGCGAGGCCGCGCCGCGGCGGGCGACGCCGATCTTCTGGCATCGTCCGGAGAAGGAGGCATTCGGCGCCCTGCAGGAGAAGGTGGTCGCGCGCTTCAATTCGGTGCCCGCGTTCCACGACGTCTACGCCAAGGGCGACCGCGGTCCGCGCAAGCCCGACCCGGTCGGGGCGGTGCGCCGCCCCGGCACGCCAGAGGGATTTGCGGGCGAGGTCAAGGCCTTCGCGCTGGCGAACGAGGCTGATCTCGTGGGCATCGCGCGGCTTGATCCCGCGTGGATCTTCGAGGGCTACGAGCATGCCCTGCCGTGGGTCGTGGTGTTCGGCGTGGGCATGGACCACGAGCGGCTGTCCGAGGTGCCGTCCACCGCGGAGAACCCGACCGGCCAGATGGAGGTGGCACTCGCCTACAACCGCGGGGCACGCGTGGCCATGCGCGTCGCCAACTTCATTCGCGGCCTCGGCTACGAGGCGACGCCGCATTCGGGGCCGTGGGCGGGCGCCCTCAACATGCTGCCGGCGGCGCTGGCGTGCGGGTTCGGTGAGCTCGGCAAGCACGGTTCCATTATCAATCGCAATCTCGGATCGTCGTTCCGCCTCGCCGCGGTGAGCACCGACCTGCCGCTCGCGGCGGACGCGCCGGACGCCTTCGGCGTCGACGAGTTCTGCGCGCGCTGCCAGGTGTGCCGCAACGCCTGCCCGCCCGACGCCATCCACGACGTGAAGCAGCTCGTGCGCGGCGTCGAGAAGTGGTTCGTCGATTTCGACAAGTGCATTCCCTACTTCGACGAGACCTACGGGTGCGGCATCTGCATCGCGGTGTGCCCGTGGAGCACGCCCGGACGGGCGCCGAGGCTCGCGGCGGTCTGGTCGCAGCGCCGCCGGGCGAAATGAGGCGCGACGCCCTGGACCGCTGGGTCCTGCACCCGGTGGAGTGGATCGTCGCCGCGCTGATCTTCGCCATCATGGCGCTCACCGTGGTGGACGTCGTGGGCCGCTACGGCTTCAACGCGCCGGTGAAGGGCTCGATCGAGGCCATCGAGCTGATGCTCGGCGTGCTGATCTACATGGCGATTCCGCTCGCCTCGGCCCGCGCGGAGCACATCCGCATCGACCTGCTCGACTATCTGCTCGGCGCGCGCGCGCGGCAGGTGCAGCGCCTCATCGGCAACGGGGCAACCGCGGTGGTCATGGGCTTCCTCGCCTGGCGGCTCTACGAGCGAGGCGTGCAGTTCGCGAAGTTCAAGGACACCTCGTCGCATCTGGACGTGCCGCTCGCGCCGGTGGCGTGGCTCATGGCTTTCTTCGCCGCGGTGACCGTGGTCGTCGTGCTGCGCGATCTCGTTGTGGCGCTGCAGGAGCGGCCGGCGTGACCGCCGCGCTGATCGGCTTCGCGCTGCTGATCGCGATCTCGCTCGCTGGCATTCCGATTGCCGTGTCCATGCTCGGCATTGGCTTTGCCGGCTTCGGGCTCATCCAGGGATGGCCGGCAGCGCTGTTCATGGTGAGCCAGATCGCCTACGAGACGGTGCAGAACTACGGGCTCTCGGTGCTGCCGATGTTCGTGCTGATGGGCGCGTTCATCAACCACTCGCGGCTTTCGAACGAGCTCTACGACGCCGCCAACGCCTTCCTCGGGCATCGGCGCGGCGGGCTGGCGATGGCCACCATCGTCGCCTGCGGCGGCTTCGCTGCCGTCTCCGGCTCCAGCGTGGCGACCGCGGCGACCATGGGCAAGGTTTCGGTGCCCTCGATGCTCGAGCGCGGCTATTCGCCGGGGCTCGCCACGGGCAGCGTCGCGGCGGGCGGCACGCTGGGCATCCTCATCCCGCCCTCGGTGGTGATGGTGATCTACGGCATCCTGACCAACACCGACATCGGCAAGCTGTTCGTCGCCGGCATCCTGCCGGGCATCGTGGGGATCCTGTTCTATATCGGCGCGGTGAAGTGGTCGGTGTGGCGCGACCCCAGGGCGGGGCCGCCGGGCGAGCGCATCGCCTGGCCCGACCGCTGGCGGGCGGTGGGGCGGGTGTGGGCGGTGGCACTGCTTTTCGCGGCGGTCATCGGCGGCATGTACGTCGGCGCGTTCACGCCCACCGAGGCGTCGGGCATCGGCGCCGCCGGGGCGCTCGCCATTGCGCTGTCGCGCCGGCTTCTCGGCTGGCGTGCTTTCTTCAACGTGTTGCTGGAGGCTGCGCGCACCAGCGCGGTGATGTTCTTCATCCTGGTCGGAGGCATCGTCTTCTCGAACTTCGTTAACCTCGCCGGGATGACCAGCGCGATGCAGGCCTGGGTCGGATCCCTCGACGTGCCCCCGGTGGCGGTGATCTTTGCGATCATCGGCATCTACTTCCTGCTGGGCTGCGTGCTGGAGAGCATCTCGATGATCCTGCTCACCGTGCCGGTATTCTTCCCGGTCGTTTCGGCGCTGGGCTTCGATCCGGTATGGTTCGGCATCATCGTGGTCGTGGTGACCGAGATCAGCCTGATCACGCCGCCGGTCGGGCTCAACGTGTTCGTGATCAGCAATCTGTTCCGGACGGTCGGCACCGGACAGGTGTTCCGCGGCGTCGCGCCGTTCGTGGTGGCCGATCTCTTTCGCATCTCGCTGCTGGTGCTCGTCCCGAGCATCGTGCTCGTTCTGCCCAACCTGATGTAGCCTGTCCACCGGAGGAAGCCATGATCAGAATCGCACTCGTCGCACTTGGCATGGCGGTCGCCGCCGCCGCGCAGGCGCAGACCGTATGGAAGTACTCCGCGTGGTTGCCGCCCACGCACCCCGCGTATGAAGGCTTCATCAAGGTGTGGGCGAAGCAGGTGGAGGAGGCGACCCAGGGCCGGCTGAAGATCGAGGTCGTGCCGCCGCTCGGCACGCCGCAGGCGCACTACGACCTGGTGCGCAACGGCGTGGCCGACGTGACCAACATCACTACGGCGAACACCGCGAACCGGTTCCCGCTGCTGAAGGGCGTCGAGATGCCGTTCCTGAGCGACCAGAACTCGGCGATGTCCATCGCCGCCTGGCGCACCTACGAGCGCTTCTTCGCCAAGGCCAACGAGTTCGAGGGCGTGAAGCTCGGCGGGCTCTTCATCGTCGGCCCGTACCAGGTGTACACGACGAAGAAGGAGATCAAGGCCATCGACGACCTCAAGGGCCAGAAGATCCGCGAGGCCGGCGGCATGACCAAGGAAGTGGTCGAGGCGCTCGGCGCCACGCCGTTCTTCGCGCCTGCGCCGCAGACCTACGACGTGCTCTCCAAGGGCGTCGGTGACGGGGTGTTGTTCCCGCCGGAGTCGATCCCCGGCTTCAAGGTCACCGGCACGGTGAAGCACGGCCTGCACGTGAACGGCGGGTTCAACCAGGCCGCGCAGGCGCTGATCATCAACGAGGCGAAGTGGAAGGCGCTGTCGCCCGCCGACCAGGCGGCGGTCGAGAAGCTGCTCGGCGAGCACACCGCGCGCCTGTGGGGCGAGCTATGGGACAAGACCAACGCCGCCGCGGTGGACACGATGAGGAAGGAAGGCGTCGCGATCGTCAACGCATCGGGCCCGCTGCTCGGCGAGATCCAGAAGCGCCTGGGCGTCATCGAAGGCGCGTGGGTGGCCGATGCGCAGAAGAAGGGCGTGGACGGCAAGGCGGCGCTCGTGTTCATGCGCGATGAAGTGAAAAAGCTCGAGAAGAGGTAGGCATGCGTATCGTCCTGGTAGGGGCGGGCGGCACCATCGGGCAGGCCGTGGCGGCCGCGCTCGGCAGCCGTCACGAGATCGTGCGGGTCGGACGCACGAGCGGCGACCGGCACGTCGACATGAAGGACGCGGACGCGGTGCGCGCCCTGTTCAAGGACCTCGGCGTGTTCGACGCAGTGGTCTCGACCGCGGGCCACGTGCATTTCGGCCCGATGGCGCAGATGGGGCCCGCGGAGTACGGCGTGGGCCTCGCGGACAAGCTCATGGGGCAGGTGAACCTGGTGCTCGCCGGGCGCGACTTCATCGCCGATGGCGGCTCGTTCACGCTCACCAGCGGCATTCTCACCGACGACCCCATCCGCTTCGGCACCTCGGCCAGCATGGTGAACGGCGCGATCGAGGCCTTCGGCCGCGCCGCCGCCATCGAGCTGCCCCGCGGGTTGCGCATCAACGTGGTGAGCCCCACGCTGCTCACCGAGTCGATCGACGCCTACGGGCCGTACTTCCGCGGGTTCGCGACCGCGCCGGCGGCACGCGTCGCGCTGGCCTACGCGAAGAGCGTCGAGGGCGCGCAGACCGGGCAGGTGTACAAGGTGTTCGGCTGACGTTCTAGAACCTATCTCATCATCCCACGTGAGCCGCGTTGCGACCAAAAGGGGGTGGATGCTAGGCGCCGGTCCGCTGGCAAGGCTGGAGCCTTGCCAAGGC
>Ga0209254_10001527_pt1 | contig 20810 bp, 18 predicted proteins | sample FrelakmetDIP11DI_FD_187148 | JGI IMG/M metagenome (GOLD analysis project Ga0209254, IMG submission 187148) | Freshwater lake sediment microbial communities from the University of Notre Dame, USA, for methane emissions studies - DIP11 DI (SPAdes)... | ecosystem: Environmental > Aquatic >...
CTCGAACCGACCGTGCAATGTGCCGCGTATCGGCTTGGCCTGCGCGACCTCGCGAAAGCGGCGCCGCGGTGGAACATTCTGCGGAGTCCCGACCCAAATGGCGGGCCGGTTGAAGGATGGCAGTGGGAGTCGGTCCCAGACGGGGATGCGGAATATTGGCAACGCGTGGCCGAGGTCATGCGCACATTGCCAGCGGACGCGCTTGCGTGCGCGGCGGATGCGAGTCAGGTCGCCTGTTGGTGGCGCGAGCGTGCCACCGGTGAAAACGCCCTGGCGAGCGTCGATGCGCTACACGAGAGCTTGACCAAGCTCGGTGAGATTCAGCGGGCGGCTGATGCGCACTCGACCCCCGATGACGTTGTTGGCGATGGTCCAGCCGCGACCTGAGCGCATGATTATTCGACCCCATGACGGAGTCGGTGCTTCGTGTACTTCGCCTATCCGTTGAGTTGACAGTCCGGAAATAGACCGCGTATACATGGCGCCTTTCCGCGCCGGGTCACCCCCGGCGCCGACCGCCAGAGCGCTCGATGCGCTGTGTTGGTTCAGATAACTGGGCATCAGGACGCGTCCGCGTGACGGACGAACACAGATGCGGCACGTCTGCTAAAGATCGACTGAAATCGCCGGGAGGCACATGGCCCGATCGCTTGTCATCGTGGAGTCGCCAGCTAAGGCACGCACGATCAATCGTTATCTCGGTAAGGACTACATCGTAAAGTCCAGCATCGGCCATATCCGGGATTTGCCGATGGGCGGCAAGTCGAGCGATCCAAAGGCGCGCGCCAAGGAAGCGGCCAAGACGCGCAAACTATCTGCCAAGGCAAAGGAGACCTATCGCAAACAGCGCGCCCGCACCCAGCTCGTGAGACGCATGGGCGTCGATCCCGAACACGACTGGCAGGCGACGTACGAGATCCTGCCGGGCAAGGAGAAAGTGGTCGATGAGCTGCGGCGACTCGCGGAGAAGGCGGACCAGATCTATCTGGCGACTGACCTCGACCGCGAAGGCGAGGCGATCGCCTGGCATCTGAAAGAAACGATCGGCGGAGACCCGAGTCGATACCGACGCGTCGTGTTCAACGAAATTACCCGCAAGGCGATCCAGGAAGCATTCGCGAATCCGACCGCGATCGATGTCAGTCGGGTCAGCGCACAACAGGCGCGGCGATTTCTCGATCGTGTGGTCGGCTTCGAACTGTCGCCGCTACTATGGGCAAAGGTCGCGCGAGGCCTGTCGGCCGGACGCGTGCAATCGGTTGCGGTGCGGCTGATCGTCGAGCGCGAGCGAGAAATTCGTGCGTTCGTGCCGGACGAGTATTGGGAGGCGTTCGCCGACCTCAAGCGCGCCGGCGATGCCGAGATCTATCGTTTCCAGGTCACCAAAGACCGCGGCGAGAACTATCGGCCGGTCTCGGCAGCGCAGTCCGACGAAGCGATGGGACGGCTGCGCGGGAAACCGTTCAAAGTCGAATCGCGCGAGGATCGCCCGACGACGACGCGTCCGGGTGCACCGTTCATCACGTCAACGCTGCAGCAGGCCGCCAGCACGCGCCTGTCGTTCAGTGTCAAAAAGACCATGATGATGGCCCAGCGGCTCTACGAAGCCGGCTACATCACCTACATGCGGACCGACTCGACGAATCTGTCGAGCGACGCGGTCGGTGCCGCACGTGAATTTATCGAAAAACAGTTTGGTGCCGCCTATGTACCCGAGCAGCCCAGCGTGTATACGAGCAAGGCTGCAGCTCAGGAGGCGCACGAAGCGATCCGGCCTTCCAATGTGAATACCGCGTCGACGGCGCTGGTCGCAATGGAAGCCGATGCGGTTCGACTCTATGAGCTGATCTGGCGCCAGTTTGTCGCGTGCCAGATGCCACCGGCCCAGTACACGAGCACCACGGTTGTAGCGCAGGCGGGTGAATTCGAGGCACGCATCCGCGGCCGTATTCTGCGTTTCGACGGGTTCACCCGAGTGCTGCCCGCGGCGCCGCGGAAGGACGAAGATCGATCACTACCCGACTTCGTCGCGGGCGAAGTGCTCGATGTTGCGCTGATTGAGCCACGGCAGCACTTCACCAAGCCGCCACCGCGATTCGGTGAGGCGAGTCTGGTGCGCGAACTCGAAAAGCGCGGCATAGGCCGGCCATCGACCTACGCCGCAATCATTTCGACGATCCAGGATCGTGGCTACGTGACGTTGCATTCGCGGCGCTTTCACGCCGAAAAGATCGGCGAACTGGTCACGGATCGGTTGGTTGAGAACTTCGACAATCTGCTCGATTTCGGTTTTACCGCCCAGTTGGAACTCGAGCTCGATCGGATCGCGGAGGGTGCCGCCGACTGGCGCGAAGTGCTGAATACGTTTTATGGCGACTTCTCCGGAAAACTGGTCCGTGCGCAGGCCGAGCAAGGCGGCATGCGAGGCAACGTGCCGACTAATACCAACATTCCCTGCGCGCAGTGCGGTCGGCCGATGCAGATCCGGACGGGTAGCACCGGGGTATTTTTGGGTTGCTCGGGTTATGCGCTGCCACCGAAGGAACGTTGCACGCACACGCTGAATCTTATTCCCGGCGACGAAGCCGTTGATGCGGAGACCGATTCGGAAGCCGAATCGCGACTGCTCCGGAGCAAGCATCGGTGTCCGATCTGTGCAACGCCGATGGACGGCTATCTGATCGATGAAGACCGCAAACTGCACATCTGCGGCAATGGTCCGGACTGTGCCGGATATCTGGTTGAGGCAGGGGAGTACCGCATCAAAGGCTACGAAGGCCCGGTGCTCGAATGCGACAAGTGTGGTGCACAGATGCAATTGAAGTCCGGCCGTTTCGGCAAATACTTCGGTTGCACGAGTACCAACTGCAAGAACACGCGCAAGCTGTTGCGCAGCGGCGAAGCCGCGCCGCCGAAATCGGCTCCGGTACCAATGCCGGAGCTGCGGTGTATCAAGGTCGAGGACCATTACGTGCTGCGCGACGGTGCCGCCGGAATTTTTCTGGCCGCCAGCCAGTTTCCGAAATTCCGGGAGACCCGCGCTCCGACGGTTGCAGAACTGCATCCGCACCGCGCCGAGATCGATCCAAAACACCACTACCTGCTTGCGGCGCCGGCCACCGACCCCCACGGCAACCCCGCGGTTGTCAAATTCAGCCGCAAGACTCGGGAGCAGTTTGTCGCGAGCGAGTCAGACGGGAAGCCGACGGGATGGCGGGCGATGTATCAAGGCGGTCACTGGATCGAGGAATCAGACGCGGAAATGAAGGTTCAGCCAGCGAAGCCCGCGCGTTCGGAGCAACATCCGCGTGGTAAGGCGGCGGTCAAGCGCTCGCCCAAAAAACGTGCTCCGAGCTGATCTGTCGTGAGGAATGTGATGGACGAAAAATCGACCGCGTTCGCGACGTTGGAAATCGTCCAGTTGACCAACGGTGACGTTGTGCTGCGGGATCCTGACCTGAGCGCGGAACCGCTGCTGCGGATTCAGTTTTCCCGCCAAGTCCGCACGGCGCTCGGCGCAGGCGCGATGCAGGTCGCGAAAACGATGATCGAAGCCGCTGCATCGCAGATGTCGGCAGTCGTCGCAGCCAATGATGTGGCGGCGCCCGCACCTGACGTTCTCCATTAAATGAACGATCAGTGGCGGCGGATCACTCCGACGCTGAGCCCTTCGATCGCAAACGTATGTTTGTCGAGGTCAACTTCAATTGGCTTGAAGGCATCGTTTTCCGCTAACAACAGCAGTCGACCGCGCCCGCGGGGACGCCGCAGCCGCTTGACGGTGACTTCGTCGTCGATGCGCGCCACGATAATTTCGCCGTCACGCGCATCATCGGCTTTGTGTACGGCCAGCAGGTCGCCATCGAGAATTCCGGCGTTGATCATGCTGTCACCGTGGACGCGCAGCAGATAATCGGCGCGCGGCCGGAAAAAGCTGCCGGCGAGGTCGCAAACATCTTCGATGTGTTCTTGGGCAAGAATGGGGCTGCCCGCGGCGACGCGTCCGATGATCGGCAGCCCGGCGGCTTCCGGCAATCGGATTCCGCGGGATGTGCCGGGGATCATCTCGATGGCCCCTTTGCGCGCCAGCGCCTTCAGATGTTCTTCGGCGGCATTCGGGGACTTGAAACCCAGTTCGCTGGCGATGTCGGCTCGGGTCGGCGGATAGCCGGTGTCGAGAATGTGGCGCCGGATGAGGTCAAGCACCTGGGTCTGGCGAGCGGTCAAGTCCTGCATGGGGTACCTGTTCGGATATACAGTAGACTGGCAGTATATACAGCCCGACAGCGGTTTGCCTAGCACCGTCTGACCGACGCGACGTGTGAGGACCCGCGGTCAACTATCCGGAATTGAAGGTATCGGTTTAGTATCGCTGCCTCCACGGAACCTAAATAGATATCTCGGATGGCCCGGCTCGTCACTGACGTTCCCTCTGATGTTCTTGCGGCGCGTGAACGTGCCGAATGCCTGTTCGACGCGGCTGCGGTCGCCCGGGCGGTCGACCAGCTGGCGGTCCGGCTGGCGATCCGATTGGACGGCACCCACCCGATCATCATGTGCGTGATGACGGGTGGTCTGATCGTCACCGCTGAGCTGTTGCTGCGGCTGCATATTCCGCTCGAGGTGGGCTATGTACACGCGACCCGTTATGGCAATGCCGGTCGCGGAGCGGTGCTCGAGTGGCGGGTACTACCGAGCGTCGACGTCTCCGCGCGGACGGTGCTGCTCGTGGACGATGTGCTGGACGAAGGACATACCCTGGCCGCGGTGGTCGATCGCGTGCGTGAATCCGGCGCGGCAGATGTCGTCACGGCCGTGTTGATCGACAAAGACATCGGGCGACCACGCCCGGTGCAGGTGGACGAATCCGCGCTACGCTGTCCCGATCGTTTTCTGTTCGGGCACGGCATGGATTATCGCGGTCATTGGCGCAACCTCGCCGGCATCTACGCGTTGCCCGGCGACGGGGCTGCCTCGTGAGTGAACCTCGGCTGGCGATCATCGGCGGCACCGGACTCAATCGGCTGGCCACCGCGACGACGTCGTCGAAGCGCGTCGAAACGCCGTTCGGACTCGCGTCGTCAATGCCTCAGATGGGTCGAGTCGGTGCAAATGAGGTGATCTTTCTCGCGCGCCACGGTCAGCCACATCGGATCGCTCCGCATCTGATCAACTATCGAGCCAACCTTTGGCTGCTGCGAGATCTGGGTGCGACCGTGGTGCTCGCCACCAACGCCGTCGGCTCGATCGCACCCGCGCTGGCGCCGGGCGATCTGCTGATTCCGCATCAGATCATCGATTACACGTGGGGCCGGCTGCATACCTATATGGATCAGGAGCCGCTGCGGCATGTCGATTTCAGCAACCCGTATGACGCTGCGCTGCGAGAACAGCTGCATGACGCGACGGTTGAACTCGAACTCGACTGCTCGGTGTTCAACTCAGGTGTTTATGGGTGCACCCAGGGACCTCGCCTCGAGAGTGCCGCTGAGATCGATCGGTTGGCGCGCGACGGCTGCGACGTGGTCGGCATGACGGGTATGCCCGAAGCCGGACTCGCGCGCGAACTGGGATTGCGGTATGCCGCGGTGTGTCTGGTTGTCAATCGCGCCGCAGGCCGCGGCGACGGTACGATCGACGAAGTGGACATCGTACGCGTGGCTGAGCAAGGGATGCACCGGATTGAGATGCTCGTGACGCGTCTCATTGCACGGATCTACAGCGCGTAGTTGCGGTTGGTCGGTTCGACTGAATCCGTGCGGCGACGATGCTACGGCGGCAGCACCGGGTCGACCCGCGCCAGCACCCCGAACTTCGGGTGATCCAGGTAATGAAGTTCGCCGCTGCGCATGCGGCGTTGTTCGCGCAGCTCCGTATATCCCGCGCCATCCGCGCTGCTCTCGGCGAATTTCCCGTCGAATGCGATCGTCGTGTCTCCAGCTGGACCCGGGTCCAGCGCGTACCACAAGCGCGTATCAAGATGGAGATAGCGCTCGCGGGTCACGCCGAGGACCCCCTCAATTCGCCAACCTCCGCCGGCGGCGCGATCGCCGACTTGAATCAGCATCGGCAGCAATTGGTCGCGATCGGGCACAGGTTGGATCCACGCGCGATGAAACACCACCCGATAGCCCGGATTGCGCTGCAATCGAGCTACGTGCGGCGATAACAGAAAACTGCTCGACGGCTCGAACCGGAAGCTGCGCTGTTGCAGTTTGAATTCGTGATCCGCCAGCGCGGCGGCTTGCTCGTTGCCGGGTGCGACCGAACTCGGAGGTGTCGACGCCGCGCGTGGCAATTGCGTCGCGGCGTTTGGTGTAATGGATGCGCGTGTCTCGCCATCGAGAGAATAGGCCTCGGTGCGCGTGGCGTTGTCGTCGAACGCCAGCGCATCGCGCGAAAAGGCGCGTGGCGCTTGAGTCACGAATACTTCCGCGGCACTGGTGTCGGAACCGCTCCCCACACGTTCGAAGATCACGACTTCGACGCGGTACCACGCATCGGTCGGCGGCACGACCGATTCCGCAGCCCGCAGCATTGCGCAGGGCGTCAGCGCGAGCAGGACGCACACGATCGAGTGGATGTCGCGTGAGGCACTCACGCGAATGCCGCCAGCCGCGGCTTTTGCGGGTTTGGTTCCAGCCGCGCGAGCAGATCGACCACGCGTGCGAAGCGAGTGTCGACGTCGTCGAGTTTCGCGGTTATGCGCAGCCGTGTAGCGTCCTCCAGTCGATAACTATTCGGTTCGCGCTGGACAAGACGCACCAGCGCGAACGGATCGACGCAGGTGTCGGACGCAAATTCGATGCGGCCGCCGGTCGGCCCGAAGTCGATTCGAGCGATTCCGAGCGCGGCGGCGGCGAGCCGCAGTTCAGTGATACGCAGCAGCGTTCGCGTCGCGTTGGGCAGCGGCCCGAAACGATCGATGATCTCGGCCTTCAATGTGTCCAGTGCATCACGACTTTCGGCGTTGCTGATGCGCTTGTACAGGATCAAGCGCGCATGCACGTCTGGCAGGTAGTCGTCGGGGATCAATGCCGGCACGCGCAGATTCACCTCCTGATGCGGTGTGAGCGGTGCCTCCAGGTCCGGCGTCTTGCCGGCCCGAATCGCGCGGACCGCGCGATCGAGCATGTCCATGTACAAGGTAAAGCCGATTGATTCGATCTGACCGGATTGTTCGGCGCCCAACAGTTCGCCGGCGCCGCGGATTTCGAGGTCGTGGGTCGCCAGCGTGAAGCCGACACCGAGCTCTCCGGCGGCCTCAATGGCTTCGAGACGTTTGCGCGCATCCTCGGTTAACGCCTTTGGATGGGGAATCAACAAGTATGCGTACGCTTGACGATGCGAGCGACCGACCCGGCCGCGCAGCTGGTGCAATTGCGCCAGGCCGAACTTGTCGGCGCGTTCCATGATCATGGTATTGGCGTTCGGGATGTCGATACCGTTCTCGATGATGGTCGTGCAGACGAGCACGTTGCTGCGCCGATGATAGAAGTCGCTCATCACGAGCTCGAGCCGGCGCTTCGGCATTTGACCATGCCCGACGCCGATGCGCGCTTCGGGTACAAGCTCCACGATCTCCTGCGCGGTCTGCTCGATGGTGCGTACTTCGTTGTGCAGATAAAAGACCTGACCGCCGCGCGCCAGCTCCCGTGTGATCGCCTCTTTGATCAGATGATTGCGGCGCTGCACCACAAAAGTTTTCACCGACAATCTTCGCGCGGGCGGCGTGGCGATGATCGACAGGTCGCGGATGCCGCCCATTGCGAGATTCAGCGTACGGGGTATCGGGGTCGCGGTCAGCGTCAGAACGTCGACCTCGGCACGTAGCGTCCGCAGACGTTCTTTCTGGCGCACGCCGAATCGATGTTCTTCATCGATGATAACCAGGCCGAGCTCTTTGAACGCAAACGCGGTATTGAGCAGCTTGTGCGTGCCGATGACAATGTCGATTGCACCCGAGCTGAGTCGTTGGCGGACGGATTCGAGTTCGCTGTCGGTGCGCAATCGCGAGATCGCTTCAATGTGCACCGGCCAGTCGGCGAAGCGATCTCTGAACGTCTCATAGTGTTGTTGTGCCAGCAGCGTCGTTGGTACGAGGATCGCGACCTGCTTGCGATTCTGGACCGCGACGAATGCCGCCCGCATCGCTACTTCGGTCTTGCCGAATCCCACGTCGCCGCAGATCAGCCGATCCATCGATTTCGGGCTCGTCAGGTCGGCGATGACTTCGTCGATTGCGCGGCGCTGGTCCGGCGTGACATCGAAGGGGAACTGATCCACGAACCGTTGATAGTCGGCGTCGGGCGGGGTCAGAGCAATTCCGACACGCGCTTCACGGTGCGCGTAGATGTTCAACAGTTCGGCGGCGACGTCATGAATCTTCTCGGCGGCCCGGCGTTTGGCTTTGTCCCATTGGTCGGAGCCCAGGCGATGCAGCGGTGCGTGCGCTTCGTCGGCGCCGCCATAGCGGGAGATCAGATGCAGCGCGCTGACGGGAACGTACAGTTTCGCCTCGTCGGCGTACTCGATTGTCAAAAACTCGGAGATGGCGCCGTCGATTTCGAGCGTCCGCAAGCCCAGGTAACGGCCAACCCCGTGATCGATGTGCACAACCGGGGCGCCGATGTGTAACTCGGTGAGGTTACGAATGATCTGATCAGGATCTACGGAGCGTCCGTCGCGACGCACTTCGACATCGGCGCGCGCGCCGAATACCTGGGTTTCGGTGATCAGTGCGAATGTGTCGGTCAACGCGCTGCATTCGATCGGCGCCACGTTGAGTGCAAGGCGCGCACCACTCGCACGAAACGCCGCGAAGCTCTCAACGTCTTTCGGCCGCAGTCCAGCGCGCGCGAGGAACTCGCCGAATACTTCTCGACGTCCGGCGGATTCGGCGCACAACAGTACCGGCACGTCGGCGGCCGCGATGAATGCGGCCAGCCGTTCGCCGGGGTGTTGACTGCGGTGATTCACGGCAACTTCCGGCAGGGGCTGCGTCGCAAATTCGCTGCGGTGATGGCGGCCATTGAGCACGATCTGGCGCAAGGGCGAAATCGCGCGGAACAGTTCGTCGGTGCGCAGGTAGATTGTGTCCGGCGGCAGGATGGGGCGTTCGATGTCATGACGCAGGCTCTCGTAGCGCGAGCGCACATCCGTTTGGAAGGCGCTGACCGCAGCTTCCAGTCCGTCTGGCGTCACCACGAGGCAATCATTTGGCAGATAGTCGAATACCGAGGCGAGCGCCTCATGGAACATCGGCAGGTAATACTCGATTCCGGAGGGCGCCATCCCTTGGCTGACGTCCTGGTAGATCGGACAGCGTCTGACGTCGACATCGAACATTTCGTGCCAACGGTTGCGAAAGCGCGCGATCGCGTCGACCGTCAACGGGAACTCTTTGGCGGGGAGAATCTCGACCGAGGTGATCTGATCGATGGTGCGCTGAGTGTCTGGGTCGAATGTACGCAGACTGGCTACTTCGTCGTCGAACAGGTCGATCCGGTACGGCGACGGTGAACCCATCGGGTAGACATCAACGAGCGATCCGCGCACAGCGAACTCGCCACGCTCCGATACGGTGTCGACGCACCGGTAGCCCGCCTGTTCGAGGTGCCGACGATACCCGTGCGCATCAAAACGGGCGCCAACGGATAGCACCAGGCTGTGCGCGGCCAGAAACGCCGGCGGTGGCAGGCGTTGTAGCAGCGTCCGGATCGGGACCACCAGCACCCCGCGGCGCAGCGTCGGCAGGCGATGCAGCGTACGCAGTCGGTCCGAAACGATGTCCTGGTGTGGCGAGAAGGCGTCGTATGGCAACGTTTCCCAGTCGGGTAGTGTCATCACATCAAGCGCGCCGCTCGAAAAAAACTCGAGTTCGCGGCTCAGCCTGTAGCCGGCGGCCGAGTTTGCGGCGACAACCATGACGAGACCGTCGTGACGTGCAGCGGCACTAGCTATCGCGAGACTCGCGGCGCCGTCGACCAGGCCGCCCCAGCCCAAGCGTTCACCGGGTTGTCGAGGTAAGGGAGGCGCTTCCGGATCTGCCATGCGGGTGCCAGCTGACTCAAAGGGCGCGGTATTCTACTGCAAGGCCCGTCGCCCGCGGGCGTTTTGGGCGCCAACGCGTTGCTCGCGCAGTAGATCCGTTAATTCAGACGGGTTAGAGTGCGCGGCGTTGTCGCACCCGACGAACGGAGACATCGTTAGTAAGCGATTATGCAACCCACCAATATTTTCGAGCCTGCGTATTTCCACAAAGTGGTCGACTGCCAGTGGGCATGTCCGGCGCATACACCGGTCCCGGAGTACATCCGCCTGATCGCGCAGGAGAAGTACACCGAAGCTTACATGCTGAACTGGGACTCAAATGTGTTCCCCGGAATTCTCGGGCGGACCTGCGATCGCCCCTGCGAGCCCGCGTGTCGGCGAGTACGTACAGAAGAAAAGCCGGTCGCGATCTGTCGGCTGAAACGGGTCGCCGCCGACAACAAAGGTGACATAACGGCCTACCTGCCGCGCGTGCCGACGCAGAAGAACGGCAAGCGTATTGCACTGCTCGGTGCAGGCCCCGCGTCGCTGGCGGTTGCGCGCGATCTGCTGCCGCTGGGTTATGAAGTGCATATGTTCGAGAAGGACCCCGGCGGCGGCGGCATGATGCGAACCCAGATTCCGGCGTTCCGGTTACCCGCCTCGGTGCTCGAGGAAGAGGTGAATCTGATTCTCGATATGGGCGTCGAGCGTCATTTCGGTCACGACGTCACGAGCATGAAAGCGATGCTCGACGAAGGCTACGACGCTTATTTTATTGGCACGGGCGCACCGCGCGGTCGCGATTTGCCGGACCTGAAAGGCCGCCAGGAAAGCAGCGCACACATATCGATCGGAATCGAATGGTTGGGCAGTGTCGCGTTCGGCCACACGACGTCGATCAAAGGCAAAGTGATCGTGATGGGAGGCGGCAACACCGCAATGGATTGTTGTCGCACGGCCCGTCGACTTGGCGCGGATCAGGTAACCGTCGTTGTTCGTTCGGGCTTCGACGTGATGAAGGCGTCCGAGTGGGAAAAAGAGGATGCGATGTCGGAAGGAATTCCGATCGTGAACAATCGTCCTCCGGTTGAATTCGTGCACGAAAAAGGCCGTCTCAAAGGGGTGTTGTTCCAGCACGTCAAGCAGATCACCGATGAGTCGGGTCGGCAGAAGACTGTGCCGACCGGCGAACCCGACACTTTCATGGAAGCCGATCACGTGCTGATGGCGATCGGGCAAGAAAACCACTGTCCGTGGATCGAGCGTGACATCGGCATCGAATTCGACCGCTGGGAATGTCCGGTGCTCGATCGTGACACGCTGCAATCGACGCTGCCGAAGGTGTTCTTCGGCGGCGACTCGGCATTCGGGCCGGAAAACATCATCTGGGCGTCGGCGCATGCGCACAAGGCCGCGATCTCGATGCATCTGTTTTGCCAGGGGCTCGATCTGAAGGCAGATCGTCCACCGGAAGGCGTGAATCTCGTCAGCCAGAAAATGGGCATGCACGAGTGGAGCTACGACAGCGCCCATGATGCGTCCAAGCGCCATCTGGTCCCGCATGCCGATCCGCGCAAGTCACTGAAGAACATCAAGATGGAGGTCGAGCTCGGCTTCGATCGTCACCTCGCGCTGCGCGAAGCACAGCGGTGTCTCAACTGCGACGTGCAGACGGTATTCACCGACAAGCTGTGCATCGAATGCGATGCTTGCGTGGACATCTGTCCGATGGACTGCATCACCTTCACCCAGAACGATCCCGAGCCGGATTTGCGCACGCATCTAACGGCGGCGGCGGTGAACAAGGATCAAGATCTTTATGTTTCGGCTGAGCTGCGTACAGGTCGGGTGATGGTCAAGGACGAAGACCTCTGTCTGCACTGCGGCCTGTGCGCCGAGCGCTGTCCCACTTACGCCTGGGATATGCAGAAGTCGGTTCTCCATCTGCCGCAACTGGGGTCGTACGCGTGACGCGATACAACGATTTCGTCATCAAGTTTGCCAACGTCAACGGATCAGGTTCGGCGAGCGCGAACAGCATGTTCGCCAAGGCGCTGTTTCGGATGGGCGTGCCGGTTGGTACGCGCAACATCTTTCCGTCGAACATTCAGGGACTGCCGACCTGGTTTGAAGTGCGCGTCAGCGAGCGCGGCTATTTAGGCCGCCGCGACGGCGTCGACATCATGGTGGCGATGAATCCGGAGACCTACGCCGAAGATGTCGCGAGCCTGGTGCCCGGCGGCTTCCTGCTCTACGACAGTTCGCGACCGCGGCCTCACGAACTTTCGCGCAGCGACATAGTCGATGTCGGTGTGCCGATCTCGACACTGCTGCTGACCGAGTTTCAGGATCCGAAGCAGCGGCAACTGTTCAAGAACATCGCCTACGTCGGCGTGCTCTCTGCACTGATCGGGATCGATTTCGATGTGCTTACCGGCATGGTGTCGGAGCAGTACAAGGGTAAGGACGCCTCGATCAAGCCCAATGTGCACGCCCTCGAGATCGGCCGCAACTATGCGCGCGATTACCTCGATACGCCGTTGCCGATCCAGGTGCGACGCAGCAATGTTGTTGGCTCCCGGATCATGATCGAAGGCAACACCGCGTCGGGTCTTGGCGCTGTCTACGGCGGCGCGACCGTGTGTGCCTGGTATCCGATCACACCGTCGACGTCGGTTGCGGAAGCGTTCGAGACATATGCGAACCGATTGCGAACCGACAAAGCTACGGGCAGGAAAAAGTTCGCAATCATGCAGGCCGAGGACGAACTTGCCGCGATCGGAATGGTGATCGGCGCTGCATGGAACGGCGCGCGCGCGTTTACCGCAACGAGTGGTCCGGGGCTTTCGTTGATGAGTGAATTCCTCGGGCTCGCCTATTTTGCCGAGATTCCCGCGGTCTTGATCGACGTGCAGCGCGCCGGCCCGTCGACCGGCATGCCGACGCGTACGCAGCAGGCGGACCTGATGTCCGCGGTGTATGCATCGCACGGTGATACGCGCCATGTGGTGCTGATTCCGTCTACACCCAAAGAGTGTTTCGACTTTTCCGCCGACGCGCTGGATCTCGCCGATCGATTGCAGACGCCGGTGATCGTGATGTCGGATCTGGAACTCGGGATGAATGAATCGCTGTCGGAACCGCTGGTGTGGGATGACGCGCGCCGTTACGACCGCGGCAAGGTCTACGATGCCGAGGATCTCGATCGTATTGAGCGATTTGGCCGTTACCTCGACACCGATGGTGACGGCATCGGCTATCGGACGTATCCAGGTGTGCACCCGTCGAAGGGCAGCTTCTTTACCCGTGGCACGTCGCGCGACGAATACGCGCGCTACACCGAGGCCCCCGAAGCGTACATCGAAAACATGGATCGGTTGCTGAAGAAGTGGGAAACCGCAAAATCACTGGTGCCGCGTCCCGAGATCCATGAGAGCTCGCCACGACGCGCTTACGGCATGCTGTACTACGGTACCAGTCTGACACCGATGCAGGAGTCCTTGGACCTGCTTGCCGCCGACGGCATTCACCTGGACACCTTGCGTTTACGCGCGATTCCGTTTGCAGACTCCGTGTTCGAGTTCATCGACAATCACGAACTGACGTTTCTCGTCGAACAGAATCGTGATGCGCAGATGCGGATGATTCTCGTCAACGAAGGTGAAATCGATCCGGCGAAAGTGGTGCCGGTATGCTACTTCGGTGGCTTGTCGATCTCCGCGGAGTTCATTCGCCGCAAAGTGACGGAGTATTTCGCGATGAACAAACTCGCGCGAATTTCGGAGGTCAAGCGATGACATTTGTAGCAAAACCGCGAGTGCATCACCCCCAACTCAAGCTCAACGATCTGGGGTTGACGCGACGCGACTACGAGGGCTCCGTATCGACGCTGTGCGCGGGATGTGGCCACGACTCGGTCAGCGCCGCCATCGTGCAGGCGTGTGCGGAGTTATCGATCCCGCCGCACCGGTTCGCAAAGATCTCGGGGATCGGCTGTTCGTCGAAGACTCCGACGTATTTTCTTGGCAAATCGCATGGCTTCAATTCGGTTCACGGACGCATGCCGTCTGTCGCAACCGGCGCGAATCTTGCGAACCGCGAGTTGTATTGCATCGGCATTTCCGGCGACGGAGATACTGCATCGATCGGCATGGGTCAGTTTGCCCATATCGTCCGGCGTCGGATCAACATGTGTTACATCGTTGACAACAACGGCACCTACGGCCTCACAAAGGGGCAGTTCTCGGCGACGAACGACAAGGGCTCCACGAGCAAAAAGGGCGTACCCAACCTCTACGAACCCATTGACCTGGTCGGCATAGCACTGCAACTCGGCGCGACGTTTGTCGGTCGCAGCTTCTCCGGCGACAAAGGTCAGCTGGTGCCGTTGATCAAGGCCGGACTGTTGCACAAAGGCTTTGCTTTTCTCGACGTCATTTCACCGTGCGTCGCGTTCAACAATCATCGCGGCTCTACGAAGAGTTACGACTATGTACGCGATCATCGCGGCGACGTCGTCGCCGCGGATTTTGTGCCGGCGCACGATGAGATTGTCGCGGACTATTTACCGGGTGCGCGTGAGGACGTTGCGATGCCCGATGGTTCGACATTGCGTTTGCGAAAACTCGCGCCCGACTACGATCCCCACGACCGTGTCGGCGCACTTGCTTATGTGCAACGAAAACAGGAAGAGGGCGAGGTCGTGACGGGTCTGCTTTACCTGGATCCGGATGCGGCTGACTGTCATGCCATTCTGGAGACGGTAGATGTGCCGTTGAATGGCTTGACCGATGTGGACCTGTGTCCGGGAGAAGCGGCGCTGAAGTCAATCAACGCGAGCTTCCGCTGACGGGACCCGAACTCCGCAGCGGGTGGACCTGATCACCAATACACTACAAATCCTCACGCTTGCAGGCGCGTGAGGCGTTACTGTCGCGGCACCCATATACCGCTGTAACCACTCGAGCCCGCTTGCGGCTCAAATCGATGAGGATCGGACGTGGCACTACCGAGTCTTGACGACTACTTCCCCGACTGGAAGGAGCGCGAAGCGCTCGCCGAAGAGATGATTCCGATCATCGGCAATCTTTACCGCAAAAACGTCGTGACGTACTGCTTCGGGCGGGCGCTGTACAGCGAAAGCGTCACCAACATCATGAAGACGCATCGTTACGTGCGCCAGATTGCGAACAACGAACTGTCGGAATTCGAAAGCTATCCGATCATCAAAGCGCTGTCTGAACTCGACCTGGGTCCGTGTCACATCGATGTTGGCAAGCTCGCGCTGAAGTACATGGGCGAGAGTGCTGGCAATGGGACCACGGCGCTGGACTTCGTCAAAGAGGCGTGCGCCGAGGTCATCGGGCGCCACGTGCCACCGCTTGAAAGACCGCAGGACGTTGTGTTGTACGGTTTTGGTCGCATCGGACGGCTGCTTGCACGCCTGTTGATCGAAAAGACCGGTGGCGGCCAACAACTCCGCTTGCGCGCGATCGTCGTACGCAAGGCAACCAAGGAAGATCTCGTCAAGCGCGCGAGCTTGTTACGCCGCGACTCAGTGCACGGTTCGTTCAAGGGCACGATTCGTATTGATGAAGAGAATAACTGCATCATCGCCAACGGCAATGTCATTCGCGTCATCTATGCGAACAGCCCGGCGGAGGTCGACTACGAGCAGTTCGGTATCACCGATGCGATTGTCATCGACAATACCGGTGCATGGCGCGACGAAAAAGGCCTGTCAGAACACCTCAAGGCAAAAGGTGCCGCGCGGGTCATCGTCACCGCCCCGGGCAAGGGTAAACTGAAAAACATCGTATCCGGGATCAACTCGAGCACGCTGTCGAAGGATGATCGGATGCTTGCGGCGGCGTCGTGCACGACGAATGCGATCGTGCCGATTCTGAAGGCGATCGATGACAAATTTAAGATCGTGGATGGTCATATCGAGACGGTCCACGCCTACACGCCGGATCAGAATCTTCATGACAACTACCACGAGAAGAGTCGCCGCGGTCGCAGCGCGCCACTGAATCTCGTCATCACCGAGACCGGCGCGTCATCAGCGATCACCGATCTGCTGCCGCGGCTCGAAGGCAAGCTGACCGGCAATGCAATTCGTGTTCCGACGCCGAACGTCTCGCTGGCGATTCTCAATCTGATGGTGTCGCGCGATACGTCGCTCGATGAGGTCAATGGGTACCTTCGCGATGCGTCGCTGTACTCGCCGCTGCAGCGTCAGATTGACTTCATCAATTCGCCTGAAGTCGTCTCATCGGACTTCGTCGGCAATCGCCATGCGTGCATCGTCGATGGTGGTGCAACGATCGTGAAGGACAATCGGGTGGTCATTTACGCGTGGTACGACAATGAGTACGGCTACGCGTGCCAGGTGGTCCGGGTCGTTCAGAAATGGGCGGGCATCCGTTATCCGCTGATTCCGAGCGACGTTGCCGAAATCGGTTTCGGCTGATCCTCGTTTTTTCCGAAGTGTTCCAGAGCCCGGGCGCTTACTTGCCGGTAAATTCGGGCGCGCGTTTTTCCATAAAAGACGCCATTCCCTCTTTGAAATCAGCAGAGCGGAACAGCGGCAGCAATTGCAGGAAGACATGATGAACGTGATCGTTGAACGTCTCGTTCATGCCCATGCGCATCATTCTTTTGGAAGCCTGCACCGCGAGCGGGGCGTTCTTGGCGATTTCCCGCGCGAGACTGTTGGCGGTCGCGCCGATGTCGTTTACGGGTACAACGCGCGACACGAGCCCCATCTCTAAACTCTCCGCAGCGCTCAGCGTACGGCCCGTGAAGATCAACTCCGCGGCCTTCGACCATCCAAGCAGCCGTGGCAGTATCCAGGTGCCGCCGGACTCGGGTACTACTCCACGTGCGGTGAATGCCGCAGCCAGCTTCGCCGTGTCTGCCATGATTCGAATATCGCAGCCGAGCGCGAGATCCATGCCGTAGCCGGCGGCCGAGCCGTTCAACGCGCAGATCGTCGGCTTGTCGACCGCGTGGAGCACCGTTGGCGGCGCGTTGCGCAGGTCAAGGTTGGCGGGCCCGGCGTTATTGGACAAGCCGCTGGAGATTCCACCGCCGCGCAGGTCCAGACCGGCGCAGAAGAATCGTCCCGTGCCGGTGATCACGATGGCGCGGACGTCGTTGTCCTGATTCGCCGCGAGAAGATGCTGTGTCAGTGACTCGAGCATCGGCCCCGAGATCGTGTTCTGCACCTCTGGCCGATTGATCGTAAGCGTCGCGACGTGGTCGGCGACGGTGTAGAGGACGTCTTGTTTGGTGGCATCTTTGGGCTGGCTGGCCATGTGAGGTCTCGTAGATTTGTGTGATGGGGAACCCTAATTTGAAAGCCGGGTGTGCGCAAGGACGTTGAGTCGTTGGTCGGGTAGGCGGAGGCCGTCTATCGTTATCTTTGAGCTACACGGATGGTCGTAGGAAGATGTCGCCGCACCAGAATGAAATGATCGACTTGCTCGAGATCTATCACGCGCGTTCGCTGCGCGATCATTTGCGGCGTGAACTGTCACGGCTCGGCTGTGACGAGCATTGTCTGCCGGGACATGACCCCCAGCGGCGCGCCGAAATTCGAGACTTCTACCAGTTGATGCTCATTACCAGCGCGGGGCTTTTGCACAACCTCGGCGATCAGCCTCACTGAGCTGCGCGGGCCGGCATTTTTTCTTCGGACACGTCATAGCCGGCTGCCACCGGAATACACAGATAGGCGCCGTCGGCACGTTGCTCCGTCCATGGTGTCACCGTGACGATTTCACTAAGCCGCGCGCGTGTAACTGCATCTGCCGGCGACGTCGCGTGTCCGAGCTTTTCGATCTGCCGAAGCGTCGGAAAAATCACCGTGTAGCGTCGTGTGGCGGCACCTGCCAGGGCATCGGCCGGCGTGATCCATACCGAGTCGACGGATTCATGGCCATCGTGCAGCGCCACGTGATCGGGCGGTGCAACGGCGACGAAGAAGTGCGTGTCGAATCGTTTTGGCATCATCACCGGGGTGATCCAGTGCGCGAACGGGGTCAGCTGGTCGCAAGCGAGGCGCAGGTCCTCACGATCGAGGAATTCCTGGAACGTGACCGCGCCGCTGTGGATCTGCAGCCGATACGGTTCCAGACTCGCAAGGCGCGCGCCGGCAATCAGTTTGGGTTCTCCGGCCGCGCGTGCGAGCAGTACGCCACACTCTTCATAGGCTTCCCGAATCGCAGCGATTTGGATCGCGCGTGTCGCCGGACTGGGTGAGGCGCCGTCACATCGCTTAGCGAGTGCTGCTTCCTCATCCTGCGGATCTACCTTGCCGCCAGGGAACACCAGTGCGCCGGACGCGAAGTCGATCTGGTGATGACGCACGACCATGAACACCTCGATTACCGAATGATCGCCGCGCAGCAGCAGGATCGTTGCCGACGGGACCGCTGGCGCGACGGTCGTGTTCATCGTTGCGCCACGTCGCGGATGAAACGATCGAGCGTCGTGAGTTTTTGCGGCATCGGTCCGAGCGTAAAATCAGGCACGATCAACTCATCGACGCCAAGCGCCTTGTATTGCGCGACCGTCGCGCGCACCTCGTCGACCGTTCCGATGATCGCGGCCTGAGCCAGTTTGGCGTCGCGCATTTTATTCAAATACGCCTGATCGTCGCTCATGAACAGCAGTGCGACGGCGCTGCGCTTGATCGATTTTGGATCGCGACCGATTTTTTTGCAGTGACCATCGAGGATCGCCATCTTGGATCGTAACGTGTCGACGGTTCCCCACACGTTCCATTCGTCTGCGTACTGCGCGGTGATCCGCAACGTCACCTTTTCCCCGCCACCCCCGATCAACAGCGGCAGCGTGGGTTGAACGGGTTTGGGTTCCAGTGACGCATCGTCGAGCTGGTAGTACTTGCCGGAGAAATTCGATTTCTTTTCGGAATACAGGCGCTTGATTACCTGACAGGCTTCATCGAGCCGCGCCAGACGTTCCGGCATCGTGAAAAAAGGAATGCCGTATTGGCGATGTTCGTTTTCCTGCCAGCCGGCGCCGAGTCCGAGTACTACACGACCGCCGGTAATGTGGTCCAGCGTCGCAGCCATTTTTGCGAGCACTGCCGGGTGGCGATAGGTATTGCCGGCTACGAGTGTGCCGATGCGGATCCGCGGCACCATCGCGCCGATCGCCGCCAGGGTCATCCAGGCCTCTGGCCAGGGCGCGCCGGTATCCGGCGCATTCGGCATGAAGTGGTCGGCATACCACACGCCATCCCAGCCGGTTTGCTCGACATGACGTGCCAGAGCGATCACATCGCTGAACGACTGGGATGGGTTGGGCCAGAAGCTGAAGCGCATCTTGAGTCTCGTAGCGGGGTAGCTTTGGATGTTCGCTTATGTGTCGCGCTATGGCAAACTCCCGAAGGGTTTGGGAGGAGCGGTGCGGTCAGATCACTCCTCGAATTGTCCAACTAATCGGCGTGTGCGAGGCTGTGGACAGCTACAAGGACAGGACCATCGTCGCCGTGCTGAACACGGACCGTATGCGACTACGACCCATCAATGCGGCTGACGTCGACGCGTTGCATGTGCTGTGGACGGATCCGGATGTGCGCCGCTATCTGTGGGACAACCGCATCATTCCGCGGGAGACCGTGGCAGAAATAATCGCGCAGAGCCTGGCTACGTTCGAATCCAGCGGATTTGGTTTCTTCGCGCTCGAACTACGTGACGAGTCGGGCGAACTGATCGGATTCTGTGGTCATCGACCCGCTGAGAGGAGCGCGCAGATCGAGTTGCTGTATGGCATTCACCCGCGCCATTGGGGCGAAGGTCTGGTTGTCGAAGCGGCGCGCGAGGTGCTGCGTTTTGGTTTTGAATCCAGCGACATCGATCAGGTCATCGCTGCGACAGATACGCCCAACCAGCAGTCGGTACGCGTATTGCAGAAACTCGGTATGACATTCGATTGCCGGCGCGAATTTCACGGTCTCGATACGGTCTTCTTCTCGATGACGCGCGCCGAGTTTCTCGAATCCGAATGATCTCGATGAGTTGAACGGCATGCAGATCGGCGTGTTGCGGGTCGCTTTTGTGCTGCCGGGGTGTCGTTCGCTGAAGGAAAAACGGCAACGCCTCGGCGGGCTTCGCGAACGCTACGGCCGCCAGGTCAACGTGGCGGTATGCGAAACCAGCTTTCAGGACGATCACGACCGCGCGGAGTGGACGTTTGTCGCTGTTGGAAGGAATAAGCGATTGATTGAACAAACCCTGGCGGACATCGAGCAGCGCATCGTCGAGAGCGTTGATGCCAATGTAGCGGGGATCGATCGCGAGCTCATCTGAGCCAGCCGATTGCGCGGGCGATCGTCGAACGCTTGCGCCGGCGCTGCCTTGGCGGCAGCATGCGGACATGGCTTTATTCGTACTCATGGCGATCATCACCGGCGCTGCCTATCTATGGGTGAAGCGCACCCGCGCGGCGCGCGATCGCTGGATCGCGCACCTCGCACTTCCCGGCGTCTGGTTATCGGATGCGCCAAATGGACCGTGGGTGCTCGAGTTTGCCGGTGAACCGACAGCGGGGGCTTATGTCGAGAAGTCCGGACGCGCCACTGAGCGAGGTCGTTGGCGGCTCCATGGCAGCGCCATCGAGCTGGAATTCGAGGGGGGCACTCGCACCTATGAAGTGCGTCTTTTCGAGAACGGATCAATCGGGATTGATGGTCCTGGTCGAGAGCGGCATGTGTACGTTCGCCAACGAAGTAACGTGGTGCCGCT
>Ga0209254_10001528_pt1 | contig 20809 bp, 19 predicted proteins | sample FrelakmetDIP11DI_FD_187148 | JGI IMG/M metagenome (GOLD analysis project Ga0209254, IMG submission 187148) | Freshwater lake sediment microbial communities from the University of Notre Dame, USA, for methane emissions studies - DIP11 DI (SPAdes)... | ecosystem: Environmental > Aquatic >...
GTGCCCAAGGATGCATCGTTTCTCAGGTTCGAGGCCTCTCGGGCATTCTAGCTGCCCGGCGAAGCGGCGCTACTCCTGTCGGACCGGCCGCAGGATATGCCTGGCTGTCACCAGGACCACAAACACAAGACCCATGCCGGGCCAGAGCATTTTCCAACCGGCGAAACGCCACGCCTGGATGAACCAGAGATCGTAGAGCCTGGGGCTGGTCGCGAAAAGAGCCTTCAGGTGGACCGCCACCGGCGAGAACTGCTGGATGTTGGCCTCGGCCCAGTCCAGTTTGCCGATCTGAATCCAGTAGTCGTACGGAGCCGTATAGTTTATGAGGACGCCGGCGAGATTGACGCCGAAGCCCACAACGCCGAGCACGACCGCGAGGGCGACCAGCCAGGGCCGGGTGCGCGCAGCCACCAATCCCGGAAGGAGGAAGAGCGGGATCACCGGCAGAAGGAACCTCGGTCCCCAGCACCAGCCGCCATGCCATGCCCACCACCCGGAATACACCAGGAAGACGTAGACGATGATCGCGATCATGAGCCAGGCCTCGGCGCGCCTTTTCCGCATAAGCTCGCGGAGCCCGAACGCAAAGATGATCACCGCGGGCGCAAAGAGCAAGATGCTCCGGTAGGGGCTCGCCAGGTTCCACCATAGTCCCTTGGCGAGGTTGAGTGAGAAACCCTGGTCAAAAGCCGTGTGGTAGCCCGTTTGAAAGACATCCCCGAAGCGCACCAGGTCAAGCACCGCCTGGATGACCACACCCGGGGCACATCCGGCCGCATACCACATCGCTTTCCTGCCGCCCAGCCTTACGTCTCCGGCTGACACCACGATATACGCCGCGAAGATTGCGCATATGGGTATGAAGCTGACACGCGTCAAGATGCCTAGACTCGATGCCAGCCCGGCGAGGATGGCTGGCTTAGCGTAGCCGCTCTTGCCGAGATCTGACAGAAGATAGAACGCCGCCAGCAGGCAGGCGGTGAACAGAGGCTCGGCGAAGAAATCTCGGGAATAAACCCAGAAGGGTGTCGCGAAACCCAGAAGGCAAGTCCCCCAGAGCGCGCTGCGCCGCGGCAGCCCGAATCGCCTCAGGAGACTCCAGAAAAGGAGGGCCACGAGCGCCGTCACAAAAGCGCACGTGAGTGCGGTGAAGAAAACTCGCGCACCATCGAGGTCACTCAGCTTTATCAGGTCCTGTACCTTGGCGACCACCACTTTGGACTTGTCGGGAACATTGATCCGGTCACCATAGGCCCTGAAGATCCGGCCGCCCGGCGATGTCGACTCAACCAGGCTGCCGACCGCGTACAGGGGAAGCGCAACCAGGCTCTGGCCGATACCCAGCTTGCTATACTGCCGGCCGTTCCTGCCCTCCACCGTCATCATGAACTTGGGAATCTCGATTGTCCCGCGGGTGGCAATCGCCTTGGTGACGCTGTAGTTCAGGTAGCTGTCGACGGTATAGATATGCCCGGCCGTGGTCGCAACATACAGGGCAAGGAAGAACAAAAACACGCTGAAGCGCATTCGCCCGCCCGCTCACGCCCTCTATTGTATCTTGGTTTCCTGGACGTCCTTCACTATTCGCGGCTTCTGACCGTAGGGGTCGTTCTCCTTGCGCATCTTGGAACGGCCCTCAAAGAACACGCCGTCCTCGATCACCAGGCTCACGCTCTCCACATCCCCGATCAGCCGCGCGCCTGCCTCGAGCTCCACCTTCTTCTTGGCAAACACGTTGCCTTCGACCGTCCCGCTGACGACCGCATGAGCAGCGTGGATCTCGCCCCTCACCTGGCCACCCTTGCCGACGATCACGGAATCGGATGAGAGAATCTTCCCTTCGAATTCGCCGTCAACTCTGACGCTTCCCTTGGCATCAATGTCTCCGGTGAACTTGCAGTCGTGACCGAGTATGGTGCTGATCGCCGCCTGCGCCTCTGTGGCTTCTTTTCCAAACATCACTTCTCCCTCCGTGCTAAAAACCTGTCCCAAATGCTGCTCGTAGAAATATCCGCGTCAACTCTTAGTTAAGTCGATATAGCTCCCCGGGTCAACCGGTTTGTTGTCCCTAAGGATTTCAAAGTGTATATGAGGCGCAGTGCTTTTTCCAGTACTCCCGACAACGGCGATTATCTGGCCCTTGGTCACGCGATCACCTGTCTTCACCAGGACCCTTTCATTGTGCCCGTAGAGCGACGCGAGCGAGTCGCCGTGCTCGACGACCACAAGATTGCCGTAGGTGTCATCCCAGCCCGCGGATTTGACCACGCCATCAAGCGCGCACCTCACCGGCGTGCCTTTCGGGGCGACGATGTCGATCCCCAGATGCCCCCCCCTGCCCCCGGAATCACCATTGAAGGCCCTCGATACCCAGCCGTTTGCCGGCAGTATCATGCCGCTCGAATGGCTGGCGAAGCCTGCATAGAAAGGTTCCATGATACCGTAGGAGTATCTGCGGGGCCAGAAGTTCGTGTCCGGTATCCGGTCGCCGATGGCTCCGGCCAGGCGGCCCTTCTCGTCCATGATGCCGGCCCAGGCCTCGATCTGTCTCTTCAGCTTCTCGATGCGGGCCAGTTCGAACTCGATCTCCTCTATCTTCTCGTTCTGCGCGCGCAGCACCTGGTTCTCCGAGCGAAGCTTCGACGCTTGGAGCGCCAGGAACGCAATCTTGGTGTAGGTGATCCCCACAAAACCGAGCCCCACCACAAACACGATCACCAGCACGAACACCAGTATGCCCAAATTCGCGGGCAGGTTGAAGGTGACCGTGGTCCCGGTCCCATGGGGGGTCACGATCAGCGAGAACCCCTTGCGCAGATGCGCAAAGACGCGCCTTGCCTTTCCCGCCATTTCCCTGGCGCGCGCCAGCGGTTTCTCCATTGTCCGGCTACCCTATGGCATCGATGATTCGACTGAGATCATCGCTGGAGTAGAACTCTATCTCGATCTTGCCGTGCCCCCCGTGACCGATGATCTTCACCCGAGTGCCGAGCTTGCGCATCAGCTGCTGCTCAATCCGTCCAATCTCAGGATCCGGCCGCTGGTTGTCGGCCTTGCGCACTCCCTTAGGCCGGAGCCTCTGGCGAACCATGCCCTCCACCTGTCTCACCGAGAGCCCCCGGTGAAGGATCGTCCGATAGATGCTCGTGGCCTGCTTCGCGTCGTCCAGCCCCAGCAGCGCCCGAGCGTGCCCCGCCGTTATCTTGCCTTCCTCAAGCCCGCGCTTGACCTCGTCCGCAAGATTGAACAGCCTGAGCGAGTTGGCAATGGTGCTCCTGTCCCGGCCCAGCTTTTTCGCCAGCTGCTCCTGCGTCAGCTTGAACCGCTTGATCAATTCCCGGTAGCCTCGGGCCTCGTCGATCGGATTGAGATCCTCGCGCTGGATGTTCTCCACCAACGCAATCTCAAGAGCCTCCGAGTCGGAGACCTGCCGCACAATTGCAGGGACGCTCCTCAGGTTGGCGAGCTTGGCTGCTCGCAGGCGCCGCTCGCCGGCCACCAGCTCGTAACGTCCTGCCTTCCGCCTGATGATCACCGGCTGCAAGACACCCTTCTCGCTGATAGACTGTCTGAGGTCCTCTAGCGAGGATTCACTCATCCGGGTTCTGGGCTGGTAAGGATTCCCAGATATCTCGTCGATCTCGACATCCACGATTGTTGCCTGCCCGCTGATGGTTGCCCGCCCGAGATCCGGAATCAAGGCATCCAGCCCCTTGCCAAGGGCCTTTCTACCCACGTGTCATCACCTCCTTTGCGAGTTCCATGTAACTCTTTGCGCCTGAGCACGTCACGTCATAGAGCAAAATGGGCTTGCCGAAGCTGGGTGCCTCGCTCAACCGCACGTTCCTGGGTATCACAGCCTTGTAAACGCGATCGTCGAAGAACTTGCGCGTCTCGTCGGCGACCTGCATCGAGAGGTTGAGCCGGCTGTCAAACATGGTGAGCAGCACCCCCTCTATGGCAAGCGCCGGGTTCAGGTTCTTCTGCACCAGTTTGACGGCGTTGATCAGCTGGCCGAGGCCCTCAAGGGCGTAGTACTCGCACTGAACCGGGATTATCACGCTGTCGGCCGCAGCAAGCGAGTTGACGGTGAGAAGCCCGAGGGACGGCGGGCAGTCGATTATGACATAGTCGTAGCGCTCGCGCACCCCCTCGAGAGCCTTCCTCAAGCGCATCTCCCTGGCCATCATGCCGACCAGTTCGATCTCCGCCCCCACCAGCCGCTGGTGAGACGGTGCCAGATCGAGTCCGGGAACCGCAGTCTTGGTGATCACTTCCTCTATCGGCACCTCATTGACCAGAACCTCGTAGATGCACCGGGCATCATCCGCAACCGTGACGCCCAACCCGCTTCCCGCGTTAGCCTGAGGATCCACATCTACGAGCAGCGTCTGCTTGTCCGCGACGCTTAAGAAAGCCGCCAGGTTAACCGCCGTAGTGGTCTTGCCCACTCCGCCCTTCTGATTGGCGACAGCTATGACCCTGCCCACGCCCCCACCTCCTCGCTTGGCTCACCACCCTGATTCGACAAGTTGGCCTCCCCGTCAGATCGGCCGGAAGCTCGCGACCGAGCGTCCATCTATAGGTATCGTGTCGCTATAACAAACATTCTCAATGGGTTACACTGCTCCGCGATCGGACTCCCGGCCACGGCCAACATCCCCCCGCCATGATCAAAGAAGTAGGTCCGGGCCTCGCCAACTTCCTCCAGCGACCGGCTCCCCTTGTAGGCCACTAGCCTCCCCCCGGGCCGAAGCAGAGGCATGCACCACTTGATGAGTGGCCGCAGTCGCGTAACTGCCCTCGCCACAATGAGATCAAAGCCTTGCCCGTGCCGCTCCTGAAAAGCGTTGGCATCGACCCGCGTGACCTCGAAACTCCCGAGACCCACGGCGCCCTCGCTACCCCCACCGCCCGCTTCCTCCAAGAAGGCGCTACGCTTCCGGCGGGAGTCGCAAACCGTGACAGCGAGGTGGGGCGAGAGGGCTGCCAGCACGAGCCCAGGCACGCCGTTGCTGCCGCCGACATCCAGCGCATCCACCCGATGCCGCAGATTCAAGAGCGGTAGCACCGAGGCCGCATCGCAGAAGTGATATGTAACCAATCTCCCTATGTCCTTTCTGGAGACCAGGTTAATCACTGCGTTCCACCGGCTAATTGCTCCGGCCAATCCAGTCAGGCGCTCCTCCGCATCGGGCCGGATATCTTCCCCCCAGCCCCGCACGATGCCGACAAGGCTGGCCACCTCACCTCGATAGGGCGCATCCGAGCCTGAATCCTCACCGCCCTCCGGCCTATCCGGCCGCAGATCATCGATCAAGCTTCTCACCCTCACGCTTGGTCATATGAATCAAGACGCTCGATACGTCAGCGGGTGTAATGCCGGGCACTCTCGCAGCCTGGCCGATCGAGACCGGCCTTACGGAGTCCAATTTCTCGCGGGCCTCCAGCGATAGCCCAGGCACGCACTGAAAATCGAGCCATGCCGGTATGCGCCTGTTTTCCTTGCGTATGAGATCTTCCGCCCTGAGGCGTTCCCGCTCGATGTATCCCTCATATTTGATCTCGATCTCAGCCTGGGCAAGCACCTTCTCGTCGTAACCGGCGAGCCAGGAGGCATCCTTGGCCAGCTCGCGCCAGGTGACCTCGGGCCGCCGCAGCAGCTGCTTGAGCGTCGTGCTTTCGCCGCCGGCCTTGACCCGCGTAGCACCCAACCGGCCGGACACTTCAACTCTCCGCGCCCGCCTCGTTTCCACCTCGGCAAGGCTCGCCTTGGGTATGAGGCCCAGGGCGTGGCCGTAGGCCATCAGCCGCTCGTCGGCATTGTCCTGCCTCAAAAGGAGCCGGTATTCCGCCCTCGAGGTGAACATGCGATAAGGTTCCTCGGTACCGCGAGTGACCAGGTCGTCTATCATCACCCCGATGTAAGCCTCGCTTCGCGCGAGCACGAGTCCCTCGCGTCCGCCGAGCTTCAAGGCAGCATTGACGCCGGCCATGATACCCTGCCCCGCGGCTTCCTCGTAGCCGGAGGTACCATTTATCTGCCCCGCAAGAAAAAGCCCTTCGATCTTCTTGGTCTGGAGGGTGGGCGACAACTCGGTCGGCTTTACGAAGTCATATTCGACGGCGTACCCGGGCCGCACGATTTCGGCGTCCTCCAAACCCGGTACCGTTCTAACTATTTGAAATTGAACATCTTCGGGAAGACTTGTGGCCAAGCCGCTTACGTAGTATTCATGCCCCTCGGCACCCTCGGGCTCCAGAAAGAGCTGGTGGCTGGCCCGCTCCGGAAAACGAACGACCTTGTCCTCGATCGAAGGGCAGTAGCGGGGACCTTTGCCGGCAATCTGCCCGGTGTAGAGGGGGGACCTGTCCAGGTTAGCCAGGATAACCGACCGGGTAGCCTCGGTGGTCCGGGTCAAGTAACACGGTGCGCCGGAAGCCATTCTGGCCCCAGTTCTGTGCGAGAAGGGCTCGACACCGGCTTCGCCCGGCTCCATTCTGAGCTTCTCAAACCGTATTGACTTCGCTCGCAACCGCGGAGAGGTCCCGGTCTTGAGCCTGCCCAATGCGAGGCCAAGTTCCCTCAGGTTAGCCGCAAGTCCAAGGCTCGCGCACTCGCCGTTGCGGCCCCCGGAATAGTGCTCGAGCCCTATATGGATAGTTCCCCCAAGGAAGGTGCCGGTAGCGATGATGACCGCCCTCGCCCCGAAGCGGTAGCCGCTCCGAGTAACCACTCCCGCGACCCGGTCCCCGGCGACGGTGAGGCTCTCCACGAGTGCCTGCCGCAGCTCCAGATGCGATGCAGCCTCAAGGGCCCTTCGCATCTCGACCTTGTAAGCCTGCCGGTCATTCTGGGACCTCAGCGACCACACCGCCGGACCCCGGCTTTGGTTGAGGGTTCGCATCTGAAGAGCCGTGAGATCGGCAACTCGGCCCATCTCGCCACCGAGAGCATCTATCTCTTTGACAAGATGAGACTTAGCGAGTCCGCCTATGGCGGGATTGCAGGACATCTGGGCCACGCTGTCGATGTTCATAGTGAGCATGAGGGTGTCGCATCCCATGCGGGCGGCCGCAAGGGCGGCTTCGCATCCGGCATGGCCGGCCCCGATCACGATCACGTCGTAGGTTTTCGGATGGTCCATGATCCTCATGTTTCACGTGAAACACTTACTTGCCTACACAGAATCTCGAAAAGATCTCTTCCAGCACCCTCGAGGTCACCCTTTTCCCCGTCACATCTCCAAGGCAGTCCAGCGCGAACCTGATGTCCGAGGCTATGAACTCAAGGGGGACTCCATCTTTGACTGAAGCCAAGGCCCGCTCTACCGAGCCGAGCGCATCCCGGAGCGCCCGGGCGTGCCGTTCATTGACTATGATCTCGTAATTCAGGTCCCCGACCTTTTCCCGGGCCATCCAGCCGAGGCGCTCGACCAACTCGGGAAGACCTAACCCCGTGAGCGCTGAAACCCTGATGCCGGGCTGGTGCTTTCCGGCAGCACCGCCGGCCTTTTCCCAGAAACTCGGCGGCGTCTCGGCCCGAGGAAGGTCCGCCTTGTTCGCCACCACCACTCTGGGCTTGAAGGCCACCTCCCCCAGAATGTCGTAGTCCTCAGTCCCAAGCCCCGTGCTGGCATCGAGAACCACCAGGATGATATCCGCGTCGGCTATGGTCTGCTTGGCCCGGCGGATTGCCTCGGCTTCGATGCGGTCTGCCGGCAGGTGCACGCCGGCCGTGTCATGAAGCCTGAGCACAACACCGTCAACCCCCACCAGGCCATCCACAACGTCCCGGGTCGTCCCTGGAGTCTCACTTACGATCGCGCGATCGTGCCCCACGAGCCTATTGAAGATGCTTGACTTGCCGGCATTGGGCTTGCCGACAATCGTCACGTCAAGCCCGTCCCTAAGATACTTGCCCTGTTCGTGGGCCGTGAGCAGATCCTCGAGACGCCGGCTCGCTGCCCCGAGAGCCCCGGCCAGAGCCTCGTCATCGATGGTGTCAATCTCGTCCTCGACGAAGTCAATGTTAGCCTCGATAAGTGTGAGCCACTCCAGTAGCCCCCGCTCAAGGCTTTCCATCGAGCGCGACAGCTCGCCCTTGAGTTGCCGCATGGCCACTTCGAGAGCCTTCTCGCTGGTTGCCCGCACGATCTCCTCAACGGCCTCGGCCTGAGCCAGGTCGATCTTGCCGTTCAGGAAGGCCCGCTTGGTGAACTCCCCGGGCTCCGCAGGTCTCGCGCCTTCTTCGGTGAGTCTTCTCATGATGAGCCGCGGCACCAGCATACCGCCGTGGCAGGTTATCTCGACCACATCCTCGCCCGTCGCCGTACGCGGACCCCGCGTGGCCAGCACCAGCACCTGGTCAAGCGCGGCGCCGTCCCGCCTCGTCACTTCTCCCACGAGAGCAGTCCTGTCGCCGGCCTCCGCAAGGGACTGTTTTCCTCGGAAGATGCTGTCACAGATGGGAATCGCAGCCGCCCCGCTGACCCGGACTATGCCAAGGGCTCCCCGTCCCGGCGCTGTGGCAATGGCTGCAATGGTGTCATTCTCCAGCGGACCAAGCTTCACCTTCTGCCCCTCCACCCATCGGCTTATCTCCGTCATGCTCGTGTCCCGGCTTCGGCTCCCCAGATGGCCTAGGCCCACCACCCCTTCCGCCGGCCCCGTCGCGACCGCCTCCGCCAGCCGAAGAGATCACGACGATCTTGAGGTCGCCGTCGCCGACCGTGTGGGTCGTGACTTGCGGGTCACCGGCGAGCGCCAGGTGCACCACGCGCCTCTCAGCAGCAGGCAGCGGCTCCATCTGCATCTCCTTGCCCGTCGCCTTGACCCGCGCCGCAAGCGAGATGGCCGTGTTTTCGAGGGCGCCGCTGCGGCGCCTCTTGTAGCCACCCACGTCTATGTCCATCCGCACGCTCTTCTTGAGCTGCTTGCCCACCATCCGCCTCAGGAGGTGCCCGATATCCTCAAGGCTCTCTCCCTTCTTGCCGATCAGGAGACCGTCTACGCCCGCTGTCTCTATGTCTACTCGGTGAATATCATCTTCAAGCCTGACGGTGACCCGACCGCTTATATCCATGAGGCGCAAGAGGTTATTCACCATTTCCTCGATCGTGGCGCTCACGTCGCCGTTGGGCCCTTTCTTACGGACGATGACCTTCGCCTGTTTGACACCGATCAGGCCGAACACACCCTGGGTTCCTTCTTCCAGCACCTCACACTCGACCTGGTCACGCGTCACACCAAGACGCTCGAGAGCTTTCTCGATAGCATCATCTACGTTCTTGCCCTCCGCAACGATCTCGCTGGGATTGACGTCCTGGTCCTGCATGGCTATCCTCCGCTGGTTACACCGGGGCCTGCTGTTGTTCTTCCAACCTGTCCGCCCGGTTCAGGTAGTACTGGTGGGCGATAGTAAGTACGTTGTTCACCAGCCAGTAGAGGACAAGCCCCGAGGGAAACTTATAGAACATCACGGTGAACACGATTGGAAGCAGATAAGTCATCATCGCCTGCTTGGGATCCGTGGTGGTCATCTTCTGCTGCATATACATGGCTATCCCCATGAGGATCGGCAGCAGGCTTACTGCCGAGCCGATGAAGGGCAGCGAAAACGGCAGCCTCGCGACAACGTCGGGCGCCGAGAGGTCGTTTATCCAGAAGATGAACTCGGCATGTCGCAGCTCGATGGTCTTCTGGAGAACGTTAAACAGGGCAATAAACACGGGCATCTGAAGGACAAGCGGCAGGCAGCCGCCCATGGGGTTGACCCCGCGCTTGCGATAGAGCTCCATTATTGCCTTGTTGAGCGCCTGACCATCCTTCTTGTGCTTCTCACGCAGTTGCTTGATCTCGGGCTGGATCTTCTGCATCTGGCGCATCGACTTCATGCTCTTCTGGGTGAGCGGGTGGAAGAGCAACTTGGTCAGGGCAGAAAGTATGATGATCACCCATCCGTAGTTGGGTATTGCCTTGTAGCACAAGACCAGGAACGCGAAGATGAGCCGGCTCAGGGGGCTGATCCACTTCCACCCGAAGTCGACTGCCTTCTCCAGGCTATGACCGAGAGCCTTGAGCTCCTGATAATCCAGGGGTCCCGCGTACACCATAAAACTTAGCGGCTTGCCGCTGCCGGTCTCCGTCTCAAGCTTCATCCCTATGGCATCTGCCGATGCGGGGAATACCCTCGCCAGGGTCGGCACCCCCTCGGGTGGAACGAAGCTCACGAGGAAATACTTGGTTCGCAGGCCGGACCACTTGATTGGCCCCCCGACCGACGGAACCTGGTTCTTCCGCACCTTGCCGAGATCGCTTTTCACGAGGCCCTCGCCGGTGAGGGTAAGGCTATTGAAGTTGCGTAGATCGTCCGCTCGATTGGCTTCCGTTGACTCCAATCCTGACTGCCAGCCGAACTCGATCGCGCGGACGTCTTCCGAGCCCGGCCCGGTGACTTCCAGGGTCACCATCATGGTGTAAGCCGCGCCCAGGAAGGTGCATTTCTTCCTGACCGACATACCATTCGGGGCTGTGAATACGAAATCGAGGCTTGCTTCCTCGTCCGGCCCCACCGTCACGGAACCGCCGGAGATCTCAAAAGCCGCCGCGGCGAGATCTATGCGTTCGCCGCTCTTGGTAAGGAGCGCGAGCCCGAACGGCTGAGCCTCAGCCGGCGCAACAAGCTCTACGGGCTGGTCGGTGGCTCCGGGATAGCGGTTGAGCCGGAAGCTGGTTATTACTCCACCGCGGCTCGAGAGCACGGCCGTATAGAGCGGCGTGCTTGCCACTACCTCCTTCGCGGGTCCTTCGGCCGCTGGGACTACAGCCTGGGACAGGGGCTCGGAACCCACGCCAGTCGTGGCTTGCTGGGATCCGGCCTGCTCGCCGGCCACCCCGCGAGCAGGCTCAGGAACCTGCGGAGCCGTCTCGGACTGGGACTCATCCAGCGCCTGCGTCGCCACGGGCTGCTCTGCCGGCCGCTTCTGGGGAATGAAGAAGACCTGATACACAAGGAGCACGGCGAGAATCAACATCATCGCCATCAAAGCCCGCTTTTCCATCATCAACCTCTGTGATTCCCGGCGCCCTCGAGGGCGCCTCGGGATTGTCTAGCGTACCGGGTCAAGCCCGCTTCCGCCAAATGGATGACACCTAAGGAGCCGGCGTAAGGCGAGCAGCCCGCCTTTCACGGCACCGTGCTTCCGCAGAGCCTCGGCAGCATAGTCCGAACAGGTGGGCACAAACCTGCAGGCGCGCGGCAACACCGGCGACACCAACCGCCGGTACGCACCGATCACCCCTATGGCTGCAATTGCCAGCAACCCGTCAGCCCTTGCTGTCACTCGCCTGAGGACCTGTCCCTGAGAAGGTCGCAACTCTCGAGCATCCCCTCCATGTCTGCCTGGACCTCGCCGAGCCCCGCCCCCACAATGCCTCGGCCGGCCACGAAAACAACCCTGAAGCCGGATGGTGCCGATCTGGGCTTGAGGAGCCTGTAGGCTTCGCGCAGGAGACGCCTCGCGCGGTTGCGCTGGCACGCGCCCCCAACACCCCTACCCGCTATGAACCCGGCCTTGCGCGTTGCGGCACCATTGACCAGCAGATAAGCCTTGAAACGCCTGCCAGCGAGGATCTTGCCCTTGGTGATAACCTCTTTGTATTCGAACTGCTGCGTGATTCGCTCATGCCGCCCGAGCTTCCTATTACACGGCAAGCCGTTTCCTACCTCGCTTCCGGCGGCGTGAGAGGACTGCCCTGCCCGCTTTGGTGCTCATGCGTTTCCGGAAGCCGTGTGTCCTCTTCCGCTTGATCTTGTGTGGCTGATACGTCCGCTTCAAGGTAATACCCCCCTTTTGGACATTATTCGACTCCAGGAATTCTACGTTCTGCCGAGCTCCGCTGTCAAGCGGTTTTCAATCACTTGCAGGAGTTGGCACATTTTCCTCTTCCCTGTCGAAAAAACAGCTTGCCAGATCCTAGGTGCCGTGCTACTATGCGTTGCTGCATCCCGGAGGGCAGAGCTAACTATGTGGATAACTCGAAGAGCCGGAGCGTCGAGAGGGCTCCCTCTTGGCCGATGCGCACCCACATTGCAGTGCCCCCACGAACCAGCAGCCTATTTGTGGATAACCATATGTGTCGCGTGGTTCTTCGCGTGCTTATCTGTTTATTTACCAACCTGTTATATGGTTATCAACGGTTGTGGAAAACCTGGGGGTTTCATAACTCTGTGCTGTGATTCCTTCCTCGCTTGACTGCGCCCCACGGGCTTAGATGATGCCGCTTCCAGGCGATTGTGGATAAGATGTTGATTGACGTGTTGCGATAGATGGTTTGATGTTGTTCCGGCGTTGGACATGTTGTAAGGAGATCACCCATGGGAACCTCACCCGCGGAAGTTTGGAGCCGGGCTCTGGCCCGTCTCGACGACAAGATCGACAGGCACAGTTTAGAGACCTGGATTCTTCCTGCCAAGCCTCTCGAGGTCAGCGATACTCAGCTCACCGTCAGCGCACCCAGCAGATTCCATGCTACCTGGATCGAGTCCCATTACGGCGGCGCCCTGAAGGAGGCCCTCAAGGAAACCGAAGGCACGGATTACGAGCTGATCTTCATTGTGGCCGACGCCGAGGTGCCACCCTTCGAAGCCATCGCGGCACCCGAGCCGGCGCCCCAGGCTCGCCGGCGCTCAACCAACGGCACCTACCTCAATCCCAAGTACACTTTCAAGAGCTTCGTGGTCGGTGGCAGCAACAAGATGACTCACGCAGCGGCTCTTGCTGTTGCGGAGCGGCCCGCCCATGCCTACAACCCACTTTTCATATACGGCGGAGTGGGGCTTGGCAAGACCCACATCATGCAGGCCGTGGGCAATCACGTGCTCGATGCTTCCGATGATGCCAGGGTCTGGTATGTTTCGTCGGAAAACTTCATGAACGAGATGATCTACTCGATCCAGCACGGCAGCACGCTGGCATTCCGCAACAAGTACCGAGGCGTGGATGTCCTGTTGATCGACGACGTCCAGTTCCTTGCGGGCAAGGAGAGCACCCAGGAGGAGTTCTTCCACACCTTCAACACCCTCTATGATGCCCGCAAGCAGATAGTCGTGACCAGCGACCGCCCGCCCAAGCAGATAACGGATCTCGAGGAACGGCTGGTATCCCGGTTCGAATGGGGCCTGGTGACCGACGTGCAGCCCCCGGATTTCGAAACGCGCGTGGCCATCCTTAAGAAGAAGGCCGAGGAGGACCACCTCGCGATTCCCGACGAGGTTTTCCACATGATTGCCGACGCCATCAAGTCCAACATCCGTGTGCTGGAGGGCTCGCTGGTAAGGCTCGTGGCCTTCTCGTCCATCCAGGGGAATCCCATAACATCCGATCTTGCGCGTGAGGCGCTCAAAGACATCTTCAAGCCCGAGGCGAAGACCGTCTCGATCGACGACATAAAGGCCGTCGTCGCCAAGCATTTCAAGATTGTGCCGGAGACGCTGGTAGGACGGAAGCGCACTTCTGCCATAGCCCTGCCGAGGCAGGTAGCGATGTACCTGGCCCGGATGCTGACCAATATGTCGCTTGCCGACATAGGCACGGCCTTCGGGAAACGCGACCACACCACCGTGATCCACGGCTTCGACAAGATCACCGAGAAGGTGAAATCCGATCCCGAATTCAAGGCGTTGGTCGACCGCATCACCGAGGATATCAGACGGGCGGCGTGAACACCTCGGACCCCGCAGCTGCCATACGCAAGTCGCACCGGAGCTGGACTGCCCTATGACGCGAGCCGCCGGGCCGCTACCCGACCCTGTACTCTCAGGGTTGGTCGTGTCGATAAGGCGTGGAAGACCCTGTGCATAGCTTGTCAGCTGCCTGTGAATAAATGCGATATGGGGGCGACCGGGACTTAGGCCAGTGGATATGGGTCTGCTTGTCCACACCCAACCTACAATCTCTCCACAACAAATCCCGGGGGCCGCTCCTTCCGGCACGAGTGACAGGAAACGAAAGCATGGCAAAGGATGCAAATCCTTCCCCATATCCACACGGCCTACTAGCTATGCTAGTTTATTGCTAGATAAACAAAAACTAGAAGTGGCGGAAGGAACCCGGCATCCGATGGTATCCGTCGATCCGTATTTCCATTCCCACGGGCAACCGGGCTGGCCACTTTTCTCCGATTGACAGGGCAGCAGGCTTCGCCTACAATCGGAAGGCGTGAGAGGAGGCGGGATGATGAAAGTCAGGGTAAAACAGGATCACTTTGAGAGAGTGCTCGGTGTCGTTACGGGCGTTGTTCCGGCGACATCCACCATACCAGTCCTTTCCAACCTGCTCCTGGAAGTTGAGGGTGGCAAGATAAAGCTGTCAGCTACCGATCTTGACATCTCGGTGATCAGCATGGTTGAGGGTGAAGTGAAGGGTTCGGGAGCGGTCACCATTCCCGCCAAGCGCTTCCAGGAAATCGTGCGCGCCCTGCCGGGTGAAGACGTGGATATTGAGGTTGAGGGCAACAAGATAAGTGTGACCTGTTCGCGCTCCAGCTTCAAGATGATGGGCATGGAGAAGGACCAGTTCCCCAAGATCGCCGACCTTGAGAAGAAGGAGCGCGTGTCGATATCGGCGCAAGTCCTCGACAAGATGATAAGGCGGAGCATTTTCTCGGTCGCCAGGGATGACACACGGCCCGTTCTAAGCGGTATCCTCTGGGAGATCTCGCCCAAGGAGCTGGCCATGGTTGGGACCGACGGCCACAGGCTCGCCCGCATGGGCATAACGGGCGACTTTCCCATAAAGCAGGAGGCGGGCGTGATCGTTCCGCCCAAGGCCCTAAACCAGATCCTCAGACTTCTCGCCGGCGTGGACGAAGTAAGCGTGGCCATAGACAACGCCTTCGTGGGGTTCTTCGTGGGGGACACCACAGTTTATACCCGGCGGATCGAGGGGACTTTCCCCAATTACCGCCAGGTGATACCCAAGGGCAACGCTAATCTGCTCGTCGTGAAGCGCGAGGACCTTGCGAGCGCCACGCGGCGGGTCTCCCTGCTTGCTGATTCCAAGACCCACAAGATCAAGATGCTGCTCACGAAGAGCGGGGTGAAGCTTACGGCAAGCACGCCGGACCTGGGCGAGGCCGAGGAAGAAGTGCCTGCCACCTACACCGGCGATGAAATGACAATCGGCTACAATGCTTCGTACATCCTCGACGCGGTCAAGAACACCGACAGCGACGAGATCAAGTTCGAGCTAGGCACACCCGTGGGCGCCTCCATCCTCAAGCCTGCTACGGAACCCGACGGCGAGTCCTATCTTTGCCTGGTAATGCCGTTGAGGCTGGCGGAGCAGGAGTAGCGAAGGCCAAGACCCGGGGGTGTGGTGATTTGCACATCCAGAAAATCCGGCTCACCAATTTCCGCAACTTCGCCGCCACCGAAGTGGAATTCGCTGAGCGCCGTAACCTCATAGTCGGTGCCAACGCCCAGGGCAAGACCAACCTGCTTGAGGCCATCCACGTTTTGGGGCTTGGGCGCTCGCACCGGGACCGCAAGGATCAGAACCTCGTGCGGTTCGGGGAGACCTACTACCGGATCGAGGGTATCTTCCAACACATCGGCGTGAGGACTACCATCGAGGTAACCTACAGCGAGGAGCGAAAGCGGATCAAGATTAACGGCAAGGAGGCGCGCCCGGCTGCGCTTCTGGGCCTGGCGCCCGTGGTCGCCTCATCGCCTGAGGACATCGACCTTATCAAGCGCTCCCCCGGATACCGCCGGGCCTTCCTCGACCTGGCGCTCTCGCAGGTGAGCCGGGAGTACCTTGCCTCGCTTCAGAGCTACGCCCGGGCGCTGGCCCAGAGGAACGTGGTCTTGAAGCGGTCGCAGGAGGGACGGGCCGCAAGAGGGGAGACCGCGGTTTGGGATGAGGCGATTGTGGATCACGGCGAGAATCTGGTGACGGCACGCATTGCCTTCCTCGCGGAGATTCGCCCCAAGGTCGAAGAGACGACCAGCGTGATGAGCGGCCAGGCCTGTGAGGTAGCGCTGGTCTATGAGCCGAGGGGCTACAGTCTCAGTAGCGGACCGGCGGCGGATTGGGATGGGTCGGCTGCCAGCGCAATGCTGCGGGGGTCTGTCAGGGACAGCCTGAGACGGGCGCTCGAGGAGAACCGTCACGTCGAGGTCGCGCGGGGCTTCACGCTCTTCGGCCCACACGTTGACGACTTCAAGTTCGTCTGCGATGGGAGGGACATCAGGCTGTTTGGCTCGGAGGGAGAGCAGCGGACCTCGGTCATCGCGCTTCGCTGCGCCGAGGTCGCCCTGATCAAGGCCAAGCTGGGACATCATCCCATCGTGCTCTTGGACGACGTCTTCGCGGAACTTGACGAGACGCGCAGCCGAGCACTTACGGCTTTGATTTCGGAGTTCGATCAGATAGTATTGACTTCGTCGAGACCAGGTGCCCTCGATGATACCGGCATCCGGAGGATCGCCGTGGCGGCGGGAGAAATCACCTATGATGGCTGAGCCTGAGAGAGCCGGCAGCATTCTCGAAAGGCTTGCCGCCAGGATGGGAATTACATCTCGACTGGAGAAGGAAAAGGCGGTAGTTTTGTGGGAAGAGGTGGTGGGGGAGGCCGCTGCGCGCAGGGCGGAGGCGGTCTCCATAAAGGGCGGAAGACTTGTCGTGGTAGTAGAGAGCTCCGCCTGGGTCCAGCAACTCGCCCTGCTCAAAGAAGGCATCATAGCCAAGATCAACTCGCGTATAGGGAAGCCGGTTGTTGAAGACATCATTTTCCGCATAGGCGAAATCGGCAAGGAGAAATCGAATGGCGGATAAGCGCGGCCGGAAAGAGGAGACCGAGGCGGAGCCCGTCCCTGACATCGAGATGGATGCGGAGACCAAGGGCCGTGCCGCCACGGAGTATGACGCCAAGAAGATAACGGTTCTCAAAGGGCTTGACGCCGTACGCAAGCGCCCGGCGATGTACATCGGCAGTACCGGCCCGCGGGGGCTTCATCACCTGGTCTACGAGGTTGTCGACAACGCCATAGACGAGGCCCTCGGTGGTTTCTGCAGGAGAATCAAGGTGGTGCTTCACAAGGATGGGAGCTGCTCGGTCGAGGACGACGGGCGGGGCATTCCGACCGACATGCACCCGACCCAGAAGCGGCCGGCGGTGGAAGTGGTGATGACCATGCTCCACGCTGGCGGCAAGTTCGATCAGAAATCCTACCGCGTCTCGGGCGGGTTGCACGGCGTGGGCGTGTCGGTGGTCAATGCGCTGTCCGAGTGGCTCGAGGTCTTGATCTACCGGGACGGCAAGATATATAAACAGCGTTACAAGCAGGGCACTCCGTCGACGGATCTGACGGTCGAAGGCAAGACCGATAAACAGGGTACGGTGGTGAGGTTCAAGCCCGACACGACGGTCTTCGAATCTATCGATTTCAGCTTCGACAATCTCTCGCAGCGCCTGCGGGAACTTGCCTTCCTCAACAAGGGCGTGGAAATCGAGATCTACGACGACCGCACCAAGAAAGAGCACAAGTTCAAGTACGCCGGCGGCATAAGGTCGTTCGTCGAGTTCTTGAACGAGAACAAGAACACCCTGAACCCGAAGGTGATCTACTTTGAAGGCACGCGCGACGAGGTAAAGGTCGAGGTCGGCATCCAGTATAACGACGGCTACGTTGAGAACATCTTCAGCTTCGTCAACAGCATAAGCACCCATGAGGGCGGGACCCACCTGATCGGCTTCAAGATAGGGCTCACGAAGACCCTCAACTCCTACGGCCAGAAGGCAAGCATGTTCAAGAACGGCGATTTTTCGCTGAGCGGGGAGGACGTGCGGGAGGGGCTGACGGCGGTCTTGAGCGTAATGATGGCCAATCCGCAGTTCGAGGGCCAGACCAAGACCAAGCTGGGCAACAGCGAAGTCCGCGGCCTGGTGGAGTCGATCGTGTGTGAGAGCCTGAGCGAGTTCTTCGAGGAGAACCCGGGTGTGACACGGTCCATAATCGAGAAGTGTGTGGTGGCCGCGCGCTCGCGTGAGGCGGCGCGGAAGGCGCGCGAGCTGACGCGCAAGAAATCCGCTCTGGAGACGGGTACGCTTCCGGGGAAGCTGGCCGATTGCAGCGTCGATGATCCCAAGCTCAGCGAGCTCTATCTGGTCGAGGGTGACTCCGCGGGTGGCTCAGCCAAGCAGGGCCGGGACCGCCAGTTCCAGGCGATCCTGCCGCTAAGGGGCAAGATTCTCAATGTGGAAAAGTCGCCGCTTGACCGCATACTTTCCAACGAAGAGATCAGGATGGTGATCACGGCGGTGGGCACGGGCATCGGCGAGGAGGACTTCGACATCGAACGGCTGCGCTATCACAAGGTGATCATTATGACCGATGCCGACGTGGACGGCGCGCACATCCGCACGCTCTTGCTGACGTTTTTCTATCGCCACATGCCGCAGCTCCTGAAACGCGGGTTCGTTTACATTGCGCAGCCGCCGCTTTACAGGCTTAAGAAGGGCAAGACCGAGATCTACGCATACAACGATGAGGAACGCGACCGCAACATGGAGCGGCTCGGGCGCAAGGGCGTGATGGTCCAGCGTTACAAGGGGCTCGGCGAGATGAATCCCGAACAGCTCTGGAAGACCACGATGGATCCTGAGCGGCGGACGATTCTCAGGGTCGCGCTGGAGGATGCCGTCGAGGCCGACCGGATCTTCACCATCTTGATGGGAGACAAGGTTGAGCCGCGCAAGAAGTTCATCGAAGAGAACGCCAAGAACGTCAAGAACCTGGACGCTTGAGGCTGGTGGCCCGGCAAGATAAAGGGCCTCTGCAGAAGGAGGGATCCTAAAGATGAAGACACGTGGGTTGCTTGTTCTGGCTATTATAGCCGCAGTCCTGGTCCCCGTACTAGCCCGCGCCGATCTGACGGTCAAAGAGCAGACCCAAATGAGCGGAATGATGGGCATGCTTTCGTCCAAGGGTGCGGAGACCACGTATATCAAGAGTGACAAGATGCGGACTGAGGGCCGGACAGAGATGGGCGGCGCGATGGGAGGGATGATGCAGGGCGGTGGTGGCTCGAAGACGGCCGACGTGGTCACCATAACGCGGCTTGATAAAGGTGTGCTCTGGATGGTAAACAACGACGACAGCACCTACGTTGAGATACCGCTCAAGGGGACAGCGGTCGACTCGGTCTCCGAGGGCTTCAAGATCAAGGACATATCGGTGAAGAAGACCGGCCAGACCAAGGAGATAGTCGGATACAAGTGCGAAGGCGTTGAAGTCGATATGACCTTCGAGATCACTACCCGCGAGGGGAAGCAGACTCAAGTTCAGAGCTACAGTGTCAAGAATCTCTTTTGGATGAGGCCTGAGGTCAAGGGCCTGGAGGAGTTGCGTCACTTCTGGGACCAGATGGTTGACGTCGCCAGGGTTTCCCAGAAAGGCTCCCCTATGGCAGACGCGATGGGTCCGCTCTTCGCCAAGATCAAGGAGATCCAGGGCGTTCCCCTGGGCATGGAAATGACCATGGAGAATCCCGTGGGGGAAGGCGGCGCGGACAAAGAGCAGCAGGCCCAGATGAAGGAAGCCATGAAGATGATCCAGCAGATGAGGAAGGGCCAGGGGAAGGCTCCTGCTGCGGAGCCGGCCGGGGACGAGAGCGGGTCGATCAAGATTACGCGAGAGGTTACGGCGATATCCAGGGGATCTCTTGGGGACGGTCTCTTCGAGGTGCCCAAAGGTTACAGGAAACGCTGAAAACTGGTTGAAGACTGGTGACACAGAACTGATTTTCTGACGCCGGGTTTGCCTGGGTGGCCGGATTGGCGCAAGAGCGGGCCGTGGCCCGGCCGGCCCGGGGCTCAGTGTTTTAGATCCAGGCTCCCTGCCAGCTGCTCAAAGAGCTTCTTGGATTCCGCGCCCAAGTGCTTGGGAATCTCGACGTTCACCGTTACCAGCTGATCCCCGGTTTTGTCCCCAGCCTCAGCCCCAAGGCCCCGGAGACGGAACTTAGTGCCGGGCTGCGTCCCGGGTGGAATCTTGAGCAGCGCCTTCCTGTCTCCCATGGTGCGCACGCGAATCTTGGAACCCAGCACGGCCTGCGCCAGGTTGATCTTGACGTCGCAATAGATGTTGGCCCCCTTGCGGGTGAAGAATCGGTCACCGGCCACGTTGACCCTTACGATGAGATCGCCCGCCGGTCCGCCCGAAGTGCCCGGCTGGCCCAGGCCTCGAAGCCTGATCTTGCCTCCATCCTCAATGCCCTTGGGTACAGTGATTGACAGGCGCTTCACCGCCGAGATCTGCCCGGTGCCGCTGCACTTGACACAGGGCTCCGCCACAATCTCACCCCGCCCGTAACAGCGCGGGCATGGCCGGCTCACCGCGAAGCCGCCCTGGGAGACCGAGATCATCCCCGCCCCGGCGCACTGCGGGCACTTGGCAACCTTGGATCCGGGCTCGGCACCCGTACCGCGACAGCGGTCGCACAGATCATTCCTGGAGATGGTGACTACGGTCTTGCCGCCCTTGACCGCAAGGTCAAACGGCACTTCAACCTCGGCAGAGAGGTCCTCGCCCTTCTGTGGCCCATAGCGTTCTTGTCTGAACCGGCCCCCCCGATCGAAGATGTTGGAGAAGATGCTGCCCAAATCCCCCAGCCCGCCGACGTCTTCGAAGGTGAAGGCTTCGCCTCCGCCACCCGTGCCGCCCACATCCCCCGCCCTCGACCGCGACCTCTACTGCCTGACCTGCGGCTACAACCTCCGCGGCCTGTCCGGCGATCCGATC
>Ga0209254_10001529_pt1 | contig 20804 bp, 28 predicted proteins | sample FrelakmetDIP11DI_FD_187148 | JGI IMG/M metagenome (GOLD analysis project Ga0209254, IMG submission 187148) | Freshwater lake sediment microbial communities from the University of Notre Dame, USA, for methane emissions studies - DIP11 DI (SPAdes)... | ecosystem: Environmental > Aquatic >...
CCCGCGAACATCGTGAGCCATCGAAGCAATCCACACCCCTGAAGTCGCGATGCCGACACAGATCGCGCCTGCCGCAGCCAGCCAGCGCCACTCTGGCTGCCGTTCCGTTTGAGTACGTCGACGCGTCACGCTGCTTTTTCCAGAACGCGCAACAAGGCGCTGCGGGCGCGCGGATTTTCAGCGACCTCGTTGGCGTCCGCGCGACGCGGACGGCCAATCAGGCGCGCCGAAGCAACCGGGCGTCCGGTCACCGGCAGGCGACGCGGCAAAGCTTCGCCCTGGGCCCATCGACGAAACGCACGCTTGACGATGCGATCTTCGAGACTATGAAACGTCAGGACCGCGATGCGGCCGCCAGGACGTATCAGAGTGAATGCAGCCTCGATGCCCATGCGGACTTCATCGAGTTCTTCATTCAGGAAAATACGGATGGCTTGAAATACACGAGTGGCGGCATGTTTATGAGGGTCCGGCCGCGGTTGGGCTCGAGCCACCAATGCTGCCAGATCCGCAGTGCGCAGGATCGGCGATTGCATCCGGCGCTCCACGATCGCCCTGGCAATTCGACGCGCATGCCGCTCTTCGCCAAACTCGAAAAACACCGCGGCGAGATCACTTTCACTCGCCTCGTTGATCCACTTCGATGCCGGAGCTCCCGCGGTCGGATCCATACGCATATCAAGTGGACCGTCGCCGCGAAAACTCATGCCGCGCTCAGGATCGTCCAGCTGCGGCGACGACACTCCTAGATCCATCAACACGCCAACGACTTCAGTAAGTTGCGCTTCTTGTGCAAATCGGACCATGTCGCTCATGCGGCCGTGGCGAACGAGCAACCGAGCATCTTCGTTGGCGAGCGCCCTTGCGACTTCCACCGCAGTCGGATCCCGGTCGATCGCTAGAATTCTGCCGGCCGAGGACAACCGGCCGAGTAGCGCCCGCGTATGTCCGCCCCGTCCAAACGTGGCGTCTACGTAGTTACCCTGCGGGTCGGTACAGAGCGCATCGACCACCGCTTCGACAAGAATCGGTCGATGGGTGATCACGATTTCAGACCGATAGTCCGGTGAACTCATCGCCATCGTCGACGACGTCACCGGATCGTTCAACAAGCCACTCAGCGAGGCGCGGCTGCCACAACTCCTCCGCCCAGACCTCGATTTTGTTGCCCTGCCCCAACAGAACGAGCTTTTTCGACAACCCCGCGAACTCGCGCAGCATAGGCGGCAGCAACACGCGGCCATTGGTATCGAGGTCGACGTCGGTGGCATGACCAATGAGCAGCCGCTGCAACACGCGTGCCGACCGCTTCATGTTCGACAACGCTTCCAGACGGGCCTGCACGGCATCCCATTCGTTCAGCGGATAAAGCAGGAGGCAGCGTTCGCGGGAATCGATGGTGACTACCAGCTTCCCATCGCCGCCCGCCAAAGACTCACGATGGCGCGAAGGCAGCGCCATGCGACCTTTGGCATCAAGATTGACGCTGTTAATTCCCCTGAACATGCACCTTCAACCCGTTCGGCGCCGACAGCGCGGACCCGCCACCCAAGATGACGTGATCTGCACCACCCGCCCCGGAATCCCACTAATACCCACATTTTCCCAGCACTTGACACTATAGATCGGGCGAAAGCCGTGTCAAGGCGGGCTCCCAGATGCGCGTGATCGCACATCGCGAGGACGGGCGACGGGGCTGGGGGTACCAGCAGTGGAATGGGAATTAAGATAGATCTTCTATGAAGAAGCGCGAGAATGCTCGAAACAACATTAATTATTAGACTTTTTTCGAGCAAAAATACAGAAGGCGCGTTCGAAAAGAAATAACGAGTCGGCCGATAAGCCGGGTTCTGTCGTGAGCAGTCATTCATCTGGGATGCTCGTCACCGAGCACCTCTAGCGACCTACCCGGATCCGGTGCGGACGACACCATGGGATCCCTATTTGGCCTTGCTCCGGGTGGGGTTTGCCTAGCCGCACCGTGTTACCACGTTACGCGGTGCGCTCTTACCGCACCATTTCACCCTTACCGCCCGACGACCGGGATCGTCGGGGTTGGCGGTTTATTCTCTGTTGCACTTTCCGTGGGCTCGCACCCCCCAGGCGTTACCTGGCACCCTGTCCTGCGGAGCCCGGACTTTCCTCCACGCGCTTAAGAACTCGCACGCAGCGACTGCCTGGCCGACTCGCCGCGCCAGCATATCAGCGCCTTCTCAGGCACGTTGATATTTCACCGCATATGCGTACAGCTCGTTGCGGGGTTTCCCGGTGACGCGGGCGGCGATTCGTGCCGCCTGCGCAGGCGGCAATTCATCACACAGCGCACTCATCAGCGCTATGACTTCAGCTTCAGCGATGGTTTGAGCTATCGCCGACGGCGCGAGCACACAAACAAACTCGCCATGCTCAAAAAAATCGCCATCGCCGAGTCGTTGCGTCAGCGCGCCGATTGAGCCGTGCACGAGCCGCTCATGAATCTTCGTCAACTCTTTGGCCAGCAAGATCTGGCGGTCCGGCCCAACGATCTCGATCAGCTCGGCAAGCGTGTCGCGCAGCCTGCGCGCCGCTTCGAAAAATACGACCGAGACCGACGATGTCGCCAGTTCCACCAAGCGACTACGACGGGCAGCTCCGCGTGCCGGGAGGAAGCCTTCGAATAAAAACCGGCCCACGGGCAGCGGCGACGCGGAGAGTACTGCCGTCAATGCGCTCGGCCCCGGGATCGGTACGATTCGCACACCCTGATCAACCAGCCGCCGCACCAACTCGAAGCCGGGATCGCAGATGAGCGGAGTTCCCGCATCCGAAATCAACGCGACATTGTGACCTTGTTGGAGCAAAACCAACAACTGCTCTGTTCGCGCACTTTCGTTGTGGTCGTGCAATGACAACAATCGCGACGGACGAGCGCCGATGTGCGCTAACAGCACACCACTACGTCTGGTATCCTCGGCAGCCACAATCGCTACGGTTTTTAAGACATCGACTGCTCGCAATGTGATGTCGCCAAGGTTTCCAATAGGCGTAGCGACTACAAAGAGCGTTCCAACGGGCCGACTCTCCGACATGACGATTTCCAAAAATTCGATGCTGGTCTTGGGGCTCTTCACCATTCTGACCACCCCTGCTTGCCAGGTCACGTCGACTCCGCCGAAGCCGACTGCGACGACGGTTGCAACCACGGCGCGTGACACCGACCCGCAAAGCCTCCTCAAACGGGCTGAAAGTTCGCCTCTCGATGCTGCGGCCAGAATGCGCTTGACCGCCGCCGAGTTGTTTTATGCCGCAGGAGATCGACAAGCGACCGTCGCGGCACTCGACACCGTGGACACCGCTCGCCTCGAGGGTTCCGATCAGTTCACCTACTACAAATTGCGCGCGCGGCTGGCGCTTGCGGCTAACGACCTGCCGGCAGCGCGCCTGGCACTTTCGCTCACGGTCCCTACTGATCCATCTGAACGCAACGCATTTGTGTTGGCCTCTGCAGATCTTGCGGACGCCGAACAACGATATGAAGTCGCTGCAACCATACTGATGGGTTACGCCTTCTCATCGAAGGCGCGGCACGATTCGCAAAACGCCGCCTTGGTCGAACGGATCTGGACGGACGTCAATCGCACGCCGCCCTATCGCATCAGCGCGTTGGCTACCCAGACCCAAAATGAAAGCGCCGCTGCGTGGTGGCAGCTCGCGGATGCGCTACAGCGAAGCTTCGACCTGAACGCGGGGCGAACCGCTATCACAGACTGGCGTCGCAACCATCGAGATCATCCGGCGTCGCGGTGGCCGCCCAGCGCAATCGTGATGATCGAGAGCGCGGGTTCAGCACCGCCAACTCGGATCGCGCTGCTGCTGCCGATTTCGGGCGAACTCACAAGCGCGGGTCAGGCTGTGCGCGATGGGTTTTTGGCAGCCTACTATCACGCTGGATCCAGCGCTTCGATACACGTTTACGACACCAACGGTGTCGCGATCGGGAGTCTATACGAGCAAGCCTGCAGTGACGGCGCGCAGCTCATCATCGGTCCGTTGGATAAGCCGAGCGTCGGCGAAATCAATGCATCGCCTTCCCGGCGCGTACCGATCATTGCACTGAACTATCTTCCCTCCGGCGTCGCGGCGCAGCACGGCTTGATCCAGTTCGGGCTCGCCATCGAGGACGAGGCAAGTGCAATTGCGCGGCAGGTTTTCGAAGAAGGGTTAGTTCGCGTCGCGATCGTGCAATCCGATCTGGACTGGTCAGCTCGTGCGGCCGAGGCGTTTCGCTCGCAATTCGCAGAGTTGGGCGGAACCGTGGTTTCCGTCGGAGTCATCAAAGACGCGCGCGCTGTAACCGAGACCGTCGGCGCAGTGCTGTTGGTGAACTCCAGCATCGACCGGCTGGAATCGTTGTCCAAGACGATCGGTACCAGACCCGAGTTCACGGCCCGGCGGCGTTCCGACGTAGACGCACTCATCGCGTTCACCGACCCCGCACAAGCGCGCTCTCTCAACTCGGCCACGGCGTATCACTTCGCCGCCGACGTCCCGATCTACGCAACCTCGCAAGCCGCTGTCGGTTCAGCGCAGGGCGTGCTTCGGGATCTCAACGGCATTCGAATGACAGAGCTTCCTTGGCAGGTCTACCCCAGCCCGATTCGTGCTGAAGTCGAGTCGGCATTCTCGAATGCGCAGCCGGCCCTGTCACCGCTTTATGCGCTTGGCGTGGACGCATTCCGGCTGAGCGAAAGAGCCGATCTGCTGACCGCAAATTCACGGGGTCGGCTACTGGGCGAAACGGGCCAGCTTCAGGTACAGAGTTCAGGTGTAGTCACTCGCGACCCAGTATGGGTAGTCGTGCAGCATGGCTCGCTCGTGGCCATTCCTTCCGTGGCGCCCTGAGCCGCCGCCGACCCCTGCCGAACTGGGGCGTCGCGCGGAACGCGCCGCGGCGCGGTACCTGCAGCGTCGCGGGCTACGTCTGATCGCGCGGAACTACCGGACACGCGTCGGCGAAATTGATCTGGTAATGACTCATGGTTCGGAGCTTGTTTTTATCGAAGTCCGATTTCGTAGCCGCGCCGACTTCGGTGATGGAGCGGCCACTGTCGATCAGAACAAACAACAGCGGCTTGCTCGCGCGGCTCGACACTACCTGCTGCATCGGACTTCCGACGAAACTCCCTGCCGCTTTGACGTAGTATCCATCTCCAGAACAAACTACCTTCTGCGATTCGAATGGATACAGGACGCATTCACACCTTGAAAGACAACGTACTTGCCGTTCTGGCGATGACTTCAGCCACCCTGATTCTGAGCGCCTGCGGCACGTTGAGTGGGGATGATCCAGGCGCGCGCGCACCAGATACGATCTGGGATGACCAAAGAATTGAATACAACACCCTCAAAGAGATCAAAGCGTCCGACCCTCGATTCGAGTCGTCGCATATCGTCACCGTCAGTCACAATGGGGTGGTGCTACTCGCCGGCCAGGTCGAGAGTGAGGACCTCAAGCTGAAGGCTGCTGAAGTGGCTGACACGTTGATCGGCGTACGTGAAGTTCACAACGAACTGGAAATCGGTGGACCAAGCTCAATGGTCGCTCGCAGCAATGACGCATGGCTGACGACAAAAGTAAAAACCAAGTTGATCGGTCACGGAGCAATCGACTCGGACCGCGTCAATGTGACGACGGAAAACGGGGTTGTATTCTTGATGGGTACCGTGCCCAGAGAGCAAGCCAGATACGCCGTCGAAGTCACGCAGACAGTATTTGGCGTCGAAAAAATCGTCAAAGTGTTCGAGTACACCGACTGACACGGGACAACGAGCGCTATTTGATGACCCGCAGATGGCTACCCGGGGTTGGCTCCGGGGCTACCGGCTGATCCGCGCCTGACTCCGTCTCAAATGCCATTCCCTGTCCGGTTTCTTTCGCGTAAACCGCCAGCACTGCACCCATCGGTGCGCTGACATGAAAGGACTGGCCGCCAAAACGGCCATCGAACTCCAATCGTTCATTGGAGATATTCAGATTGCGCACCGCCGAGGGCGACACGTTCAACACAATACGGTCGTTTTCGGCGTGTCCGGGCGGTACGCGTACATCGTCCCCAACGGTATTCACGATTACGTAAGGTGTGCGGTCGTTATCGAGAATCCATTCGTGCATCGCCCGCAGCAAATACGGCCGGTGCGAGGTCACTCGCGCATTTCCAACTCGGCCTCCGTCAGGCTCTCGCGAAACGCGGGGCGTTCGAACATCGACTGCATGTATTTCTGCATGGCCTTGGTCGAACGCTCCGGAAGCTTGATATCCAGCACCTTCAGTCGCCACAGGATTGGCGTCACACAACAATCGACCAGCGTAAACTCATCGTTCATGAAGAACGGTTTCTCCGCGAACACCGGAGCAACGCTGATGATGCTTTCACGCAGCTCGGTACGCGCGCGGGTGAGGATCGATTCGCGTCCTTTGCCAATCATCAGCAAGTCGACGCGATGGCTCCAGTCCTTCTCAATCCGATGGATGAGCAATCTGCTTTGAGCGCGCGCGACCGGATACACCGGCAACAGAGGCGGGTGCGGAAAGCGTTCGTCAAGGTACTCCATGATTACGGTTGATTCATAAAGAACCAGATCGCGATCGAGCAGCGTCGGCACGCTGTTGTACGGATTGATCTCTGCGAGATCTTCGGGTTTGTTGTCAGGGTCTACATCGACGATGTCGACCGTCACTCCCTTCTCTGCCAGTACCATACGCACGCGATGACTGTAGTGATCGCGCGGGTCGGAGAAAAAGGTCATCGAAGATCGTCTGGTCACAACGCTCATGGCGGTGCCTCTTTAGCAGGTTGCTGAAACGACCACTCGTCCGGTCGTTCTGAAATAGCGGGCATCCGCGCACGCACGCGACGGATCGATCCAACAGTCAGTGGACTTCCTTGTTGTATTCGCGCCCCAACAATGCCGTGAACACATACAGCACAACCAGGAACAACAGAACATATAGCCCGAGCCGCTCTCGTTCGATCCGCGCTGGTTCCGCGACGTAATAGAGAAAGTTCGTGATGTCGTAGACGGCCTGATCGAACTCCTCTGGAGTCAACTGACCGCTGCCGTCGACGACGTCGATGAAGCCGCATTTTTCTTCAGTGACAGCGACACCCGGAACCAGCGGATCACGTACCTCGCCACCGTTGGCAGCGACTTTAGGTACCTGATGACAGGCGGGAACCGGCGTACCTTGAAGGTCCAACAACGCGTGCGGCATCGCGACGTTCTCGAACACCTTGTTGTTGACGCCAAATGGGCGCGATTCGTCTACGTAGAACGCCTTCAAATAGTTGTATACCCACTCTCCACCGCGCAGCTTGGCGACCATCGTCAGATCCGGGGGAGCAGCCCCGAACCACGCCCTGGATGCTTCGATCGGCAAGGCGGTAGTCATCAACTCACCAATTTTCTGGCCGGTGAACACCAGATTCGCCAGGAAGATGTCGTGCGGTATCTCGAGATCATCGGCAGTCCGCTCGTATCGCTGGAACTTCAGCGAATGGCAGCCGATGCAATAGTTTACAAACAACTTTGTGCCTCGCTGCAGCGACGGCTTGTCTCGAATGTTGGGCTGAAACGCCTCCATCGGCCAGTTGTTACCTTCGGTGGAGGCAACGCCAAACGCCGGTAGTGCCAGCAATACCCAGAGCAACGTCGATCGTTTCATCGCATCGTCACCCTGTCGGGCTCGGGCTTCGTCTTTTCGACACGCGTATACCAAGGCATCAGCACAAAATAGGCGAAGTACAACACAGTGCACACCTGCGCCAATGCGGTCGCACCGGGCGACGGCGCGATCGTGCCCAGGTACCCCAGAATGAAGAAGCTGATGATGAATATGCCGAGCATGAACTTTGATGCTCTGCCTTTGTATCGCATCGACTTAACAGGGCTTCGATCGATCCATGGCAGCACCGCCGGGACTACGATTGCTCCCGCCATTACCATAAATCCCCAGAATTTCGCGTCGAGTCCGAAGAGCGGGTAGGTGGCCGCGCGCAACATCGCGTAGAAGGGTGTGTAGTACCACACTGGCGCGATGTGGGTCGGCGTCTTCAGCGGATTCGCCTCCTCAAAATTGGGCTGTTCTATAAAATAGCCACCCATTTCTGGAAGGTAAAAAACTATCGCGCAGAACACGATGAGAAACAGCACGATCCCGGGAAGGTCGTGACCGATCGTGTAATACGGGTGAAAGGGGATGCCATCGAGCGGCACACCATCTGCGTCTTTGTGCTTTTTGATTTCGACGCCGTCAGGGTTGTTCGATCCGACATGGTGAAGCGCCACGATGTGGACAAACACCAACATCACCAGAACAAGGGGTAGCGCGACTACGTGCAATGCGAAGAAGCGATTCAGCGTCACTTCCGAAATCAGAAAATCGCCGCGTATCCACTGCATCAGATCTTCACCGATCACCGGAATCGCGCCGAACAGCGATACGATCACTTGCGCCGCCCAATAGGACATGTTTCCCCAAGGCAACAAGTAGCCAAAAAATCCTTCGGCCATCATGGCGACAAAGATCGCCATGCCAATCATCCACAGCAGTTCGCGCGGTTCACGATAGGAGCCATACAGCAGACCCCGAAACATATGCAGGTAGACGACGACGAAAAACGCCGACGCGCCCGTGGTGTGCAGATACCGCAACAACCAACCGAACTCGACGTCACGCATGATGTATTCGACCGACGCAAAAGCGCCGTCACCGCTCGGCACGTAACTCATCGTCAACCAGATGCCCGTCACCAACTGCAGAACAAGCACCACCGTGGCGAGCACACCGAAGTAGTACCAGAAATTGAAGTTCTTCGGTGCGTAGTACTTCGACATGTGGTATTCGAAGGTTTCCGTCAACGGGAACCTTCGGTCGACCCACGACATGAACGTCGTCCACATGGCCGGAAACCGCGACGGCGACTCCTGCATCACGCGTTCTCCTCGTCAATCCCGATAACGACGACCTTGTCGCCGACGAAACTGTGGGGCGGCACGCGCAGATTGTCCGGCGCCGGCAATCCCCTCCGCACACGTCCGGCCAAGTCGAACATCGAGCCATGGCACGGGCAGAAAAAACCACCTTCCCAGTTGGCGTCCCAAGGTTCGGCTGTGACCAATGGAAAGTACTTCGGCGAACAGCCAAGGTGTGTGCACAAGCCTACATAGACACCGAATTCAGGGCGCCTCGAACGCCATTCGTTCTTCGCATACGCTGGCTGCATATCGCGCTCGGAATTCGGGTCTGCCCGACTCGAGTTGAGCTTCGGCAGTTGTTCGAGATTCGCCGGAGTTCGGTACAGGATAAATACCGGCTGACCTCGCCACGCTGGTATAGGGCCGAGCAGCTCACCTGGATTCAGGCGCGAGAAATCGACGGTGACTGGTGCGCCGAGCGCGCGGGCCTTTGCGCTTGGGTTCCATGACTTGACGAAGGGGACCGCTGCGCCGACGACACCGAGGGCGCCAACGACCGAAGTGGCGCCAATCAGGAAGTAGCGACGCTGCTTGTTGAACCCGTCACCACCCATCAACACACTCCATTAGCTGCGCCACGACCGCGCAAAATTCTAACACACCATCCAGCCGCGCTGAGCGCCAGCTCGGCGCTCGTGAGACCATTTTTCTTAAGGGGCGGCCGAACGCAGGGGCGTCTCAACAAAACATCGAGCCAGGCAAAAGAGGCCTGACACGACTATCGCTTGGAGTATTGCGGACGCTTTCGCGCCTTACGCAGCCCCACTTTTTTGCGCTCGACTTCGCGGGCGTCCCGAGTGAGGAATCCCGCGCGCCGCAAAGGCTGGCGCAATGATTCATCGTACTCGACTAACGCGCGAGCAATGCCATGACGAATCGCGCCGGCTTGTCCCGAACCGCCACCGCCCTTGACTGTCACGTAGACGTTGAAACGATCTGCACCGTCGACAACTATCAACGGCTGACGTACGACCATCCGAGCCGTCTCGCGGCCGAAGTATTGATCGAGCGTCCGCTCGTTTACCTTGATCTCGCCATTGCCGGCCGTCAGGAAAACCCGTGCGGTCGATGTCTTGCGCCGGCCCGTTCCATAGTTTTGTGTAGCTGCCATGGCTTAGATTTCCAACTTTTGCGGCTGCTGAGCAGCATGCGGGTGGCTAGGACCGGAATAGACCTTCAGCTTTCTGAACATCGCGCGGCCCAGCGGGTTGCGAGGCAGCATGCCCTTAACGGCTGTTTCGATCACGCGCTCTGGATGTTCGGCCTGCATGCGCGCGAATGGGACTCCCTTAATGCCGCCGGGATAGCCCGTATGGTGGTAATAGACCTTATCGGTCACCTTGCGCCCAGTGACGCGGACTTTGTCCGCATTCACGACGATGATGAAATCCCCCGTATCAACATTGGCTGTGTATTCCGCCTTGTGCTTGCCGCGCAAACGATGTGCGATCGCTGTAGCAAGACGTCCCAACGTTTGTTCCGCCGCATCGACCACCAACCAGGCGTGACTAACATCCTGGGCGCGAATGCTCACAGTTTTCATATAGATACGCTTGACACGGGGAATTTTGGAGCGCGCATGTTAGCCGAGCGCCTGTCCGTTTACAACAAATCTGCCGCTTCTAAGCGCGGTGCGTTCGCGACAGATATTCGTGCGAGCGCATCTCCAACAAGCGGCTGCGCGTCCGCTCGAATTCGAAAGCGACCCGCTCGCCCCGATAGATTGTCTCGACCGGCGCCGCGGCGGAAACGATGAGCTTGACGTTGTGGTCATAAAACTCGTCCACCAGACTTATGAATCGCCGGGCCAGGTCTTCAGTCCTCACAGTGAAGATCGGCACGTCGCTAACCAGCACCGCATGATAAAGGCGGGCGAGTTCGATGTAGTCGTTCTGACTACGCGGTCCATCACATAGCGCAGCAAAGTCGAACCACGCGACATCGTCAGCGGAGCGGCGACAACGTATCGGACGCCCCTCGATCTCGAGTTCCGTGTCCGCTTCCACGCTCGAGTGATCAGGTACCAGCGTCGCGAATCGCTCGGCCAATAGCTCTTCGGCACGCTGATCTAATGGCTCGTGATAGGTCTCGGCCTGCTCCAAGAGACGCAATCGATGGTCGGTGCCACCATCTAGATTGAACACCTCGGCATTTCGCACAAGCGCGTCGATGGCCGGAAGAAATCGACGACGCTGCAAGCCGTTCTCGTACAGCGCATGCGGCGGGATGTTCGACGTCGCGACCAGCGTGACGCCTCGTTCAAACAGGTGCATCAGCAGCTCACCCAGGATCATCGCATCACCGATGTCGGACACAAAAAACTCGTCGAAACACAGGACCCGCGCTTCGCCAGCCAGCTCCTCGGCGATAAGCTCGAGCGGGTTGGGCTGGCCCGCAAGTCGCGCGAGGTCACGATGCACGCGATGCATAAAGCGATGGAAATGGGTTCGCAGTTTTTCCGGGAACGGCAGACATTCGTAAAACAGATCCATCAGAAACGTCTTGCCGCGACCCACGCCGCCCCAAAGATAAAGGCCCTTGATCGGTTCCCGGCGATCACCAACGAAACGCGCCTTCAAGCGCCTCGCCAATGAGTTTTCTTCGACGCGCGCAGCAAGCAGCCGACTGCGTAACTCGTCGAGTCGCGCTACAGCGGCGCGCTGTGCGGGATCGTCGACGAATCCGGGTAACGCAAGACAGGCGAGGTACTGTTCGAGCGGGGTCACGAACTACAGGCCACGAAAGGAGCCTGCACTTTACTGATCAGGCAGGCGAAAACAATCGCCACTCGAGCGGTGCGAACCCATTCGCGCTGACTGGTAAACTGACTCGCTCGGGCATCCACCCACGCAGCCGTCAGGCTCGAAAGGCATCATGGCGCCGACAATCCCTTCGGCATTGGTCGGACCGTATCGATGGGGATCATCAGCGCCAAAGGCCGCTTCGGTCTGAGCGCGAGCCCATACGAAGACTTCCTGCAAACCGACGCCGCGATCAACCCCGGTAACTCGGGCGGCGCGTTGATCGACGTGCGCGGTCGACTGCTCGGCATCAACCCGCTGTTCTACAGCCGCAGCGGGGGATCACAAGGAATCGGCTTTATTGCTGGCGTGGTACCAGGCAGCCCCGCCGCAAACGCCGGGGTGATGCGCGGCGCGACATGATCATCGCAATCAACGATCAGCCCGCGGCCAATGCTCGCAACGCCACGCGTCAGATCAGCATCGCCGACCCTGGCAGCGACATAAAACTGCGCCTGCTGCGAAACGGCCAAACATTGGAAGTGCAAGCGAAAGCAGGCGAACGTCCGCCACCGGAGTGACGAGTCAGAGCGTGGCCCGCACCTTCAGCTGTTGTGATCGATGCCGGCGATGCGGGCTTGTGCCGCACGCGCGTGCGCGGTGAGGCCTTCGCCATGCGCAAGCGTGATAGCAAGTCGACCGAGTGCCTCCGCGCCGCGCGGCGAACACCGGATCACCGAACTGCGCTTCTGAAAATCGTACACTCCGAGGGGCGACGCGAATCGCGCGGTGCCGAACGTCGGCAGTACATGACTGGGGCCAGCGACGTAGTCACCGAGGGCTTCGCTGGTGGACGCGCCTACGAAAATCGCCCCGGCATGGCGAACCTGGGCAAGTAGTGCGTCGGGATCCGCTACCGCAAGCTCCAGGTGTTCCGGCGCAATACGATTGGCGATCGCCACTGCTTCCGCGAGATCACGCGTGCGAATCAGCGCGCCGCGCAGCCGCAGCGACTGCACAATCGTTTCGCGCCGCGATAACGACGGTAGCAGCCGAACCATCGATGCGTAGACCGCATCGAGATGATCGGAATCGGGCGTCAATAGAATCGCTTGAGCTGCAGCGTCGTGTTCGGCCTGAGAAAAAAGATCCAATGCCAACCAGTCGGCCGCAGCCGTTCCATCGGAAATGATCAAGATCTCGCTGGGGCCCGCGATTACATCGATACCGACGGGACCAAACACCAGACGCTTGGCGGCCGCCACATAGGCTCCACCAGGACCAACGATTTTGTCCACCCGCGGAATCGTTGCCGTCCCGAAGGCCAGTGCCGCGATCGCTTGTGCACCACCAACCGAAAACACTCGATCGACACCGGCAATGTGCATCGCCGCCAGCAGCAACGGGTTACGCAGTCCCGCCGGAGTCGGCACAGTGACGACGATCTCGCCGACGCCCGCAATGCGCGCCGGAATCACCGTCATCAACACTGTCGACGGGTACGCGGCCTGTCCACCGGGCACATAAACACCCACACGATCGAGTGGTGTCACCCGATTGCCCATTCGATTGCCGAGTGCATCGGTGATCTCGAAATCCCCTTGCTGTTGTGCAAGGTGAAAGGCGCGGATGCGCTCCGCCGCCTGATTCAGCGCGTTCCGCTCGACATCCGGCAAGCTCCGCGCGCAAGCGGCAAGTTCAGTACGGTCGATTTCCAGATCGGCGCCGCGGCTGCACGTCAGCCGATCGAATCGTTCGGTGTACTCCAGCAATGCCGCGTCACCGCGTTCGCGTACTGCCGCGACGATGCCGCCGGCCACGCGGGTCACGCTGTCGTTTCCAGACACATCCCACGCCGTCAGCGCGGCGAGTGCCGAATCGAAATTGGCGTCGGTGCTGAACAGACGCCGCACCTCGAGTTCAGCCACGATCTCGAGCCCGCTCCCTAACGACGCTGTCCAGGCGCTGCAGCAACGCTTCGATCTCGTCGAAGCGCATCTTCAGCGACGCTCGATTGACGATGACACGGGTGCTTACATGGGCAACCACGTCGCGCGCCTGCAGCCCGTTGGCGAGCAACGTGGTGCCGGTATCGACGATGTCGACAATACAGTCGGCGAGACCCATCAGCGGTGCGATTTCCATCGCGCCAGACAGCCGAATGATCTCGGCCTGCCGGCCCTGCTCGCCAAAGTAACGCTTGGCTATGTTGACGAACTTCGTTGCAACACGCAGCGACCCAGTACCGAGCTGAACACCGACCGGTAGCGCCGTCATGATGCGACAGCGCGCGATCTCGAGGTCCAGGCGTTCATAAAAGCCGGTGCCACCGTACTCGAGCAGGGTGTCTTTGCCGGTAATGCCGATATCGGCGGCGCCATACTCGACGTAGGTCGGAACGTCCGCACCGCGCATCACAACCAACCGTGCTTCGCCGTTACGAGACGGAAACACCAGCTTGCGACTTCCATCGATCGGTTCATCGGGTTCGATCCCCGCCTCCGCCAGCATAGGCAGACATTGGTCGAGAATTCTGTCGCTGCGGTTGAGCGCAATCGTCAGCGGTCGTTTGTTCGAGGATTTTTCCATCAGGCCGAGCGCCCCATCAGACGCTGCACGCGCGCGCCGATCTGCGTCAGTTTTTCTTCGATACACTCATAGCCGCGGTCGATGTGATAAATGCGATCGATCAACGTTTCTCCATCGGCCACCAGGCCAGCCACCACCAGACTGAACGACGCCCGCAGGTCCGTTGCCATCACCGGAGCGCCCTTCAACCGTTCGACGCCGGTAATGATCGCAGTGGTGTTCCCGTCGAGGACAATCTTAGCTCCAAGCCGATTGATCTCCGGTACGTGCATAAAACGATTTTCGAAAATGGTTTCAGTCACACGACTGGTACCGTCCGCGATGGCATTCATCGCCAGAAACTGTGCCTGCATGTCCGTCGGAAATGCCGGATACGGCGCGGTACGAATATCCACGGCGCGCGGCCGCGCACCTTTCATGTCCAACTCCACCCAGTCCTTCCCCTGACTCAGCGTCGCGCCCGCTTCGTCGAGTTTGATCAACACCGATTCGAGCGTCTCTGGACGTGTATCCCTCAGGCGCACCCGTCCACCGGTTGCGGCGGCAGCAATCAGATAGGTGCCGGTTTCGACACGATCCGGCATCACGCGATGCTGGCATCCGTGCAGACGTTCAACGCCTTCGATGACGATCGTCGCGGTGCCGTGACCGTCGATGCGCGCGCCCATCGCGATCAGACACTCCGCAAGATCGACGATTTCCGGTTCCCGTGCAGCGTTTTCCAGCACCGTGGTACCGCGCGCAAGCGTCGCGGCCATCATCAGATTCTCGGTACCGCCCACCGTCGTAATGTCCATCAGAATATGCGTGCCGCACAGACGACCGTTGACGCGGGCGATCACGTAGCCGTCTTCGACGCGAATCTCGGCACCCATTGCTGTCAGGCCCTTCAGGTGCTGATCCACCGGTCGAGCACCGATCGCACAACCGCCCGGGAGGGAAACCTCGGCCTGGCCGTGTCGCGCCAACAAGGGTCCCAACACCGTAAAAGAGGCGCGCATTGTTTTGACCAGGTCGTACGGTGCCCGATAGCTGTTCAGCTTCGTGCTGCTCACTTCGACATTGAGCTTTTCGTCGATCATCACCTCTACGCCGAGACTGCCGAGCAACTCGATCATCGTCGTCACGTCGTGCAGATGCGGGACATTGGCGATCACGACGGGCTCATCAGCCAGCAGCGTCGCGGCCAGTATCGGCAGCGCGGAATTTTTCGCGCCCGACATTCGAAGTTCGCCACGCAACGCATGACCACCTTCGATCAGCAGCTTGTCCACTAAGGCGCCTCGGCGTGTTCGGTCGGCGTATATGCACGAATAGTGACGGCATGCAGCGCGCCACTACGAATCAGTTCAGCAATTGCCGCGTAGACCATTTGTTGCTTGCGCACCCGATTCACACCTTCGAAAGCCGAACTCACAACAACAACTTCCATGCGACTAGCATCGCCACGAGCGGTGACTTCACTGGGCACAATCGCTTTTTCAACCCGCGCCCGGACTTCGTCGGCGATCAAGCTGCCGCTCCGGTTCGAACCATTGGCAACACCTCGTCGAGGCCGGTGAATTCGATCAGATTGCACACGAGCGGTGGTATATCCACGAACAGGATATCGACACCCGCCTGCCGGGCACGGCGCATCCATACCAGCATCAGGCTGACGAGAACGCTGTTGCCATTCGTGACTCCATCCAACGACACCTCGACCGTACGCGCTTGCGGTGTATCGGTCGCAGCTGATGTCAACTCGGCGAACGCCGCGTCTAACAAACCCCGAGCTTCCTTGGCATTAACGAGTGTCGGCGAGCCGGCAACTCGATGGTGCAGGACATCAGCCGACTCGAGCTCCATCGTCACTCGCTCGCGCCGGTCACTGCGGGGCCGCCCTGGGTGACCGGGTCGACGTGAGCAATGGTTTCTCCCCACCCATCGATCACCGCATCGAGACTGCCGTGGTTTTCCGGCGCTTTCATCGCGCTCGCAAACTGGTTGCGGTACGTGAGGCCGATATTGATGCCGTTGATGATGATGTTGTACATGCGCCATGAACCGTCTTGACCAAGGCGCATCGAATAGATCACTGGATAGATCTTGCCGTCCTTCGAATGGACTTCCATCTTCACGCTATCACGATCGGGTTCCGGCGACGGTTTGTCCGCGGGCAACACGTCGATGCTCTGGTCACCAAAATCCAATAGCGCCTTGGCATACGTCCGAATCAGTCCGGTCTTGAACGTCGACTCGAAGCGATCCCGTTGGACGGGCGTGGCGCGCTTGTAAAAAACAGCCATTACGCCGCGCGAAAAGGTGTCGAAATCAATCGTCGGATCGAGCACTCTCTCGACCTCCTGGTAGTAACGATTGGAATCGGTGTCAAAGTAGGTCTTGCCTTCTCTGATCACTTGCACCAGTGCGTCGCTGGTCTGGCGAATTGTTACCCGGGGGTCGGTGGCCGAGGCGGCACACACCATCGCCGACAGAACGATCAAGCCGCCAACCAGAATGTTCGACTTCCGCATCATTTCGATCCCAGTTTGGTGATCACATCACCAATCAGATTCTCGAGCACCAACGCGCCCTGCGTATTCGTGATGGTGTCCCCATCGGCGAGCAATTGATCCTCGCCGCCGGGCACCAGGCTGATGTAACGACCCCCGAGGAACCCCTCGGTCTGGATGCGCGCGCCGGTGTCGACCGAAAGATTGTCCACGTCGCCGCTGACCTCCATCGTCACAATTGCTTCGGCGGTCTCGCTGTCGACGCCGATCTTGGCGACACGTCCGATCGTGACGCCGGCAAGGCTGACCTTGGACCGCACCCGCAAGCCAGCTACGTCATCGAACTTAGCTTTTAATACATAGTTTCCGCTGGTCTCACCGACACCGACACCGCTAACGCGAAACGCCAGAAACACCAGCCCGACGATTCCCGCCAGCACGAAGGCGCCAACGCTGATTTCGAGGGTACGCATCCGAATCACTTGAACTCTCCGTACATCACCAGCGTGAGGATAAAGTCTAAGGCGAGCACCGCAACTGACGAATACACGACCGTCTTGGTGGTGGCCACGCTGATTCCTTCTGCCGTCGGCGTCGAATCATACCCTTGAAATACCGCGATCCAACTGATGACCATCGCGAAGACCACACTCTTCAGCATGCCCTTGCCGATGTCGTCCCACATCTCGACGCCGTCCTGCATGCCGCCCCAGAAGCCGCCGGGATCGACCCCGAGCCAGCCCACCCCAACCAGCCCGGAACCCCAGATCGCAACCGCGTTGAAGATCAACGTCAGCAACGGCATGCAGATCATGCCGGCCCATAGGCGCGGTGCGACGATACGATGTAATGGATCGACACCCATCATTTCCATGCTGGAGAGCTGGTCCGTCGTCTTCATCAATCCGATCTCGGCCGTCACTGCCGAACCGGCGCGTCCGGCGAACAACAACCCGGTGACGACCGGACCCAGTTCACGCAGCAGCACCAAAGCGACTCCGAGGCCTACCGATTCTTGTGCACCGACCCGAGCCAGCTGGGTGTAACCCTGCAATGCAAGGACAGCGCCGATCGAAAACGCCGACAGCACGATGATGATCACCGACAACACGCCGATCTGATAAATTTGTTTGATCAGCAGCGTCATATCACCACGTCGCGGCAGGCCGGCCAGCGACCAGAACCATACCAGCGACGCGCGCCCAAGCGCGCCGATCCAATCAAGCGCCCACTGTCCCAGCAGCCGTAGATAACGAAGCATCAGGCGTCTCCCAACACATCGTCCAGAAAATTGTCCGCCGGGTAGTGGAAAGGCACCGGGCCGTCGGGCGAACCGAGCATAAACTGCCTCACCATCGTCGATGGATGATCGCGCAATACCTTCGGAGTCCCTTCGCCGATCACGTGTCCGTCGGAGATGATGTACATCTGATCGGCGATACTGGCTGTTTCGTGAATGTCGTGAGAGACGACGAGACTCGTCATCGCCAGCGACTCGTTCAAGCCGCGAATCAGCGACACGAGCACACCCATCGCAATCGGATCCTGTCCAGTGAAGGGTTCGTCGTACATGATGAATTTGGGATCGAGGGCTATTGTGCGAGCGAGCGCCACGCGCCGCGACATCCCACCGGAGAGCTGCGATGGCATCAGATCGCGCGCACCGCGTAAGCCGACCGCATTGAGCTTCATCAACACCAGATCACGGATCATCTCATCCGGGAGATTGGTATGGACCCGCAGTGGAAACGCCACATTCTCGAACACCGAAATATCGGTGAACAACGCCGATGACTGAAACAACATTCCCATGTTTTTGCGCAGCTCGAAAAGTTCAGTGCGCGAAAGCGTAGGAACGTCCAGCCCATCGACAATGACGCGGCCGCTATCTGGCCGTATCTGTCCGCCGATGATGCGCAACAGCGTCGTCTTGCCCGTTCCACTGGGACCCATCAACGCGGTGATCCGACCGCGCGGCACCACAAGATCCAAGCCGTCGAATATGATCCGGTCACCGCGACTGAATCGCAGTCCCTCGATTTCGATCAGATTGTCGGTCACTTGAATCTGGTGGCCTGGATGATTTTGAGCGGCGCAACTATACCATCGCTCGAGCCGACTACACGCTGGGCCAATCGCGCCGAGGGGCGCGCCTTGCAAACCACCGGCATAACCAATCTAATCTCACGCCCTCGACCGCTGTGGTCTTGCGCGATGAACTTCCCTCAGCCGATCCTAGACAAAGCACGCCACATTCGATTATTGATCCTCGATGTGGATGGCGTGCTGACGGACGGGCGCCTTTATTACTCCGATAGCGGCGAAGAGGCCAAGGCGTTTTCGACGCAGGACGGCGCTGCGATCAAGATGCTCAGGCTCACCGGCGTGATCATCGCAGTCATCACCGGCCGCCAATCCAAGCTTGTCGAGAGACGCTGCGAGGAACTGGGCGTACAGCACCTTTATCAAGGCGCATCAGACAAGGCCAGGGCTTTGGAGGATCTGACCACCAAGACCGGCATCGATCGAGCTCAGATCGCCCACGCCGGGGACGATCTCCCCGACCTGCCCCTCTTCAATCGTGTGGCATTGTCTTTTTCGGTTCCGGGCGCGCATCCCGAAATCATCGCGCGCGCTGACTACGTCACGCAGGCACGCGCTGGAATCGGTGCTGTCCGCGAAATCTGTCATCTGCTGATGGTCGCTCAAGAATCCTGGGCGGCCGCCCTTGGGCGGTTCGACACATGAGCCGCTGGCCATGGCTGCTGATAGTCGTTGGTGGTCTGGCATTGTTCATTGCTCTGCGCGATTGGAATCGTGTCGACGGTTCGCCAAGCGAGCGGTTTGCCACGGCCGGCGAGCCCGATCTTTTTATGCAGGATGCGACGATCACCCAGTTCGACGATGACGGCGCGGTCCGCTATAAACTCGTCTCTGCAGAGGTCCGCCATTATGAAGATGAAGGCTTGACGCGGCTGGTCGCGCCTAACCTGACACTCAACCGCGCCCCTCAACCTCCCTGGTTTGCACGTGCCAATCATGGCTTCGTCCGCGATACTGACACACCAAGCGGAAAAACCGCCGAAGTGATTCTTTTGCGCGAGGATGTCCATTTGGAGCAGCGCAATCCGAACCGGTTCGAGATCACAGCCCCAACGCTGCGTATCTATCCGAACCGCCAATTCGCCGAGACGGATCAACCTGTTATCATCGACACTGCCGCCGGGCGCAGCTCCGCGGTCGGATTGTCAGGTGACCTGAATACCGGTCTCCTTACGCTCTCATCAAGTGCTACTCACAGGGTCCATACCATTGTTCTGCCGGCTCAATTCAAGCGCGCAACGGCGAAATCGTCGCAATGACCTCACGGCTCGTATCTTCGCCGTCGCGTTGATTTTGATTTCGAGTCGGTCGATGGCGCTCCCGACGGATGCCGAGCAGCCGATACACATTCGCGCCGACTCTGCGGAACTCGATGAAACCAAAAACCTCGCGATCTATCACGGATCGGTGCGCATGGAGCAGGGTACGCTCACGGTGACCGCGGACAAGATGACCATCGAGCTCAAGGATCAGCTCGTCGTTCGAATCATCGCCGAGGGAGACCGCGCCCACTACCAGCAGCAATTGAAGCCGGATGAGTCAATGGTTTTCGCCGACGCAAAAATGATCGTGTACTACACACAGGAAGAACGCGTCGACCTGACCGGCAACGCATTTCTGACTCAGAACAAGAACGAATTCACCGGTGAACTGATCAGGTACAACGTTCGCGAAGGCAAAGTCGACGCTCAGGGTGATGGCCAGGGTAAGGTCCAGATGGTATTGCAGCCAGCGGCGCTGAAAAAACAACAAACGCCGCAGTAGTGTCACAGCTCGTCGCTCAGCATCTTGCGAAACGTTACGGTCAACGCACCGCGGTAGCGGACATCAGCCTCACGGTCGCACGCGGCGAAATCATCGG
>Ga0209254_10001530_pt1 | contig 20804 bp, 19 predicted proteins | sample FrelakmetDIP11DI_FD_187148 | JGI IMG/M metagenome (GOLD analysis project Ga0209254, IMG submission 187148) | Freshwater lake sediment microbial communities from the University of Notre Dame, USA, for methane emissions studies - DIP11 DI (SPAdes)... | ecosystem: Environmental > Aquatic >...
AGGTGGGCGCCTCGCCCATCCAGGAATGGACCGCCCTTCACGTCTGGCTATACATATTCTCCAAGAAGGAGGAGTACAACCCCTGGTACGATTGGGGGCTAGACCGGATCGGTTGCTTCCTCTGTCCCGCCTCGGACCTGGCAGAGCTGGAGCTGGTCATGGACCGCTCCTCCCGCTCCGGAGAATGGAAGGCATATCTGCAACGGAGAGCGGAGGTGGAAGGTTGGCCTGAGGATTGGCTCAGATACGCGCTCTGGCGGTGGCGCAGGCTTCCTGATGCCATCCGCAAAGACCTCGAGGCCAAGGGGGCTTCGCTTCAGAGGATCGTCACCGAACGAGGGGGGACGAAGGACCCGACCCGCCTGCGGATGCAGGAGGGCATGTCCCCTTGCATAATGGGCTTCAGCATAGAGGGGGCTTTCAACCGCGAACTCGACCTCAAACGAGTGGCGAACGTCCTGTGCCAGCTAGGAGACGTGGAGGTGGACGAGCAGGAGGGCTGGTGCAAGGTGCTAGAGGTCAGGATATTCGATAGCGGGGCCTTGGTCGCCAAGGGCCGCGACCCCGACCAGATCAGAAAAACTGTGGAAAAGGTGCGCCGAGCCGTGGTTAAGGCCGAGGAATGCGTTGGCTGCGGGGTTTGCATCGCCAGATGCCATGAGGGTGCACTCACTTTGGATCGGAACAAGGTCCTTGTCGTGACAGCGAAGTGCATTCATTGCGGTAGATGCACCGAACCTTGCCCGGCCATTAGCTTTGGCGATACCTCCTTCGAGCTCTGACCCCTCTGAGGGTTAAGGTCAGAGGGGGCAGTGGACGCTCCTCGTATGCCCCCTCGTCCGGCGCGATTTCGCTCAGCGTACGAAGTCTATGCCGTCCTCGTCCTCCTGAGAGCGACCCCTCGCGGCGGGGGCGGGGGTCCCACCCATCTTCTGAGGTGGCTGCTGGCCGTAATTGGCGCCTAGCTTCTGGGTTGTGCTCTGCGCGTCCTTGCCCAGCACGTACTTGGAATGCGCTCCGGTCAGTATGAGCAGCACCTTGATGGTCCCTTCGATCTCAGGATCGATGGAGCACCCCCAGATGATGCGCGCGCGGTCGGCGATGGAGTTCATGACCAGTTCCGAAGCCTTCTGAGCCTCGCTCACGGTCATGTCTGGACCTCCGACTACGCGGATGAGTGCGCCCTGGGCTTGCTTGAGCTGGATTTCCCCTAGCAAAGGAGAGTGCAGTGCCTCGTTCACTGCCGCCTTGACGCGGTCGTCCTCATCGGTGTTGGCCTCCCCGATGCCCACGAAGGCCACGCCACCCTCGTTCATGACGGTCATGATGTCAGCATAGTCCAGATTGACCAGGCCGGGCTTGGTTATGATCTCGGTCAGACCCTTGATGGTCTGCATCAGCACCTCATCGGCCACCTTGAAGGCGGCATCCACTGGCAGCTTCGGTACCAGCTCTATGAGCTTGTCGTTCGGGATCACAATGGTGGTATCACAGATAAGGCGCAGCTTGTTGAGCCCTTCCAGGGCGTTCTCCATGCGAATGGTGCCCTCAGCCTTGAAGGGCAAGGTCACCACGCCGATGGTCAAGGCGCGGATCTGATCCTTGGATATCCTCGCCACGTAATGAGCGGAGCCTGTTCCGGTGCCGCCCCCCATTCCTGCTGTCACGAAGACTATGTTCGCCCCGCTCAGGAACTCGCGAATCTCCATGTCGCTCTCGCGAGCCGCCGCCTCCCCAACCTGGGGGATAGCCCCTGCGCCGAGACCGCGGGTGGCCGTCTTGCCGATCAGAATCTTCTTAGGAGCCCTGACGGTCAATAGGTGCTTGGCATCCGTGTTGATGGCGCATAATTGAGCGCCGCTGATTCCGGCGTCCACGCAGCGGTTGATGGTGTTGCAGCCGCCGCCTCCGCAACCGATGATCTTGATACAGACATCGAGCTGCTCGGCGATCCTCCTCAGCTCCTCATCCGCGGCGCTCACCGGCGCGGGCGCTGGGGCGGGAGCCGCTTGAACCGCCGGTGCATTCTTTTCCTTTTCCTGGCCCTCCTTATAGTTGGCTAGAGCATTCTTCACCAAAGAACTTGGCATAAGTGCATCCCTCTGCTCCATAATCCAAAACCCTGGATATAAATATTCCTAGTACCCAGCATCCTTAGGAGAATATTCAGGACCTTCGCTCGACCGGCAAAGCTTTATTTTATATAAATATATATAAATTATGTTATAATCTTCAAGACGGGCTCGGGCCAAGGGAGCACGTGCACCGATAGTTCAGGCTCCAATCCTCGGAAGTACCGCTGATATATGTCCTCGGCGGTCTGGGACATCAGGTAGGAAGCGAGCTTCAGGATAACCAAGACCATAATGTAGAGGGATATCCGAGCGCTTCGGTCCTTCCCCTCCAGGCGCTGCTTGGACTCATCCATGTACTGTTTGTAGTCCACGCTCATATAGGACGTGAGCACACTCAAACCCTCCTCGCGCTTGCCCGCGATCGCCTTCGCGGTCACTGAATCGATGAAGCCTCTCATCCTAGCGATGACGAACACGTCCGTGCCAGACATGTGCCTATAGTCCAGATTTGGCTTTTCGTCAAATGAGCCCTTAACCATGCGCCCCAAGCGGTTGAGGTCCCTCCTGACGAAGGATTCCAGCGTCCTCAACTCGATTATTTCTTTCGTCTCGTCAACTGTCCTATTCTTGCTGGCATGTATAGCCCGCTTCAGGGGTTCTGCAATCTGGCCATCATAGGCTCCCATCCGCGTGAGGTCCGGGGCCATCTTCAGCATCTCGGTCACATAGCCTTTGAGCGTGTCCGCAGTCCGATGACGTTGCTTGATGAAATCCAGACATGCAGCGATGTCTTGGAGCGCCTGGATGGTCTCACCCTCGAGATAGGTGTCTTTGGAGACCTCGACCAAAGCCTCGATGTCGCTCACAGGCATCTCCTTGTTACGGGCCATGGCGATGAGAAGGTAGGTGTGCTCATAGAACGAGGCGTAGGTGGTGGCGTGGAATCCTCGCTTAGCGCTTAGATAAATCACGGCATTGCGACGTATCACCTGGTTCGGATAAACGATGCTTTCCAGGACAGCTCGCATCCCTTTCTTGCTCCTGGTGCTTTTTTCCAAGAGGCTATGGACAAAAGCCACGACCTTTTCATTCTCATGATCAAGATTCTTCAGAAGGATGGCCACGGCGGTGTTCGGGTCCTCCTCGACCATTTTCAACAAACGGCGTTCAATCCTTTTCTTCTCCCATGGGAAATGGATAGATCGAACTAAACCTGATTCGATCTTGGCAGCTCTTTGTTGTCTAAGAGCTGGGCTATTCTTCACCCCGTTTTCCCCCTCGCCCAGAGATGTAGAGGTATTTGTCATTATTAATATTGCCCCAGAATATGAATTGATAATAAATAATATTATTAAATTAATAAATTATATATTATAATATATTTATTAGCTGCAAACAAGGAAATCTGGAACTTGTTCAACGACTTGATGGCGATGAGAAAAGGTTTTTATGTGGGCTTCATAATTATTGACCGCAGCCTCGGAGGTCGTGGGGACAAATGGGTGAACTTGCTCATATCAGGAACGTCTTGGAAGAGATTAAGCGCCTAGAGCATGTCATCGGGGTCTGCTTGATCTCGAGAGGTGGGCTGTTCATTTTGGGTGAGACTCCAAAGGGGGTTCATCAAGAGACGTTCGCCGCCATGGCCGCCATAATGCTAGGGGCAGCAGAGACCTCCTCAGCAGAACTGAAGGATACCCTGAGCCAGGTTCAGATAAACCTAAAGGAGAAAGATATCATCCTTATTGGTGCTGGAGCCCGATACCTACTGGCCATAGTGATGGATGGAAAAGGGGACAACGACAAGGTCGCGAAGAGCGCCAGCCAGATAATAAGTCGCGTCGAAATCACGATCTAAGGTCAGAGCCTCTTCATGCCTCGGCCTAGCCATTGCGATATGGACCTGCTTCCGTAACGGAAAGTCTCCCGCGTCCCTCTTCCTGCGCCTTCGACGTGGGTACGCCCATCCAATATCGCCTTCATCAGCTCCTCGATGGTATGGCAATCATCAGGGAATATGGTCAATGCCTCTCCAATCTTTTCGGCGCGATGGGCATCGGACCCGCCCGTGACAGGAAGATGCGCCCTCTCGGCGAGCATCATCGCCTTTCTGTTCCCCTCCCGGGTATTCCTGCCGTTCATCACCTCTATGGCATCGAAGTTGCTGCGAAGGATGACCGTGCTACCGAGCCCTGACCACATGCGATAGGGATGGGCGGCGACGGCTATACCACCGAGTTGATGTATGATATCGATGGTCTCGGCCGCGGTCCGCCCTCGAGGGACGTCCTCAGAGACGTTGTAGGCGAGGATGTGGCCTTCCTCAGAGGTCACCTCCACTGCCGGAATTACTAATAGATCTGGAGGAGCGGATGCCTTCGCCTCCAAGCCGCCTTTCAAGGTGTTATGGTCGGTGACCCCGATGGCCCCAAGGCCCAAACGCTTTGCCATGAGAAATATCTCTTCAAGCCTCTGCTCGTTGTCCCCCGAGTGATGGGTGTGGATGTGGAGGTCCGCCTTCATCTTACCTGTGCACCATCCTCGATCTCGCCACCATCAACGGTAATAGCAACGCCATTAATGGTATAGAGGGGGAGTGCTTCCTGGGACTCGTTGGTCGGGAGGAACACCGCGACTTTCTCGGCGACGACCGCTTTCTCAGGATATTTCACCTTGACCTCTCTTCCCAAGTTGACCTGCCCACCCCTCAGGGTCCCTACGCGCATCACGAATTTCTGGAAATCCCCGAAGGATATCTCCTTCTCGCCTTGAGCCAGCCCGCTGTTCACCGGGTCTCCAAGCGAGGTCTTGCCTGCAGGGATGAGCACCTTGACCTTACCGCCGGCCTCTGCAGCTAGTAACATGCCTCGTGACTCCACTCCTCTCAACTTGGCAGGCTGTAGATTTGTGACAACCACTATCCTCTTCCCCTTGAGAGCTTCCTCGGAATAATAGTGCCGCAGGCCAGCCACGAGCTGTATCTTCTTGCCAATGTCGACCTCCAGGACGAGGAGCTTCTCGGCGTTAGGATGCGGTTTCACGTCCAGAATCTCGCCCACCTTCAAATTAAGAGCTTCGAAGGCCTTGAAGCGCTCATCACCCTTCTCGATGGCCATCTTGCTGAAGAGCGGCTTCGGTTCGACCAGCTGCTGGTTTGGTATCAACGGCTCATCCAGACAACTTAAGCCCCTAGATGGCAAGGAACCTTGCATACCCAGATACCACCATGCTCGTTCCGCGCTGTTAGGTAGATAGGCAAAACTCAGAACGGCCAACGCCTTGACGATCTCTAGATTCAGATTCAAGACCGCCCCGCATTTGACCTTGTCGTTTTTGAGTAGAGCCCAGGGGGCAACCTTGTCGAAGAACTGGTTGCCGAACTGGGCCAGGTCCATTATGGATTTGAGCGCGCGTTTGAACTGACAGGTGGTCACAAACTCTTCCACCTGGCGCCTGGTCAAGGAGATAGCCTCCTCAACCTCAGCTCTTTCCTGGTCCACACTCGCCAGAGCTGGTATGCAACCAAAGTTCTTGAAGGTAAAGGAGAGGACGCGATGGTAATAATTGCCTAGAGTGGCGACCAGTTCGTTGTTCACCTTTGCCTCGAAATCATCCAAGGAGAAATCGCTGTCGCGGTTCTCTGGCATGTTTGCGGCTATGTAGTACCTAACAACGTCCGGCTCGAACCTCTCCAGTAGAGAGGGCACGTCCACTCCGACACCACGGCTCTTGGAAAAGGTCTCACCTTTGAAGGTGAGGAATTCGTTGGCCGGTACGTCGTAAGGCAGGTTTAGCCCACCATACCCCAAGAGGATCGAGGGCCAAATGATGGTGTGGAAGGGTATGTTATCCTTTCCAAGGAAGTAATAGCTCTTCGTGACTGGATTCAACCAAAAGTCCTTCCACTTGTCAGGATGGCCGATAAGCTTTGCCCATTCCTTGGAGGCTGAGAAGTAACCGATTACCGCCTCGAACCAAACGTAAATTACCTTGCCATCATATCCGGGCAGGGGCACTGGCACCCCCCAGTTCATGTCCCTGGTAATGGCTCGATCCTTCAGGCCTGCCTCGAGCCAGTTCTTGGTGAACAGCTGGACGTTGGGACGCCAGTAATCCTTGCTCTTCACATAATCGAGAAGGGGCTCTTGAAAAGCGGAGAGTTTGAAGAAGAAATGCTCGGTCTCACGCAGTTCTGGCTCCGTGCCACACGTGGTGCACCTCGCCCAATCGAGCTCCCCGGCCTCATAGGTGGATCCGCATCTCTCGCATTGGTCACCTCTGGCCCTCTCATTGCTGCATTTCCGACAGACGCCCTCCACGTACCGATCAGGTAGGAACTTATCGCATTTAGGGCAGAAGTATTGCAATGTCCCTTTCTTGTAGAGATAGCCGTTTTCCAGCAACTTCAGGAACACGTCATGGACGACCTCGAAGTGATGAGGGTTGTGGGTCTTGGTAAACAGCTCGAACTTAATTCCCAGGTCCTCGATGGCTTTGACATTGATCCTGTGATACCGCTCAGCTATCTCCTCTGGGCTAATACCCTCCTTCTCTGCCTTCACTGTCACAGGCGTGCCATGCTGGTCCGATCCGGAGACCATTAGCACTTCATCGCCCTTGAGGCGATGATATCTTGCGAAGATGTCAGGGGGCAGGAGTGACCCTGCCACGTGACCCAAGTGGATTGCACCGTTAGAATAAGGCCAAGCCACGCATACCAAAACCCTTGCCATGTCTATCGGCATCGAATGGAGCAAGAGGGATTTAAGGCTTGACGACCTAAGGCCTCGAACCAATCGAGAATAATGCCCAATCGAAGGCTTATGGCTCATAGTCGTTAAATTGGAAAGAGCCATCCTATCCTCGAATTGGATGATGTTTTCATATAGATTATAATATATAATAATATTACATAATTATTATTCTGGATGTAAACAATCGTAATAATGGATGGATTGCTTATCCATCGTTAAAACCCGTTAAGTATTAAAGCTGATAAACCGATGAGCGCACACTTGGGACCATGGAACGTCCTGAGGGGAGGAATGAAAAATGGTCGACGTGGAAGTGACCTTCGGTGTCCCAGATGGCGTTGTGGCCGAGGTTAAGAAGAAATATGGGAATGAGAAAGACAATAATATCCGTGTAACAAAAGCCAACCCATTGAACCCGCCATACTATGCATGGGGGGACCCTCGCTCGAAGTACGAGGTCATGAAGTTCGAGGGCAAGGACTACTGGATCTGGAAGGTCTCCAAGGGAAAGCCAATGAATTGGGTCTACGACCACTAAATCGCCAGCGCAAACCCCTTTTTTAAATTCCTTTTCTCCTAAATATCACACAATCATCTTTTTATCACTCCTGCTTATTGCTGGGTTCATCATGCGAATCGCCGCGCTGCTGAAGGACCGCTGTCAACCGAAGAGATGCAACACCGAGTGCATCAAGTACTGTCCCAAGGTGAGGACTGGAGTGCAGACGGTGGTCATCGGGGAAAATGGGAAGCCAGAGATTGCTGAGCCCCTTTGTGCTGGATGCGGAATATGCGTCCACAAGTGCCCCTTCGAGGCTATCAAGATCATCGGCCTTCCTGACGAGCTCGAGGGAGAGATAATCCATCAATATGGATTGAATGGCTTCAGACTCTACCGGTTGCCCGTGCCTAAGAAGGGCTTGGTAACTGGCATACTGGGCCCGAACGGGATAGGGAAGTCCACGGCCTTCCGGCTCATGTCCGGCGCTGAGATTCCCAACCTCGGCAACTACGACAAGCCCCCGACCAAAGAGGATGTGCTTCAGCACTTCGCTGGCTCAGAGCTCAAGGAATTCCTGGAGAAGGTCTATCAGGGGAAGACGCGCACCTCCCTGAAACCACAATATGTGGACAAGCTACCGACGGCGCACAAGGGAATCGTCCGGGAGTTGCTCGACAAGGTCGCGGAACGCATGCCCACCCAGGAAGCGGTCGACCTGTTAGATTTAGAGGGGGTTGTGGATAGGCCTTTGGGGAAGCTCTCCGGAGGTGAGTTGCAGAGGACAGCGATCGCGGCCACCATCCTGAAGGACAGCGACGTCTACTTCTTCGATGAACCGTCCTCCTATCTGGATATCTATCAGCGCATCAAGGTGGCCAGGATCATCCAAGGTCTAAGCGAGGAGAAGCAGGTAGTGGTCATCGAGCATGACCTGGCCATTTTGGACTTCCTCGCCGACAATGTATACCTCGTATACGGCTCGGAGGGCGCATTCGGAGTATTCTCCCAGCCTCGTCAGGTCAGAATCTCCATCAACACCTATCTCGATGGGTACCTCAGGGAAGAGAATATTCGTTTCCGCGATTATCCCATAGTCTTCGAGGATCGTCCTCCGAGGGACTCTTGGCAGACTGTCCCCTTGCTTGAGTTCAACGAGATGGAGTACCATTATCCAAGCTTCAAGCTGAAGGTGGAGGCAGGCGCCATCAAGGTCGGGGAGTCGGTCGGGGTGGTCGGTCCCAATGCCATCGGAAAGACGACTTTCGTGAAGGTGTTGGCAGGGGTCATCCCTCCGACTGTGGGTGGAGTGATGAATCCCATCAGGGTCAGCTACAAGCCCCAGTACATCAATCCAGAGTTCGAGGGCACGGTGCACGAGCTCTTCCTTGTCAACGTGAAGGACTTCTTCGAGTCAGGATTCTTCGAGTCCGAGATTGCGCACCCTCTCAGCCTGAAGACGCTCTATGAGAAGCAGGTGCAGAACCTCTCCGGAGGGGAGCTCCAGCGCGCGGCCATCGGCCTCTGCCTTTCCCGGGAGGCCGATATTTACCTACTGGACGAACCCTCAGCCTACCTTGACTCGAACCAGAGGATGGAGACGGCCAAGACCATCCGGAGGGTGATGGAGAAGCGCGGGCGCTCTGCACTGGTGGTGGACCATGACATCTACTTCCTGGACATGGTTTCGGATTCGATGATGGTGTTCTCAGGCAGGCCGGGCAGGGACGGTCTGGGGCAGGGGCCGTTCGACATGCGCAAGGGCATGAACCAGTTCCTCAGGATGGTGGACGTAACTTTCCGTCGGGACAACGACACGCACCGACCCAGGATCAACAAGCCCGGCTCAAGATTGGACCAGGAACAGAAAGAGAAGGGCGAGTATTACTACCAGATGTGAGCAACTCTTGATGCTTAATGAGTTGACGAGGACTTCTTCCTCTGCCAAAGGAAATACGCGATGAGCCCGAGCACGGCCAAGCCGAGGATGATGATGTCCCACCCCTCTACGGCCTTCCAGAATTCGATATAGTACTCTCCTAGCAGATAACCGGCTGACGCCAGGACCGTGTTCCATATGAGAGCACCTAAAAAGGTGAAAAAAATGAATCGCTTCACGTCCATCTTGAAAAGGCCAGCTGGGAAGGAGATCACCGATCTGATCCCCGGGATGGCATGGCCGATCAGTATTCCCCAGCCCCCCCATCTCTTGAACCAGGCATCAGCCTTGCCCACCTTCTTCTGATCCAAGAATATGTATCGCCCATACTTGTCCACTATGGGCCTTCCTACGATCCAAGCAATCCCATAGGCGACGGTCGAACCCATTGTGGCCCCGAGCGTGCCCGCAAGGATGACAAAAGGAAGATAGAACGCCCCAGTGGAGGCGAGATACCCGGCGAAGGGCATGATGAGCTCACTGGGGATTGGCGTTATGATGCCCTCGATAAACATCGCAAAGAAGATGCCCAGGTAACCTGAGGAGGATATGAAGTCGATGATTAACTGGTTCAGGGTATCGATTAAGCCCATGGATCGGCTTCACTCCACGACGCCCGATTGGCAGGGGGTTGATTCCTTAAGTATTACTTATCGGTTCGCCTGGAGGCTCACAATCCAAGTATTCACCCTTTGCTGCATTCATTTGGTAAGAGTTCAGATTAATCCCTTTTTGGCTCAATGCATAGTCCTGAGAGGGCTTGGAGCGCGATGGTCCTCCCGAATCCTTTATAATGCCATCAACCTTACATCATCCAGATGGTGAGTAGGGCAGACATTCATGTTCATTCGAAATATTCAGGCCTTGCCCGGCTTTGGTTCCTAAGGTTCCCTGAATCGGTAAACGAACCTGAGGATATCGTAAAAAGGGCCAAGGCAGTCGGCTTGGACACCGTTTGTGTCACCGACCACAACACCATCCGCGGCGGGCTGCTCGCCAAGAAGTTCGCCAAGGATTATGACGGCGTCAGCGTCGTAGTGGGTGAGGAGATCAGCACCCGGGAGGGAGAGATCCTCGGGCTCTTCTTGAGCGCGGACATCCCTGCAGGACTTCCTGCGGCCGAAGCCGTTGACCATATCCGTTCCCAAGGCGGATTGGTGGTGGCCCCACATCCATTCAGCATGCACGTGCCGGCGCTTGGTTTCGCGGTAGATAATCTGGACATCGATGGACTGGAGGTATTCAACGCCGGTCATGTCGATGGATACGCAAACAACCGCGCTTTGGAGCACTCCCATTCTGGAAAATGGGCATTGCTGGCTGGAAGCGATTCGCACTCCCTGGCGACCCTGGGCTGCGCCTTCACAGAATTTGAGGGCAGCGGGGAGGAGGACCTGCGCAAGGCCATCATCAACAAGACCACCGTCCCCCAAGGTAATCCCATGTCCGTGGCGACGGGGGTGAAATGGACCTTGGAGGTGGTCCTGGAATCGGACCGCCAGATTATTAGATCGGTGTTGAAGCTAAATGGCAAGGACGATGCCGATGACCCCTTTTTGATAAAGGTCAGCGAGCTCCCAGGACACAAGAAATTGGCTGCGCTTGGTGCCTCATTCTTCTACATAACGCCACCAATCCCCTACCTGGTAGTCATGCTGGGAGCGCGCCGCATGCGCCGTGTCAACTCTGTCCCGATTCACGACCCCAACGGCCAAAGGGCGGAGTGGTTCTGATCAATGCTCGTGATGATGCTCAGGATCGGATAGGTTGGCGAAGGCGTTCACCATGACTTCGCTCAGCGCTGGATGGATGGTCTGGCTCCTTGCTATGGGATTGAACGTGCCATCGCCAGCGTTCATCAGATATACGATGGGCTGCACCAGCAGCGAGGCGTGCGGACCGACGGCGTGAGCGCCGAGTATGCGCATGGTCTCCGCATCCACAATGACCTTGCAGAAGGCGTCCTCCTCCGCCATGGCATATCCTTTGGCAGTGTCGATGTACTCGGCCCTGCCAATGAAGTACCGTCGTCCGCGCTTCTTTGCCTCCGCCTCCGTCATGCCCACACCAGCCACTTCGGGATAGGCGAAAACGGCATGAGGGACCGCATGCTCAAGCAGCTTGACCTTCTGTTCGCCGAAGGCGTTGAACCAGGCCACGTCGCTCTCGTAGTTGGCCGTGTGACGGTACATGTTCCGGCCGATGATGTCCCCAAAAGCCCAGATGCCAGGTATATTGGTCTCGAGGTACTCGTTGACCATTACATACCCCTTCTCGTCGACCTGAACTCCCGTACTCGAGACCTGGAGCATGTCCGCGTTGGATCGGACCCCGGTGGCCACGAGTATTTCGTCCACCAGGACCTCTGATGATACGCCCGAAAACCTATCCTTGTGCAACAGCAGTTTCCCTTCGGATGAACTCTTTGCCTCCACCGCCTCATGGTTGACGTGGACCTCGCACAGCTCCGACATCTTCTTGAGAACGAGCGCGCTCACCTCCGGTTCCTCACGGGGGAGCAGAACGGGATTCCTTCCGATGATGGTGACCTCTGTGCCAAATGCAGTGAAGAAGTGGGCGAACTCGCATGCCTTGTAACCACCGCCGAGGATTGCCAGACGCGGTGGGATATGTTGGATGTCGAACACCGTCTCCGACGTCAGATAACCCACCTCCTCCAAGCCCTTAACCTGAGGCACCGAGGTCCGTACCCCACAGGCGATAATCACCTTTGGGGCGGTGATCTGCTCCGCCCCGACCTGGAGCCTTCGGGTACCGACGAACTCGGCTCTAACGTGGAAGAGGTCGAGCCCTTGGTCGGCGGCCAACCCCTTCTCCATTCCACCCCTGTCGCTCAGGACCAGGTCCCACATCCTCTTGCGAACCGCTTGGAAGTCCATGCCCTCGACCTTGGCGGTGACGCCTATTCGCTTGGCGTCCTCTGCCTGTCTCACGGCATTGGCTGGCTCTATGAGTATCTTGCTTGGAATGCAGCCCCGGTTCAGACAAGTGCCTCCTAGCGGACCGTCCTCCACTAGCGCCACCTTTAGGTTTTGATCCCTGGCCTTCGAAGCAACATTGAGACCTGCCCCGGTTCCGATCACGATGAGGTCATATTCTCTCATCCATCCACCTTCCCAGGAATATTCGAGATGCGGCTCCTTAAAGCATTGGTTCCGCCGCAATTTCCAACGAAGGAATCAGTCCTTGGGATAGAGGATGCATTTTGAACCGCAGGACTGGGCCCTGTTCTTGGAGAGCATCCCTGCTTCCATCCATGCCGCATCCATCACGGCAGCTGGGACCAGGCAGTTGGCCGACATCCTGACGTTCTTGAAGATTTCCCAGACCTTGCTGGCCTTCTTGTCCGAGAGGTCCGTGATGCTCAGTTTCCCCAACGCATCGATGAACTCCCTGACGTTCTCGCAGTCGGTCTCAGCCATCACCACGAACTCTAGCTCAGGGGTCATCTCCACCGTGATGACATGAGTCTTGTCGCATACGGTCATGTTGACCTTGACCTTGGATGTCATGCTTTCAAGAGATGTATGGTTGGCGTTATACTTAACCAATGCCTGGCTTTCTAAGTTCAAGCTCCTTCCATAAGCACGGTGAAAATCGAGATATTAGCGCTCGTTGCGTCAAATGCTGCCCCTTACTGTTTTAAATTTGATTCTTATCATACCTCTTAGATTCCGTTAATCATTTTTCTAATGTGTTTGCATTTCTTATTCATTTGTTGCGTTAGAAACCTATTTATTATATTTTTATCTACTGAAAATAGGATATTGCATACAAATGTTGTATGAGATATCCAAAACGCCTACGCCTTCCAAATTTCCCTTTGGACGGTGGGGCTCTTAAAAAGCGATGTGACTGATAGCGAGGTGTAAGATTGGCAGTTGATGCAGGAAACACGGCATGGGTGCTGATTTCGACCGCCCTTGTCTTCATAATGACGCCCGCAGTAGGATTCTTCTACGGTGGGATGCTAGGCAAGAAGAACGTTCTCTCCATCTTGGGACAGTGCATAATCATCAGCGGGATGGTGACCTTGATATGGGTGACGGTGGGCTTCACCCTGGCCTTCAGTGGATTCGGCAACGATTTCATCGGCGACTTCGACTGGGTGATGCTAGATGGTGTGGGCATCGAGCCATTGTCCCCTTTCGACCTCACCGGCATCCCTGGCATTCTGTTCATGATGTTCCAGGGGATGTTTGCCATTATCACGGTTGCCTTGATCATCGGGGGCATCGCGGAGCGCATGAGGCTTAGGGCGTTGATTATTTTCCTGTTCGCCTGGACGCTACTCGTCTACATACCCGTAGCACACTGGGTCTGGGGCGGTGGTTGGTTATCTCAGCTGGGTGCCTTGGACTTCGCAGGCGGCACGGTCGTGCATATCACCGCAGGAGTGTCGGTGGTGGCTGCGGTCATCGTATTGGGCAAGAGAACGTCGCTGAACAACGGGGGGAGTGAGCAGCCGCACAACATCCCATTCGTCGTCCTTGGCGGTGCGCTGCTATGGATAGGCTGGTTCGGCTTCAACGGTGGAAGCGCCCTGGCCGCCGATGGCATCGCGGCCAACGCCTTCGTGGTCACGATGGTGGCGGCTGCCACTGCCGCGATCGTATGGGGCTTGGTCAATTGGCTCCATCTCGGACGCCCGGGCGTCCTAGGGATGATTTCGGGGGCCATCGCAGGCTTGGTGGCTATCACCCCCGCATGCGGCTATGTCAATGTGACTGGAGCAATCCTGATTGGCCTAGGAGCGGGCGTGTTCTGCTATGGTGGCATCTTGCTGAAAAGGCGTTTCAACTACGATGACGCTCTGGATGTGTTCGGGGTGCACGGTGTGGGGGGGACATGGGGCGCCATCGCCACGGGCCTATTCGCCACAGGGACGTTGGCATCCACTTCGAAAGGGCTGTTCTACGGCGGCGGCCTGACCCTGGTTGGCGCACAATTGACCGCCGTGGTGGTGGTCTACGCCTTTGCCTTTGCAGTGACCTTCGCTGCCTTGTTTGTCATGAATAAGGTCATGGCCATCCGTATGAGCAAAGAGGAAGAACGTATAGGTGCCGACATCATCCAGCACGGCGAGAATGCCTATTCGTGAGGTGATAAAATGAAGAAGCTCGAGGCCATAATCCGCCCTGAGAAGCTCGGGGCGGTGAAGCATGCCCTGGAGGAATTGGGAGTGCATGCCATGACGGCATACGAGGTCCAAGGGCGTGGAGAGCAGAAAGGCCTGGAGTTCACGCACCGTGCTGGCAAATTCCGGGTGGACATGCTCCCCAAGACCAAGGTGGAAATAGTGATCAGGGAAGACAAGTTGGAAGATGCGGTGAACGCCATCTGCTGTTCGGCCAGGACCGGAGAAGTTGGCGATGGTAAGATCTTCATCCTACCGGTGGAGAGAGTGATCAAGGTTCGTACTAGTGAGATCGAGCCCTGAGGATGAGCGTCACAGATGGGCCAGCGCCCACAAAAACCTTTTTCCTACCTGGTCTACCCACCGTCGACTATGCCGAGATGCTTGCGCGCTCAATCAAGGACTCTAACCCTTCAAAGTTTTTCTCTGGGCCGCTGTTCTGAGCCTTCACAAACTCCCCGAGTTTTCGCACTCCATACATTAGCCAGATGATAATATAAGGTTTGCTAGCACCGTTTATTCCGGCCTTAACAAATCCAAGACATCAAGGCCAATTCTCGTCCCTGATGAAGTTGAGAAGCTGCCTGCCTCCGGCGTCAATAATCTTTAGAGAATCCCCAATAAGCTCAAACCTAGAGCTTCTCTCCAGGCAGCTGAAGAAATCGCCTTCCATGTCCATCAACCAAGGTGGGTCATAGCAATACATGCGCGTCGAACCAATGAGCCCCACCTTGAGCGAGGACCCGGAAGACTCGTAGGAGGCGAAGAAGCGGTTGCATCCTCCACTTCCCGTTACTTTACCATCGGGCATGAAGGTTAGGAAAGGCATGTTCTCAGGTCCTGTGATGCTTAACCTATCTTTAGAATCGCTGTACCGGACCAGAAGCCATCTCTTGGATTGATCTGTCAACTGCTAGGACATTTGCATTACCTACCCATTCATTTGACATCCTTGTTTGGTTTCCCGCATTTCCAACAATTCACATTCTTGGAAATGTTCATGGCGTCGCATTCGCATTTCCACATTCCATTGAAGTTATAAGTATCACATACAGCGCACTTTGAAGGTTGTTTCGCAGGGGCTCGCTCACTCACGGATGAGCATTTCCATGAACACCTACTAAAATGGTTGCCAAAAAACCTCGTCTTGAATGCAATAATCCTCAATCCAAAGAATGATGATTGGCCGTCTCTAATTTCTCTTTACGGCTGAAAAAGATAGATTGCTCAATGATGCAGAAGAATGGGAGGGCGTGAACCAGGCCGAGCTATAGGGAGGAAAATGGGGACGAAGGAAGCAGGTGCAAATGGAGCATCCGAGCGGAGAAGAGAGATCACTCTGCCAGTACCACGATATTAATACTAATCGCGCAAATCTGATTCCTAATTCGTTCAATCATCAAAGCCTTAGGTGCAATCTATGTCCAACCCAATCGCGGCTTTCCAGAAACGATACATGTCCTATGGTTCCTGGCTTTCTGAATGGCTCTACGGTTTCATCATGGTCGCTGTCGTGACTGGGATGCTCAACGGATTTAGTGGCATCGACCCCCAACTATACCGTTGGGAGTTGACAATATGGCTGGTCGTAGTTACCTTCGGAGTAAATATCACCTGGGGTCTGATTGATGGGCTTACCGTCATCTATGGAGGCTTGACAGAAAAGGCGGATCAAGAGAAGCTCATCGGAAGACTCAAGAAGGATAGGAACAACCCGGAATTAAGGGGCAAGTTATGGGACATCATAGGAAGTGATTATACCTCTGATGAGACCAAGGAGATGTACATAGACCGCATCATTGATGAAGGCCCGGAGCACAAGAAGAGATACACTTTGACGAAGGAGGATCGCAAGGTTCTACTCGCCACCGCCTCCTGCGACATCCTGGCCGTCGTCCCAGTCATTCTCCCGTTCATTGTTCTAGGGTTCGTCCCGATTGCCCTTACGCTTTCCCGGCTGATCGCTGCAATCGCCATCGGGTTGATCGTGTACCGCTTTGCAGAGCATACTGGCCGTCGGAAATGGGTAGCGGCAGGTATCTTCTTCGTGTTGACCATCATCATGATGGTGGTCACATTCTCCTTCGGCTGGTGAGAACGATCTTTTAAAAGATTGGTCGAGAAAGGCAAAGGTCTTAGCTCATCTCGCTGGCCGAACCTCGTGGCATCCAGATAGTTCCTGGACCTCCCCCACAAACCTTGATGCGAAGGCGAGTGATGGATGTAATATGAATCTGACCAATGAGAGCTATGTCATCTTGATCAGCACCAAGACCTCTACTGAGTTATATTACAGAGATAAGAGCGGCTGGATAAAGGTTAGCGCGCGTGGCCATAAGTTCCGGGCGACTGCTGAGCAAGTCCTGAATCACGTCCTACCTACACTAGCCGGCATCAAGCCAAACGTAACCATTAAGGTGGACCATTACGAGGATCCGGGGACGCGGATCCTAATGGGCCCACGGCTTTCTAGGCCAGATTAAGGAAAAAGTAAGGGGTTTATGTCCCAGGCGAAATTTTTTTGTAATTGATAAAGAAAAATAAAACTTCTGGCTAAAGAGGGGAGCGGGCAAGCGGGGATTCGAACCCCGGACCTGCAGCTTAGGAGGCTGCTGCCATATCCAGTCTAGGCCACTTGCCCTTGAATTAAGATAGATAAAGGAGGGAAAAGGTCACTGGGGAAGCTCCTCGGGCTCGCGCTCCTCGGGCTTCTCCTCCTTCTTCTCCTCTTCCTTCTTGATGTATTCCTCAACGAAGCGGACGGTCTTCGCCATCAGGCCCTCGCGCAGGTCCGCGACCACCTTGTACTTGGCCAAGATCCACTTCTGGTCGTACTTGCAGACGTCAGGGAGGGTGATGGTGAAGATGTCGCCCTCGACAGAGGCGGAGAAGTTCTCCAGGGTACCGTAGTCCATCTCGACAATGGCCAAGACCTTGTCCACTGGCTCCTCGACCTTCATGGTGACCTTGAACTTGTACTTCAGGCTCCGACCAGCGAATCTGCGGTTGAAGTCCACCCTGACCACCCTTGGGGTGATCGCGGTCACGAGGCCGACGCGGTTCTTGATGTTGACCTCCATGCCGATCTTGGGCTCGATGTCCTGCTTGAGGAAGTCGCGCACGGGAATGTTCTCCACCAACTTGGGGTCACGGGCTCCTGCGGCCTTCTCCGGAGGAATGATGACCTCCTGCTCCATGGCCACCTGGGCGCCGACAAGCGCCTCCTCCAGGCCCTCGAAGAGGCGCCCGGATCCGACCAGCACCGGAATTGGCGCGTAGGTCGCGTTCTCGTTGAATAAGTTGGCTTCCTTGGCGACCTCGGCATTGGTGGTGTCGAAGAGCTCGTTGGAGTCAGCTAGGTAAGCGCTAAACTCAAGTCGGACGATGTCTCCCTTGTTGATCTTGGCCTCATCAGCAGACATTATCTTCACCAGTGTATCTTTTGAGATGAATGCTCGTCATCGATTCGCCGTTATTATAGTTTTCGACGGCTCGAGAGCCTAGTTGGAGGTCAGTGCGTCCACCGACTTGCGGTCCAAAGACTTGACCAGTTCGATTACCAGCCTCAGGGTTGAATCTATGTCGGCCGTATCTATCACGCCCACGTGGGAATGGATGTGGCGGGTGGGTACCCCCACCGCGATGCTCGGGACCCCGACGTTCGACATATGGATGGGCCCGGCGTCTGTGCCGCCCCCGATCACATGGGCCAGCTGGTAGGGGATCTTGTTCTTCTCGCAAAGGTTGATCACCAGCTCCTTCAAGGCTTGATTGGGGATCATGCTGGAGTCGAAGACGGTGATGGCCACCCCCTCGCCCATCTTGGCCGGTGCTTGATGCGGTTCTATGCCAGGCACATCACCGGCGATGTCGACGTCCAAGACTATGGCCACGTCCGGCTTGACATAAGCTGCCGCCGTCCTAGCTCCCCTGGCGCCGACCTCCTCCTGCACGGTCGAAGCCCCGACCACCCGATTAGGATGGGAGACCTTCGCCACCTTCAAATGCCGAATCACCTCGGCGGCCAAGAAGGCGCTGACCCTATTGTCGAAGGCCTTGCCGAAGATGATCTGGCGCTCGCCAGCCTCCTTGCCATCCTTATAAGCTTTCTTTTTCACGCTGAAGAAGTTGGACTCGGGCACTATCGCGTCCCCAATCCTTACCCCCATGGCCTGGACCTCGTCCTTGTTCGATGCCCCCACGTCGATGAACATCTTCTCCTTGGTCACGACCTTCTTCCTTTCCTCCAGGTCCATGATGTGCGGGGGCTTGCAAGCGATCACCCCTCGAACCATTCCGTTTCTCCCCATCACCTGGATGCGCTGGCCGAGTAAAACCTGGTCGAACCACCCTCCCAATGGATTGAAAGTGAGATATCCGAGCGGGTTCACGCTCGTGACCATGAATCCGATCTCGTCCACATGCCCGGGTATTAGTATGGATGGCCCTCCCTTCCTCCCCACCTTCTCGAAGAAAAGGTTGCCCATCTTGTCAGCATATATCTCATCGGCGTAGGGCCTGACATAGTCCTTGATCAATTGGACGGGCTTTCCCTCGAAGCCTGAGGGACCGGGGCTGTTGCAAAGCTCTTCCAGGAATCCAAACGACCTTCCATCCAAGTGAGCCACTTCCTAAGTTCTTGTGCATCATCGTAAGCTGGATAATAAAGCTTCTCGAATCCTAATCGCCAGTCCAGGGATTCTAAAGCCTGACCACAAGCCGGCATGGCCCTCCGTCGCAGATGGCGGAGGTCACCAGGACCACGTCCACCTTCCTACCGAGGACGGTCTCGAAGAGCTCCTTGTTGAACCCGACGCTGCACATGCAATAGGCATGGGAGGGGAAGCGCCTGGGGGTATCCTTGACCTGGCCGCAGAGGCAGGCGGGATATTCGACGATGATCGCCCCCTGTTCCGTAATCCTATAATGGGCTTTACCTGCCTCCAGCTCGTTCAACTTTTCCAGGAACTCTTCGAGGCTGTTCGATTCCTGGAATAATGCCCTCCTGACCTTCTGATGCGTCGGCCCGCAACAGAGCCTTCCGCATCGCTCCATGATCTTGACCCTTGATTCCTCGTCGAAGACGGCTTCCAAGCGCTCCATGGTCTGCCTGGTGAGCTCGGCCTTGTCCTCGCCCTTCTTCGCGCTCTCATAAGCATAGGCTGGAAGCATTACCCTGTGCGCGTCGTCCACGCCAGATTGCCTGACTATGGACTTGGTGATCCTTCCCATCCTTCCCTTCGTTGGAGGGTCCCTCTCTCCCTTCATCGATGCATCCCGCTTAGGCAATCGATTTCAGGGGGAAATAGCTTCCTCTTTTTTCCAGATGTGCCTCGTAAGGAAAAAGGCATAAATCCTTCCTATGGTTACGAGGGATAGGGCCACCATAGCTCAGCCTGGTTGAGCGGCTGACTTGTAATCAGCAGGTCGGGAGTTCAAATCTCCCTGGTGGCTCTTCATTGTCAACAAGGTGGCTGGCATGAGCAAGAAGGAGGTCGAGTCGAACCGGCGCCGATGGGACGAGCTGGTGCCGATCCATGCTTCCTCGCGATTCTACGACCTGGAGGGCTTCAAGCAAGGCAGGAGCACGCTCTTGCCAGTGGAGCTGGAGGAGCTGGGGGACCTGCGAGGGAGGAGATTGCTCCACCTGCAATGCCACTTCGGGCTGGACTCGCTCTCATTGGCGAGGAAAGGCGCTTCGGTGACCGGCGTGGATTTCTCCCATAGGGCCATCTCCCTGGCCAAGGAGATCTCCCACGACATCGGCGTCGAGGCCAGGTTCATCGAGTCCGACGTGTACGAACTCCCTAAGGTCCTGGACGAGAAGTTCGACATCGTTTTCACGTCCTATGGCGTGCTCTGCTGGCTTCCTGACCTGCCCGCCTGGGCGTCGGTCATAAGCGAAATGCTGGAAGAGGGAGGGTTCTTCCTTCTGGTGGAGGACCACCCCTTGGCAAGCACCATCGAAGAGAAGGGGGCCGCCCCCATTCGGATCGTCCATCCCTATTTCTCCGACGGAAAGCCGACGAGGTTCGATGTCGAGGGCACATACACTGATCGGTCGGCCAAGGTCGACAACTCCACCAGCTACGAATGGACGCATCCGCTCTCCGATGTCATTGCTTCGCTGGTCGGCGCGGGGCTGAGGATCGAGCATGTGCATGAGTTCGCCTTCAGCTTCTTCCAGAGGCATGCCTCGATGAGCATGCGACCCGACGGAACCTGGCACCTATCAGATGACTTCCCGCCCTTCCCCATGCTGCTCTCGGTGAAAGCCATCAAGCCCCGTCAAGTATGAGATGCGCATACCAGCTGAAAGCGCGAATGCGCGATCCCCTCAAGCGCATTAGAGCCAAACCGTGTCATCAGGATCGAAGTC
>Ga0209254_10001532_pt1 | contig 20788 bp, 22 predicted proteins | sample FrelakmetDIP11DI_FD_187148 | JGI IMG/M metagenome (GOLD analysis project Ga0209254, IMG submission 187148) | Freshwater lake sediment microbial communities from the University of Notre Dame, USA, for methane emissions studies - DIP11 DI (SPAdes)... | ecosystem: Environmental > Aquatic >...
ATAGATTTCGATATTCTTAGATCTTATATGCAGAAAGAAGTAACCCTGCAGGAGTGCCTTGATGACAAAAAAATCAGGAATCTGCTTTCAAAATTTCTTGATATTCCTGAAACAAATTTACAAACAGTTCTGGAAAAAATCTTCATGGCGCATTTTAATGTAAAAGAAGTAAAAGAAATTAAATCTCTAAAAGGAAAACCTTCACCACTTTTGATTTCGCATGTTAAGATAAATAATGGTTATACTTTGGTTGATTAGATCTTATTAAGTAATTTTCTTTTCAAAATAAATAGAAACTCTTATATATCAATTAGCTACACATATATACATGTGAGCATTGTTAACAATTAACATGTAAATATTGGATGTGAAAATATGTTAATCGTTGGGGGAGTAAGTAGTGAAGAAGAGCGAGACGAAGCATTATTTATTGCACAAATTGTCTTACTCGAAGATAGAATCAAATATCTTGCAAGAATAAATGGAAAATTAAAAAAATAAATTTTTTAAGATTCCCCAGTAAGACTTTTTGTACCAATAAGCGTTTTCGAATCAACTATACCTTTTAAAACCCTTATCTTCTGAATTACAACCTCACCAATATGATCTATATCTTGACATTCTATTTTAACAAGAATGTCGAATTCTCCAAAGAGCGGATGTATCTCAGTTATTTCTGATATATTTTTTAAAGCACTATAAACGCTTTTTTCTTGTAAAGGGCTTATTGATAATAGTGCAAATCCTGTCGCCATGAGAATCTGAATGTTGATTGTGTGTATTATATTTTTTCTTTTGTTGTTTTTAAAGAATTAGTAAAAAATTTAAACCGATAATGTATTATGTTAACAATTAACAGGAGGTTATTTGTCATGGAAGAAAAAAATAAAGATAGATCTGCAATAACAAGCGTTGCAGAAAAAGAATTAGATCTATTATCAAGACATTTACAAGTAATGACTACAGTAAAGGAACACGGACCAATAGGAATAATAAAACTATCACAAATGACAGGTCAACCACAACATATGATACGTTACTCTCTTAGAACTCTTGAAAAAGATGGAATAATAGAACCTTCACCACAAGGAGCAATAGTAACAGATAAAATATATGAAGCACTTGGAACAATAGAAACAACACTAGAAGACTTTACAACAAAAGTTCAAGACCTTAAGAAAAAAATAAAATAAAAAATACATATTTAAAAAATAAAAACTTTTTTCTATTTTAAATCATCAAAGACTATAAATAATACTAAGGGAGAGGACTTAACTTATTCAGAGCAATCCTGTAAAACCACCTTAAAATTAAAGTGTTTTAGATACGGTGAAACCTTAAACTAATGAGAAAATGTTAAGATAATGCGGGAATGAAACATTAAGATTTTTAATATTAACATTTTGAAATCATTTTAACAAATTGTTGTTTTTATCCTATATTTTTTTAATTTTGTTGCGTATATTATCTCTCCAAGAAGAAACCTTTAAATTTGAATATTATTTACTATTTTTATATTTTATTAGAACTTTTTATATTTTTTAATAAATTATTTTGATAAATAGTTAGTATTTAGAAAATGCAAAAATTTTATATATACTATTTTATATACTATTATTTGTAACACTACATAATGTAACGTTAAATTTTGTAGATAAAGAGGAAGAATTATTCAAAAAGGCAGGTGATAAAAAATAAAGTACACAATGTTAGTAACTCCAAAGACTATAAATAATACTTATAAATAATGGTTTTACTCCAAAAAATAGGAAGTGAATAAAAAATGAATAAAAAAACCTATATTATTTTGTTATCGATAATATCTATGTTAGTTGTTTCAACAGTAAACGTTTCTGCATATGATGGGACTTTAACTATTACAGATGAAACGGGTGATGTCGAAAAAACAGATGAGGAAGGAACTGTTACACCAAATAATGTTTATCCGGATATAGATTTAAAATCTTTGTCATTTGAGCAGAATGGAAAACGAGTAGATGTTACAATGAAACTTGCTGAAGGAGGAAAGTTTCAGGAAGAAATGACTACATTGTATTTAATTGTGCTTTATACAACATCGGCTAATCAACTATATCAAATTTTTTATTCTGCTGCACTCGTATTATCAGAGGAAACAAACAGTCCTATTATGATTACATATGGAGAAGATGATGAAGAAATAATATTTGTGGATGAATATACTGGAAAAGGAACTGATATATTGGAATTTTCATTTGATTTAGTAGACAAAAATGAAAGATTACTCAGTGCATGGGTCGTCACTGGCGGGCAAGCCGGAGGAAATGATTATACTGATGTATACCCTCAGAATATCCAAGGTATAGAGGATCCATCGGAATTATTTGACATTGAAATCGAGGCAGGCGGTTCGTATACTACTAAAACAGGCCAAAGCATACAATTATCTGGAACAGTTGTATCTGGTGAAATCAATAACGACCATGAATGGTTCTGGACTTTTGATGATAGTAGTATTACTTTAGAAGGTCAAAACCCCTCATATACATTTAACACACCAGAAACCTATACAGGAACACTATATGTCTATGATGGTAAAGGCAGCTTGGGTCTAGATACTTTTGAGGTGAATGTTACAGGAACCAGTACAAACGGTGGTAATAATAACAACAATGAACCAGGTTTTGAACTAATACTTGTTATTGCTGCAGTTGCAATCGCACTATTAATATTTAGAAAAAAGAAAAAATAATTTATTCAAAAAACTTTTTTTATTTTTTTTCTTAGTTATCTTTTTATTTAGACTATATATCACATTATTCTGAGGAAGAACCTTTATGACAAAAGAAAAGAAAAAAGATAACAAAGAAAGCAGATATGCATATAAGAAAAAATCAGCTTGGGAAATACTAACAAAAGAACAAATTAAAAAAGCCTTTGCTTTTTCTGAGAACTACAAAAAATTCCTTAATGATGCTAAAACAGAACGCGAGTCAATAAGTTGTATACAAAACGCTGCTATAAAAGCAAAGAAAAAAATTTTTGTAAACAAAGACAAAGAAGCAGCAATAATAATACCTGGTAAAAGACCTATTTTAGATGGCCTTAGAATAGTTATTTCACATATAGATTCTCCTCGTCTCGATCTTAAACAAGTCCCTATTTTTGAAGAATCATCTTGTAACTGTGCACTTTTTGAAACACATTATTACGGTGGTATTAAAAAATTTCATTGGGTCGTAATACCTCTTGCGCTACATGGCATTGTCGTTACAAAAAACGGTAAAAAAATACATTTTAACATTGGTGAAAAAGAAGCAGATCCCATTTTTGCAGTACCAGATATTCTTCCTCATCTATCTCACAAGGTTCAGGATGATAAAAAGATTGATGAAGCAATAACTGGTGAAAGCCTTGATATAATAATTGGTAGCGAACCTATAAAAGGAGACTATTCTGATAAAATAAAAACAGCAATTGTCGAAAAACTATTCAAAGATTATGGTATTATAGAAGAAGATTTTATATCCGCAGAGCTTGAAGCAGTACCCGCGTTTAAAGCAAAAGATCTGGGTTTTGATCTTTCAATGGTTGCAGCATATGGCCAGGATGATAGAGTCTGTGCTTATAGTTCGCTTCAAGCTATTTTAAATTTAGAAAAACCACAATATACTTGTATTGCATTGTTTGTTGATAAAGAAGAAATTGGCAGTGAAGGAAATACTACCGCTCAAGTTACAGCATTTTTGCGTTCTATTATTAGACAGCTTGATCCAAAAGTAGATATCGATGGTGTTATGCTTAAAAGCAAGGTTATTTCTGCTGATGTAAATGCTGCAGTAACTCCTAATTATACTGAGGTTTTTGAACTAAAAAACGCATCAACTCTTGGTTATGGTGTTGTTATGAGTAAGTTCACGGGTCATGGGGGAAAATATAATGCAAATGATGCAAGCGCTGAATATGTTGGTGAAATACGCAATATCCTTAATAAAAATAAGATACCATGGCAGACTGCAGAACTAGGTAAAGTTGACAACGGTGGCGGAGGAACAGTTGCAAAATACTTTAGTCGACTTGGCATGGAAGTAATAGACCTTGGTCCTGCAGTTATGAGTATGCATGCAACATATGAAATTACAAGTAAAGTAGATATTTATTCAGCGTATCTAGCTTATAAAGCGTTTTTCAAAAACTAAAAAAACTTTTTTTACTTAATCAGACATATCTTTAAATCCACCAACATTCTATTTTTGACAATAGACTGGATTGCAAACTTTGTCTATTTTACCTGTTACAGGTAAACCTACAAGTCGCATAGCAGGACGAGTTAAATTTTTTCCATGTTTCCAGCGGGCATAAAACCAATGCGCAAAGAAAAATGCCGGTCCAATTATTTTTTGCATATCTGGTGCCCAGAAGTCAATATTATTTTTCCAAGAACGAGCAATTATTTCCCATTGAAGTTCAGATAAGTTGTTTAAACTTGCACGCCTTGAATTACTAAGTACTGCTTCTTTTAATGGAATAAAAAGTACCGGTGTGTAAAACATTTTTGCGTTATTTGAACGTAAATCATCTATTAGATTTATAGTTGCAATTACATCTTCTTCTGTTTCATCAGGCTGACCTGTCATAATCGTACATAGAGGCCACCAATCATGATCATTTAAAGTACCTATAGCTTGTATTACTAACTCTGGCCATTTGTCAACATTGTATGGTAGTGCTTTTCCTTTCATGTGTTTTTTCATTAAATTTACACTACCTGACTCTATACCCATCTCAACTGAGATAAATGGTTTTTTATAAGTTTTATTGGTTTTAGGATTCCACCTGGTTTTTTCAATTAATATCGGTGTCAATTCATCTAAAAGTTTTTTATCATAAAGAACTGGGGCAAAACTACCATGTGATATAAGGATATATTCAACACCAGGATAATTTGCGATTGTTTTGTAAAGTTTTACAACTTCAGGAGTATTGGGAATAAAATTTTTTTTACATTTGTATAAAAAAATATCTTCTGTAACCGTAAAAATACTTTTTGCCCCACCTTTTATATTTATTTCTACTTCTTTCATGATATGATCGATTGGAAAACTATAACGTGCACGCATTGTAGGACTACAGAAATGGCATCCCCTTCCGCATCCACGCATTATTTCAACCATGCCATAACTTGCAGCATTTTTTATTAGAGGTACATTACTCCTATCTGGTTTCCTTGCTTGAAAACTATTTGGAACATGTTCACCTTCCATAAGTTTTTTGAAAACATTTATGAGATCTTTTTCAGCTTCTCCTTGAAAAACTACATCTATACCAAGTCTTTTTTGTGAGTCTGCTTCAATAACTTGCCAGCTACCTTGCCCGCCTACAATTACTTTTGGTTTGAATTTTTTTATTGATGGGTGAGTTACTAATTTTTCAAATTCTGATGCATTTAGAGCCTCACCACCAAAACCAATAAGTGAGTTATATGTTGTTGACACATATGCAAGTCCCATTGGATCCATTGTCGATATACCCACTATTTTAGTTTTTTTACCAATAAATTTACTTAGTTCGTTATAGTGAATAGATACTACGTTTTCTTTACCGAATTCATCTATTAGCATGGATTCTACTTTTCTTAATCCATATATTGTTCTTTTTGCACTCCCATCTTTATTAATTGGAATATTTTCGAGATGTTCTCTTAAGGTATATCCTGAAAGCTTCTTTGGAAAAGTACATATAAATGCTGAAAAGGGGTTATCATCGTATTCATTTGCCTCTGCCCGTGATGCTGTAAGAACTATTGGAACACCATCTAAATTTTCATCTTTATCCATGTTTTATCCCCTAATCTTTTATCCTGCTAGTATCTGTTTAAAAACAGGGTCTTTAATAGTTTCTACTATTTTTAATAAAAATTCCTTCCATGAGATTTTGTTTCTTGACCATTTGATCATTTCTTTTTTATGCAGTGATAGTATTTTTAAGAAACTTTGCCAGTTGTATCCCATAGATTTTAAAGGTTTGCTCCATCCTCCTTCTCCCCATAGATAGCTTGGCAGTTTGTTTCCAAACCATACTGTAAGTGTATCTATATCCCATTTTTTATTTTCTTCTTCATTTGATTGTTGTTTTAATGTTATTGGTTCTGGTGGAATAAAAAAATCCATAAATAATACCCCATATGCTATATACATGGGAGTTAAATTAAAAACTAATATTTATCTTTTTTTAAAAAAGTAAGCTTTCCACTTTTAATCAGCAATATATCCTATTGTTTTTTTGGTTTATTCAAAATTCATTATTATCTTATCAAAAAGAAATCTAAAATAAAAAATAGGCTAAAATATTCAAGGTTTATTGTAGAAAATTCAACCGATATTAAAAGGAAGAATAATAGTAAATTTTAAATATGAGTTCTATTATGTGCGATAAAAGTGTATTGCATAACTTTTAAATATGTTGAATTTGGGGGAATATATAAAATATGATGCCCAGTGAAAGAAAGAAAAAAGAAAAACCAAGCATTGAAGAAATAACACGTTGCCCTAAATGTGGAAGTACTCATCTTACTAAGGATTACTCAAGAGCAGAACTGGTCTGTGAAGATTGTGGACTAGTAATAGATGAAGATTTTATCGATCACGGGCCAGAATGGCGTGCTTTTGATTCAGACCAAAGAGAAAAACGTGCACGTGTTGGTGCACCAATGACATATACAATTCATGATAAAGGTTTATCAACAATGATCGGTTGGAAAAACAGAGATTCATATGGAAAAAGTATTCCGACAAGAAACCGTGCACAACTATACCGTCTAAGAAAATGGCAGAGACGTATCAGAATATCTGATGCAACAGAAAGAAACCTAGCATTTGCATTATCAGAATTAGACCGTATGGCTTCGGGAATGGGCCTTCCAAGAAACGTTAGAGAAACCGCGGCTATGATTTATCGTAAAGCTGTTCTTAAAAACCTTATACGTGGAAGAAGCATAGAAGGAGTATCTGCAGCAGCATTATACGCAGCATGTAGACAATGTAACGTACCAAGAACACTTGACGAAATAGCAGGAGCATCAAGAGTATCTCGTAAAGAAATCGGAAGGACCTATAGATTTATTGCAAGAGAACTTGGATTAAGATTAATGCCAACATCACCACAAGATTACATATCACGTTTCTGCAGCGAACTAAAACTCTCAGGAGACGTACAAAGTAAAGCAATAGAAATACTAAAAGACGCAGCAGATAAAGAACTTACAAGCGGACGAGGACCAACAGGAGTTGCAGCAGCAAGTATCTACATAGCAAGTATACTGTGCGGAGAAAGACGCACACAAAGAGAAGTAGCAGATGTAGCAGGTGTCACAGAAGTTACAATTCGTAACCGTTACAAAGAACTTGCAGAGCGTTTGGATATAGATATAATCCTATAATCCACCTTTTTTAATTTTTTAATATGACACGCTGGTACACAGAAAAAAAACATGAACATTACTACAAACAAGCAAAACAAACTGGTTACCGTGCACGGTCAGCATTTAAACTTTTACAAATTAATAATAAATTTAAAATTATAAAAAAAGATGATGTTGTAATTGATCTCGGTGCAGCACCAGGTGGCTGGAGCCAGGTTGCAAAACGAATTGTTGATAAAAATGGAACCGTTGTAGGAATTGATTTATCTTCAATTAAAGCAATCGAAGGTATTATTTTTTTACGGGGCGATATGACACAAGAAGAATCAATAACTAAACTAAGGAAAGCTATCGGAGATGGAGAAGCAGATGTTATAATATCTGATATGAGCCCTAATATATCTGGTAACTATAGTATTGATCAAGCCTATAGTGCTTTTTTATGTGAACAAGCTTTAAAAACCGCAAATATTCTTCTTAAAAAAAATGGTAATTTTATATGTAAAATTTTTGAAGGTGAAGATCTAAAAGATTTTTTAGAAAAAATCAAATCTATGTTTATAATAGTTAAACAATTCAATCCACCTGCCTCTCGTAAAACAAGCTCAGAAGTATATATTGTTGCTAAATCGTTTATAAAAAATTGATTTTAAACCCATAGAAAATTTAAAAAACCTTAATTCTATAGGTTTATACGAAAATATTATAAACTAACAATTACAATAATATATAACATAATTTTACCAAAAATCTGCATTCATTTGCAGTTAACGGGGGAAAAGCAAAATGAAAAACAAATCTTTAGATTTAGAATCGTTTTTTAATGAAACCTATCATAATGTTGAACAAAAACTAGATGATACAATCCCTGATAAAAAAATAAGAAATGCTCTAAATGGTGGTAAACGTTTACGTTCGCTGCTTGCACAACTATCTTTTAAATCATGTACTACTGGATTAGAACATCCCTCTAAATATCATAAATCGCTTGAATCATCGGTAAGTATTGAACTTGCACACGGAGCAAGTCTTGTTCATGATGACATAATTGATAAAGATATTGAGAGACGTGGGAAACCTGCTTTTTATTTAAAAGAAGGAGTTAGTAAAGCACTTCTAATAGGTCATAAAATGCTCGCAAATGGTTTTGACATTGCACTTTCTCATGGAAAAGAAGTTGCACAACTATATGTTGATTCATGGAATGACGTTGTAAATGGAGAAATAGACGAAGTTGATTTTAACAAAAATGGTTTAAGTGTACGTACTTCGACAAAAGAACAAATATTTGAGGCATACTCTAGAATAATTGATCTTAAAACCGCAGGTCTTTTTGCATCTGCTTGCAAAGTAGGAGCAATCGAAGCAGATATGACAGGTGATATACTCAAAGTTTTTTCAGATTATGGTCGAGAAATTGGTCTTGCATATCAACTTGCAGATGATTTAGTTGATCTTGCAAACGGTGAAATGATAAATAGTGTAATAATTCCGCTTTTTAATAGACTTGAAAATAAACCAAAAATTGGTATAATTAAAAAACGTGAACTTAAAAAAACGTTTGCAAAAAACCAAGATAAAATCAAAGATTATTATATCGATGAAATAAAAAAACATGTCACGCGTGCTGAAAAACTGAGTAACTCAAATCTTATACCTGAATCAGATTATAAAAATCTTCTAACACAAGCACCAAAATATATTATAAATAGAATGCTTAGCGAAATTAAAATCACAATATAGCTTTTTTAGTTTATCACTCATTTTTTTTCTTCAAAATATAATTTTGTAGATGGCCTTGTATGAAAGAAAATAACACCTAAATCTGTTATAAAAGCAAGTATTACAATTGTGAGTCCAATTATTGAAAATTCATCTTTGAAAATTACTGCGTTTATCATAAAACTTGCAAGTAAAAATCCAAAAATTGTAAGGAAAATCGTTGAAAATATCAAACCAGTAGACCAAACCCAATACTCTTTCCTATAAATTGCATATGCAACTATTATAAATAGAGATGAAAAAACTAGAGCTATACTTGTCGAGGTTAAATATCCAACATAAAGAAGTGGAACTATTTTGTCAAATTTTTCTTGAAATGAAGGTGGAACTTCAGCAGACCAAGTAGGTATATCAATTAAAGTTATTAATGAATTCATTCCCCAAAGAATAAATAATCCTGCCAATGTTGCCCACAGTATAATCAAAATATATATCGTCTTATTTTTTTTAGTCAATTTTTTTCCCTGACCTTATAATTTAAATTGGATAATAGTTAAACAAGCATATTTATTTTTTCATCTTTTTTAAAAAAATAAACTAAAAAATATTAACTAATAAAGCTATGGTTAAAGTTATAAAAAACTTTACAATAATTATTATTTTAAAATGATTATTACTGCATGGTCTTTTTCATAAGGTTCTAATTCAAAGACTTGTTTTATCTTTAAACTGTTTTCTTTTAAATAATTGCATACTTTTTCATATGCTATTTTTGGTTTCATTGCAACATTAATACTTCGTGCTTTTACCATAATTATTCCAATACCCTTTTCTTTGAGATATTTTTTTATGTTTTCAACAAAAATTTCTGCTTGATTCCTCTGTGATATATCTTGATATATTAAATCTACACTAGGGACAATACTTGCGTATCTATCAGGATGAAATGCATCGTTTAATATAGGAATTATATTATGTCTTTTTTCACAAACAGTAATTAGTTTTTTCATTGAAATAGGGGAACTTTCTACTGCATAAATTATTCCCTCTCTTGTAATATCTGAGATATGACTAACTGTTGTACCTGTTGCAGCACCTAGATATAATACATCATAGTCTTTTTTTATTTCAATTTCTAGTCCATTAAGTATTGCTGCGGCAAGTTTGCTTCTATAGGGTACCCATGAACGCAATTCTTTGTTTTTGTTTTTAATTATTTTTTCACCATAAACTTTGATACCTTTACATTCTTGAAGATTTTCTGTGAAAAGTTGCTTTTTATCTTGATATAAATATGGAATTTTGGTTTGTTTCATTGTATTTAGGGGTTATATGCTAGTATTTGATAAATGTATTTTGTCAAAATGTTTTATTAACAGAATTATATTCACCGGTTGATTATTATGGGAATAAAATCACCATTATATGCTATTCATAAAAAACTCGGAGGAAAATTTACAGAATTTGCAGGTTTTGAGATGCCTATACAATATTCATCAATACTTGAGGAACATCTTTCAGTTAGAAAAACCGTCGGTCTTTTTGACGTTTCACATATGAGTAATGTATGGATTACAGAAAAGGATGCCACGAAATTGCTTAGTCTTACTACAACAGCAGATGCAATAAAAGTTGGAGATAAACAAAGCCAATATACAGAGATATTAAAAGAAGATGGAACCATCATCGATGATACCATTTTTATGAATCTTGGAGACAAATATATGATGATTCCTAATGCAGGTATGAATTTTATTGTGACTAAATGGTTAAATGAACAAATTAAAAAAAATAAACTTGATGCTAAAGTAGAAGATGTTTCAAGAGATTTTGTTATTCTTGCAATTCAAGGACCAAAATCCAGAGAAACCCTTCAGAAACTCACAAATACTGATTTAAATTCTGTAAAATTTTTCGGATGTCAATACATAAAGATTGCAGGTATAGATTGCATTATCTCTCATACAGGATATACTGGAGAACTAGGTTTTGAACTTCAGATTAATCCACCTAAAAAAGCAGAACGAATATTCAATAAAATACTTGATGCTGGTAAAGAATTTGATATAAAACCAATTGGATTAGGTGCAAGAGATACGCTCAGATTAGAAAAATGTTTTATGCTTGCAGGAAATGAATTTCATGGGGGGAGAACACCTCTGGAAGCAACTCTTGGCTGGACTATAAATTGGGATCATAATTTTATAGGTAAGGAAGCGCTTTTGAAGCAAAAGGATAAAGGCACTTTTGAGAGAATGACCTATTTAATGTGTGTTGATAAAGGCATTCCACGTCATGGTTGTGAAATCCACAAAGATGGCAAGAAAGTAGGTATCGTTACTAGTGGTACTCTGTCTCCATGTCTCAATGTAGGTATTGCAATGGGTTATGTGCAACCTGATTATAGAGCAGAAGGATCTATAGTTGACATAATTGTTAGAGACAAACCTTTGAAAGCAAAAGTTGTAAAACCACCTTTTGTACCTAAAGATTGGGCTCAAAATCAATAATTTTTTATTTTTTTTATTAGATGAGAATATTTTTATATTACCAAATAGTTCACAATTGTTAACTTTATGGATGTATTATAAATATGAAAAATAAACTTGTATTATTTTTTATTTGCGCAATGATACTATTTTCAAGTATAACCGTTTTAAGAAATGCAAACTCAATGAAAATTTCAAATTATAACAATCCTCCAAATCCACCAGTGATTAATGGTCCTTTATCTGGTAATATTAAAAAAACATATACTTATAATGTTACAGTTTCAGATCCTGATGAAGATAATTATATTATAAGAATTGAGATTAATTTTGGCGATGGAACAACAGCATGTGGAGGTTGCGATGGTAGAGGACCATGGCTTTCTGGGCAGATCGAAGAAATGAAACACAGTTGGTCAAAAGAAGGTACATATGGGATAACAGGGAGAGTTCTAGATGAACATGGTGCTTGGAGTAACTGGTCAGAACCAGTATCTATTTCAATGCAAAAAACAAAAATAAATTTTAATTCAATACTTCAGAAAATATTTATGTTTTTACCAAATATTTATAAAATCAAGTAAAATAACCTAACTTTGATTGATATGAGTGATGAAGTACGTGATAATTTAAAATATACAGAAACCCATGAATGGCTTAAACTAAAAGACAACAAAGCAGTTGTTGGAATTACAGATCATGCACAATCAGAACTAACAGATATTGTTTTTGTTGAATTGCCTCAGCTTGGTAAAAAAGTAAAAAAAGGCGACGAACTCTGTATTGTCGAGTCAGTAAAATCTGTTTCGGAATTATATGCACCAGTCAGTGGCAAAATAACAAAAGTAAACAATCAATTAGATAATGCACCTGAAACAATCAACAACAGTCCATATGATGAAGGCTGGCTTGTTGAAATAGAATTTGAGGATAAATCAGAAATTGACAAACTTCTTGACGCAAAATCATACAAAAAAATAATCTAGACTTTAATTTTCTTCTCCATATATTCAAGGAGAAAATTTTTTTCCGAAACTTTCTTATATTATTTAATATATACAATTTGTTAGGCGGAGAGATGGGATTGCATAGAAATTCAATTTAAGTTTTTTTCGGTCGGTGTTTAACACCTCCGCCGCCTCCCCCATTTAATCATTATATTTAATAACAATAATCTGTTTTACAGGGTTTGATTTGTTATGAAATTATTACTAATACACAGCGATTATATTGAATATGAAGTAAAAACTAAAGCAATAAAAACACCAGAAGATACAACTAAAAAACATGATCGTTTAGAAGAAGCACTCACTGTATTTACAGCAGTTGAAAAAATCGATGAAAAAGGCTCTTCTCGAGCAGTTAAACAAGCAGTTGAAGAAATAACAAAAACAGCAGATCAACTCAAAGTAAAAAATATCATGCTTTATCCTTATGCTCATTTATCATCAGATTTAGCAGGTCCAAAAAAAGCCCAAGAAATCCTAGTTGAAATCGAATATGAGTTAAGCCAAAAAAAATACAATGTTAAACGCTCACCATTTGGATGGTATAAAGCATTTAAAATCTCTTGTAAAGGCCATCCTCTATCAGAACTTTCTCGTGAAATAATCCCTGGCAAAACAGAAGAAGAAAATGAATCATTAAAAAAAGAAAGAAAATTGTCATCATATTGGTATATACTAACAGAAGACGGAACTTTGCATGATATTGATAAATTTGATTTTAAAAATTATGATAATTTAAAGAAATTTACTTTTTATGAAAAAGAAAAATCAAGAGCTGTAAAAGGTGAACCTGCTCATGTTACCCTTATGAAAAAACTAGAAATAGCAGATTATGAACCTGCATCAGATGGAGGTAACATGCGGTTTTACCCAAAGGGTAGATTTATAAAAAAATTACTAGAACAATATGTAACAAGAAGAGTAGTCGATTATGGTGGTCTTGAAGTAGAAACACCAATTATGTATGATATGGATCATCCAACACTATCAAAATATCTTCAGAGATTCCCTGCAAGACAATATCAAATTGAAAGTGATAAAAGAAATTTTTTCCTTAGATTTGCCGCATGTTTCGGACAGTTTTTAATGGTTCATGATGCAACAATTAGCTATAAAGATTTACCACTTAAAATCTATGAGATGACAAGGTATTCCTTTAGACGTGAACAATCAGGTGAGCTTGTCGGTTTGAGAAGACTTCGCGCTTTTACCATGCCTGACGTTCATGCACTTGTTTCTAATATAGATATGGCTATAGATGAATTTAAGGTAAGATTTGATCTAAGTCTTTCAGTTTTACAAAATATTGGAATCGACAACTCAGATATTGAAATGGCTCTTAGAACTACTAAAGATTTTTATAAAGAAAACAAAAATTTTATTGTAGATTTAGTTAAAAAACTTGGTAAACCAATACTTGTTGAAATGTGGGATGAGCGAATTTTTTATTTTATTTTAAAATTTGAATTCAACTTTGTTGATATGTCAGATAAAGCATCAGCACTTAGTACAGATCAAATTGATATAGAAAACGGTGAAAGATACGATATTAACTTTACAGATAAAAATGGAACACAAAAGCATCCACTGATTCTTCATTGTAGTCCATCAGGTGCGATAGAAAGAGTAATTTATGCTCTTTTGGAAAAAGAAGCTTTTAAGATAAGCAAAGGAGAAAAACCAATGATTCCACTATGGCTTTCACCAATACAGGTTCGTTTTATTCCAGTTGGAGATGAGTTTGTAAAAGACTGTAAAAAATATGTAGATGAATTAAATGATGTTTCAAAGTATCTAAATGTTCGTGTAGATATAGATGACAGGGAAGAAAGTGTAGGCAAAAAAATACGTGAAGCAGAACAAGAATGGATTCCAATAATTATCGTTGTGGGTGATAAAGAAAAAGAAAAAAAGAAATTTAACCCAAGATTTAGAGTTAAAGAATTAGGTGATGAAAACAAAGCATATTCTATAAAGGAACTACATACTCTAATAACAGAAAAAACTAAATGTTATCCACAGGAACCACTTCCAATGCAGTTGTATCTTTCAAAAAGACCTAAGTTTAAAGGCTAAAGGTTTTAACAAAATAAAAAAACCTTTAAATATTATATATCTTGTAAATATCAAGAGAGGTAATTCCTTATATGATTAAAATTAAAGATATTAAAAAAATAATAGATTCCTATGATAAAAAAAATATTACAATAGGTGTTTTAGGTGGCCATTCCGGTCTTGATATTTGTCATGGTGCAAAAAAACTTGGATTTAAAACACTTGCAGTATGCCAAAAAGGTCGTGAAAAAACTTATACTAAATACTACAAAACCCATGAAGACGGTCGTGGTTGTATCGATGAAACACTTATTCTTGATAAATTTTCAGATATAACAAAACCGGATGCTCAAGAAAAACTCAGAAAGAAAAATACAATTTTTATTCATAACCGATATTTTTGGGTTTATTTTGATTTCAAGGATATTGAAAACAACTTTTTAGTTCCTATATATGGTACACGTAGTATGGTAAAACTTGAAGAGCGAGATATTCCAAAAAATCAATATTATCTTTTAGAGAAAGCAGGTATAAGATTTCCAAAAATATTCAAGAGCCCAAAAGATATTAATCAACTTGTAATTGTAAAAGTAAATGAATCATTACGTGGGTATGAACGAGCATTCTTCTATGCAACAAGTTTTGAAGATTACAAGAAAAAATCAGAGGATTTGTTAAAAAAGAAAATAATTACAAAAGAATCACTTGAAAAAGCAGTAATCGAGGAATATATTGTTGGTGCTCAAATTAATTTTAATTATTTTTATAGTGTAATTGACAAGGAATTGGAACTTATGGGTACAGATACCCGTCGTCAAACAAATCTTGACGGTCTTATAAGACTTCCTGCATACGAACAACTTGAAGTTTTAAAATACTTAAAACCAAAAATGATTGAAACAGGTCATATCGCAGCAACGACGAAAGAAAGTATTATTGAGAAAATCTTTGAACTTGGTGAAAAATTTGTAAAAACGACACAAAAAGAAGTACCTCCTGGAATCATAGGTCCCTTTGCATTACAGGGTGCAATAACAGCAGATGAAGGCAAAGAAGAAATGATTGTATTTGATGTTAGTATGAGAATACCTGGTAGCCCACTTACTCGTTTTACACCACATACTGGATATCTTTATGGTGATAGTATTTCTTATGGTGAAAGAATTGCAATGGAGATAAAAAAAGCAGTTAAACTTGATAGGTTACACGAAATTGTAACTTAGTAAAACTTTGTTATATTTTTATTTTATTATTTTTATAACGGTAACAATTGTTCAATATCATAAAACCTTTAAAATAAAAATCGTTATTGATCTTTACAGTAAATAATTCTTTTTTCAGTAATTATTATATCAACTGGTTTGTCATGCTCATCTACTGGAATATTTTCAATTATCTGAAATTCAAATGCTAGAGCAATAATAGGTATGTTAGTATTTTTTAATAATCTGTCATAAAACCCTTTACCATGACCAATTCTATTTCCTTTTAGATCAAAACCAAGTCCTGGTACAATAATCAAATCAATTTCATTAATAGATGTTTCTTTTATCTTTTCCTTTTTTGGTTCTAAAATACCATATAGTCCTTGTCCCAAATCTTCAAAAGAGTTTAACTTTGAAAGAATAAGTAAATAATCCTCTTTATTGCTGATTGGAACCACTACTTTCTTATCAATAAATGCTTCTTTTATTGCATCATGAGTAAATACTTCACCATCATAAGATACATAAAAAAGAATGTTTTTTGCTTTTTTGAATTCATCAATCTTAAAAAGTCTATTTTTAATTTGCTTACTTTTTACTAAAACTTCATCTTTTGATAGATTCAATCTTTTATTTTTTAATAAATTTCGGATCTCATTTTTATTCATTATAAAAAAAACTATAATCAAATAACACTATTGAATGTTTACTCTTTATTTTTTCTTATTAAAAATAATTTCTTTTGCAGGTATTCCACCATAAATCTTACCTTTCTTTAACACCTGACCTTTTGTAACAACCGCACCAGCAGCAATTTTAACATCATCTTCGATTATTGCCCCGGGCATAATAAAAGCACCGGCACCAATTACCACATTGTTTCCAATTATTATTTTATCCATTAAAATCGTTTTTTTTTCATAATCCTGAATATGACCATAAATTACAGCATAAAGTCCTATTGTACAGTTATTTCCAAATTCTGTAAGGCAAGGATCCATTATTATACCACCAACAAGGGTATTTTTTCCAATTTTCATACCAAGCAGTCTATAGTATCTATATTTAATAACGCCTAATGGAAAAATCTCAAGTATTCGTCTCATAGGAGTGTAAAGTGTACAGACTAAAATCCAATTGTAAGCCATTTTATTACTATATATATAAGGATAAACACCAGGTTTGTATTTATAGTTAAAAACATGAATAAAAAGCCCAGATATTAAAAGCTGATAATATAGTGTAATAAAAATTCCTATATAAATTAAAAAAGGTAATAAAAATAAATGCCAAATTTCATTAAAACTAATAAAAATCAGAACTATTTTTCCAAATATAATCGTGGGTAAAAACCCTATCGAGAATACAATAAAAGAAATAATTGAAATTAAAAAAATACCTTTAGTTTTACCATCTTTTTTTTTACTCATTATTTCCTCTCTAAATAAATATTAAATCAAACACATCATTTGCTTTATTGATATAATAGATATATCCAAATGCATCGTCAGAAGAATCTAATTCACTTATTGCTTTTTCAATGTGATTTTTTCCTTTTTCAAAATTTATTAAATTCTCACCAGTCAAACTAGCATTTAAAAACATTTGAAATTTATTGAAAACAATTTTTGTTAAATCAATAGTTTCATTTGCTATATTTAAATCAATATTTACAGAATTTTCAGCAAAAGATTTAATTCTAGTACTACCTTCTTTTAAACGATTATAATAAGGTGTAATATTTTCATTATCAAACCACATCCATCTCTCAAGACTTTTCATTCTACGATATATAAAATCTGCCTGTGTATTGTTTTCTTCTTCAGGATAACAAAATCTTAAAATTATCTGATTTTGTGGAGCATATGGTGTTATTCCAGTATGGACTTCAGTTAAAATCCAGTCAAAACCTGGACAATAATACTGGGTTGAATAATGCATCTCATACCAAAAATCATATCTGGTAGGCATTGACAAAGTAACTCTTGCAGGAATACCATTTGCTCTAAACAATGCACAACCAAGATGCGAACGACCAGGGCATTCACCATTAACAAGTAAAGTAGTTAATGCATCTTGAGATGGATATTGGAATATCCTTTGAAGTTTGTATTGTATTACAAAAAATAAGTATCTATGATATTTTGAAAATTTTACAATATTATTCGCAATTTTTAACAAATTATTACCTGAAAATAGTTTCAATTGTTTTGCTCTGAGTTTTATCAATGAATGATTTGATTGAACAACCTTTGTTGGGTATGTCCATTTTTTAACTTCATCGGGGAAATCATCCAACTTTGGTATTTCAATGAAATCAGGTAAATCTTCATAGTTATATTCTCTAACTAAAACCCAACAGTTAAAATGAATTAAAACCCTGTCACCTTTTTTTATCTGGCCACAAGTAAAATTAATAATTTTATTTGGTTTGAATACATCATCTTCAATTTTATAGTTTATAATATTAGCATCAGTGTCATCAAGGATTTTTAAATAGATTGGATATTGGTAACTATATTCAGGGGGGAAAGAATACTTTATATTAAAAGAAATAACATTTTGTTTTGCAGTAATATATAAGTAATGTTCTGCCTTTAGAAGACTAAGATTCTGATTAATTCCGCATGGCTCTATCTCAATTTTTCCAAGCTTTATGATCTGGGCATTACTTATAAATGATGTAGAAGTTAAAACTAATATTAATACTATAATTATAGCTATAATTTTTTTCATACTTACAACAACTTATTAAATATTTAATAAAATAATATATTATTTTATGTATAAAAATTTTATGTATTGATCTTCTTTCCAACAAAAATATATTTCCAATCCTTTTTTTCTCCTTCAGAATACACAATTTCAAAACTAGCGTCTCTAAATAATTTTTTTACACAATCCATGGAGTATGCTGTATTATATGCAACAAAATGATAACGAGCAACATCAAAACCACTACCTTTCAAAATCATGCATATCTTTATTAAAAACAATTTTAAATAAGAAAAATCTTTATTAAGAGCCTCGATAACAAACTTTCCCCCAGGTTTCAAAACACGATTTATCTCAGAAAAACCTTTCTTAGAATCTCTCCAATAAGTCAAATTAAAACGACAAACGACAACATCAACGGAATTATTATCCATTGGAATGTTTTCAGCATCACCAACTTTTATTTCAACATATGCATTTTTTTTTGAAAGTTTTAGCATTTCTTCTGAAGGATCGACACCAATTATATGCGCCCCTGGTAAGATACTATTAATCTCTTTTGATAAAAGACCTGGGCCAATACCAAGATCTAAAATAATGGGGTTTTTGATATTATCTGTAATATTTTTTTTAACAATATCTGCCAGATACTGATAAAGTTGAGGATATCTTTTCATATACTTCTCAAAACTAATTGCTGTTTTTTCGTCGATTTTAAAATCATAAATCCGCCTAAATCCAAAAAACTTCACACATAAAAAAGCATAAAGTAGATTAGTAATTGAAAAAATCTTAAAAGTATTATGAAAATAAAAACTATACAAAGCAATAAGAAGAATTATTAAACCGATTAAGGGCAACAATTTTTTGTTTTTCATTAGATTCTATAAATTATGTAATCTAGAATAGCTTTTATTGTTTTTTAAGAATTAGATAAGATTGAATATAATACTTAATAGTTGACTATTTTTCTTTTAATTTTTTTTCCAATAAAGATAAAAAATAAAATAGATTACCTTCTTAGATATTGTGAAAGATACATTATTCAAATATTTAAAAAAAATATTGCCATTTATTGGTTTGATCTTTTTTATATTCTATATTACCTTTATTTTTGATTTTGTAGATATAAAAGAGGCTTTTTTACGTGTATCACCTATTTTTATATATATATCATTAGTGCTTATTATACCTGGAGTAATTATCAGAAATTATGCTTGGCAGATAGTTTTAAAAGAGCAAGGTATTCAAATAAGTTTTTTGCAATCACTTAAAGTATTTCTCATAGGTTATTTTTATGGTAGTTTTACACCAGGTTTTTATGGACAGTTAATGAGGATACCATATCTTAAAGAGAAAACAAGGCAACCTTATGGTAAACTTTTTATAAGCACGTTTATTGAAATTACAATGAGGGGTTTTTCAGTATATTTGATGATATTAATAGGTGCACTTATCTTTTTGTCATCTATAAAAGAGATATTTTATGTAATACTTGTTTGGTTCATAATTTTTTCATCAGTAATTTTTTATTTTATTAAAAAGGAGAGAGGAGAAAAAATTTTTTATTTGTTAGTAAAATATTTTATTCCAAAAAGATATAAAGTTAGTCTAAATAGTTTTATAAGCACCTTTTATAATGATTTCCCCCGCATTAGAGTATTAATAATCCCGGTTTTACTCTCAGTCATTACTTGGATTTTAATATTTACGCAATATTATATTTTTGTTATTACACTGGGTTTACAAATACCATATATTGCTTTTTTGTTTCTATTTCCTATTGCAAATGTAGCAGGTTTTATACCAATAACAATTGCGGGGGTTGGGATAAGAGAGATTACTGCAATTACAATTTTCACGACTATTTACAATGTTACAAAAGAAGAAATACTTGTTGTATCACTATTGGGTTTTATAATAATTGATATTGTTACAGGTTTTGTAGGATTTTTATTATCTCTTACCGAGACAGTTGATAAAAAAAGTTTTCTTAAAGCATTAAAACATGGTTAATGTTATTTTTTAGCTATGTAAAATGATTCCCAGTTTGAGGTTCTAAAAGCATGATTGTTTATTTTTTTTATTAGTTCAGCATCACTGTAGTTTTTTATAACGTCTTTTATTATTTTGTCTTTGTAGTAAGATTCCCTAATGATTATCTTGCTTTTTTTATCTGAATTTTGTAAAATATGT
>Ga0209254_10001533_pt1 | contig 20776 bp, 17 predicted proteins | sample FrelakmetDIP11DI_FD_187148 | JGI IMG/M metagenome (GOLD analysis project Ga0209254, IMG submission 187148) | Freshwater lake sediment microbial communities from the University of Notre Dame, USA, for methane emissions studies - DIP11 DI (SPAdes)... | ecosystem: Environmental > Aquatic >...
CACACGACGTTCGGGTTTTGCGCCGCCTCAGAGGCGATGTCGGCGGCCAACTCGAGAATAACGAGACGGTCTTGCTTGGTCAGACGGCTCATGATGCAAACTCCTATGGGTTGGGGTGCCGCTTGAAGCGGCACCCGTGGACGTGAAGATGCGGGCGGCGGCCGGGCCCAGCGGCATGCACCGCCCTCGTTCGCCCGCCCCGGGGCGTTCGCGCCGCATTCTTCCACCATTCACGTTACGGAGATTCGAGCTGCCAACCGGCTGCCCGAAGCCGGACCGGGTTGACCAACGGCTCATGGCGCTGCAACGCCAGCTCGACACCGGGCGACCGAGTTGCTCGCCTTCCTACGCGCTGGACATCTTCTCCATCTCCCCCTACTCGAGCCGTGAGCAGGGCAGACGCCGTCTTCGGCGCGCGACGCCGCGCTCGGCCGCGCTGCACGGTTCGGTGCTGCGTCGCGCGCGGGCAGGGCCGCGGTGCCACGACAACTTCGCGATCTTGTCAAGTCGCTGTAGCGCGCGCACCCGAGAATCGACCGCGGATCCTTGCGCTATCTCAGGGAGCACATCGTGAAAAATTGGTCGCATAACCCTCGCATTGCATCGCTCGGCTGGCGCATGTTCGCCGCCGCCATCGGTGTCGGCCTCGCAAGCGCTTCGTGGGCTCAGGAGCAGAAACCGCCAGAGGCGGATAGTGCTCTCGCCGATCCCTTCTTCAAGGACGCCAAGGCCGGCTATCACTTCCGCACGTTCTTCATGGACCGCGACAATCCCAGCGGCTCGGTCAACGAAGCCTGGGCGGCAGGGGGATGGCTCTATGGGCGCACCGGATTCTGGCGCGATTTTCTTCAACTTGGCGCGACGTACTATTTCTCGCTGCCGATCTACGCTCCCGATGACAAGGATGGTACGCAGCTCCTCAGGCCCGGTCAGGAGTCGATCTACGTGCTGGGGGAACTATACGCGCGCCTGCGCTACGAGAAGCAGACGCTGACCCTGTATCGGCAGGAGATCGACATGGGCTATCCGCGGCCGAGCGGGGTGCGGTCGAACAGGAGCGACCTGACGTATGTCGGAAAGCTCGACAACCGCATGGTCCCCGTTACGTACGAGGCCGCGCTCCTCGGCGGCCCGATCCCGATCGAGTCACCGGCCGTTGAGTCCGTCCGATACTGGACCGGCTATCTCTGGAACGCGAAGCCGCGCGACTCGAATGACTTCATCAGCATCGGAGAGGCGATCGGCGCCAAATCGTCGGATTCCGGAATGGGCATGGTGGGCCTTCAGTGGTCGCCGATGAAGGATCTCTGGACACAGGCCTGGTACCACCGGTCGAACGACGTCCTCGGCATTGTCTTCCTCGATCTCGACTACGTGAACCGGCTCTCCAAGGAGAGCTACTTCCGGCTTGCGACGCAATACACCAATCAGAACTCCGCCGGCGGCACTGAGCTCACCGGAAAAACCTTCTCGACGTGGAACTGGGAGGCGTATGGGGAGTTCGGCTGGCAGTGGCTCACGCTCTACGGCGCTTACTCCACGATCGGCGAGGGCCAGCAGATCCGCGTGCCCTTCTCGAGCGGTCCGATCTACACGCAGCTGCTCACGCGGAACTTCACCCGAGCCGGCGAGGACACCTGGCTGTTAGGGGTCGGCGTCAACCTCGACCAGTATGCTCGCGGGTTGTCTTTCTGGGTCGATTTCGCCGACGGTCGCAACGCCGTGAACCCGACGTCCGGCGCAGCGCTGCCCGATGAGCGCGAGTACGACGTAGGCATCGTCTGGACCTACCGGGAGAAGGGCTCGATCTTCGACAGCTTCCGTGCGCGGGCCCGTTACGGATGGGTGTTCGACGACAACCCCACCGGCACCCAGCGCGGCACCGATTTCCGGGTCGACATCAACTGGCCGATTCCCTTCTTCTAACCTGGCTTGCGGGCGGCCGGGCGGCCGGGCAGGTTGGCTCGCGGGCAATTGCTGTAATCGCGCCTAACGCCTTGATACTGGGTCGTGCGAAAGGACGGCGCTAGTCCACAATGTGATAGCCGCCGTCGATGTACACGGTGTCGCCGGTCATCAGCTTGGCGAAATCGGACGCCAGCCCGGCGGTTGCGTGACCGACATCCTCGATCGTGGCGAGGCGCCTCGCCGGCGCCTTCTCGGCGGCCTTGTTGAGCAGCTCGTCGAACTCCGCAATTCCCGAAGCGGCGCGCGTCCGCATGGGGCCGGGCGATATCGCGTGCACCCGGATCTCCGGGCCGAGCTCGACGGCGAGATAACGCACCAAGGCTTCGAGGGCGGCCTTCACCGGCCCCATCAGGTTGTAGTGCTCGACCACTTTCTCGGCGCCGAAATAACTCATCGTGAACAGGGTGCCGCCTTCCTTGCGCATGAGCGGCTCGGCGAGCTTCGCCATGCGGATGAACGAGTGGCACGAGACATCCATCGCCGCGAGGAAGCCGTCGCGCGAGCAGTCGACGACGCGGCCGTGCAGATCGGCCCGCGGTGCGAACGCGATCGAATGCAGCGCGCTGTGCAGCACGCCCCAGCGCTGCTCGATTGCAGCGAACACGGCCTCGAGCTCACCCGGCTTCGTGACGTCGCACGGCATGAAGATCTCGGCTTGGAGCTCGCGCGCGAGAGGCTCGACGTAGGGCTTCGCCTTCTCGTTGAGATAGGTGAGCGCCAGCGCCGCCCCGCGCATGCGGAAGGCCTTGGCGCAGCCGAAGGCGATCGATTGGTCGTTGGCGACGCCGAGAATGAGCGCCTTTTTTCCGGCGAGGGTCGTGAAATGCTCTGGAGTCTCCATTTCGTTCACCTTAAGCGTTTTCGGCTTGGGAGGTATTGACACTCGGGACTCCGCGCTCGCCGCCGATGACGCGCGCCGTGTGGCGGGCAATTACGAGTTCCTCGTTCGTGGGGATGATCCACACCGGAACGCGGCTTGCCGCTCTCGAGATCCGCGGCGCGCGCTTCGAGTTCAGCTCGGCGTCGATCTCGATGCCCAGCCACCGCGCATGCTCGGACACCATCGCGCGGATCTCGGCGCTGTTCTCGCCGATGCCGGCGGTGAAGACAAGTCCGTCGAGACCGCCCAGCGCGGCGGCGAGTGATCCGATCTCGCGTGCGATCCTGTACACGAAATAGTCCACGGCGAGGCGGGCCTCGGGCTTTCTCGACTGCAGCAGGTCGCGCATGTCGTTGGAGACCCCGGAGATCCCGAGCAGCCCCGACTCGGTATAGAGCATGCGCTCGACCTCGTCGAGGCTCATGCCGAGGTCTCGTCCCAGGTAGATCACCACGCCCGCATCGATGCTGCCGCTCCGGGTGCCCATCGGCAGCCCATCCAGCGCGGTGAACCCCATAGTGTTCGCGACGCTCTTTCCGGCGTACAGCGCGCACAGGCTCGCGCCGCTGCCGAGGTGCGCGATGATGACGCGTCCGCGAGCCAGCTCCGGCGCCAGCTCGGCGAGCCGCTGGGCGACAAACTCGTAGGACAGGCCGTGGAAGCCGTAGCGGCGGATGCCATCCTCGAAGAGCCTATAGGGCAGCCCGAACAGCTGCGCGACCTCCGGATTCGTGCGATGAAAGGCGGTGTCGAAACAGGCCACCTGCGGCAGATCCGGGCGCGAAGCGAGCAGGGCGCGGATCGGTGCGAGATTGTGCGGCTGGTGCAGAGGCGCCAGCGGCACCAGCCGCTCGAGCGTGGCAAGCACCTCGGCGTCAACGCGCACGGGTGACGCGTAGTGAACGCCCCCGTGAACGACGCGGTGTCCGACGCCGCTCAGCTCGCCGCCGTTCAGCGCTTCGCGCAGCCAATTCGCCAGGAAGGCGAGACACGCGGCCTGGTCCGGCGAGCCACCGAGATCGAGGTCGCGTTCCTCCATCTTGTTACCGTCGGCGTCTTTGACGCGGAAGCGCGGCCGCGTGCCGATGCCCTCGATTTGCCCGCGCAGCCGTACGGCGAGATCGGGACCGTCGGCCGAGAGCGCTTGGAACTTCAGGCTCGACGAGCCCGCGTTGAGCACGAGGATGAGGTTGCTCATTGAGATCCTTTCCCGGTTTCGCCGGCACCGCTCGCGCTCGTAAGCAGGACGGCCAGCGCGCACGACGCGAGCCGGGCGCGGACGCTGTCGGCGCGACTGGTGAGCACCACCGGGACCTTGGCTCCAAGGACGATCCCGGCAGCGTCGGCGTTCGCCATGAACGTCAGCTGCTTGGCGAGAATGTTGCCGGAGACGAGGTCGGGCACGAGCAGAATGTCGGCATCCCCGGCCACCTGGGATTCGATCCCCTTGATCTCGGCAGCTTCGCGGCTGATGGCGTTGTCCATCGCCAGCGGTCCGTCGAGGATCGCGCCGGTGATTTGGCCGCGGTCGGCCATCTTGCAGAGCGACGCAGCCTCCATCGTCGAGAGGATCTTCTCGTTGATGTTTTCCACCGCGGAGAGGATCGCCACCTTCGGCCGTGCAATGCCGAGCGCATGGGCAAGCCCGATCGCGTTCTGGCAGATGTCGGCCTTCTCCGCGAGAGTCGGGGCGATGTTGATCGCCGCGTCGGTCACCATCAGCGGCTTGTGGTACGTGGGCACGTCCATGAAGAAGGCGTGCGAGAGACGCCGCGCCGTCCGCAGACCGGTTTCGCGCCTCACGACCGCGCCGAGGAGTTCATCCGTGTGCAGGCTCCCTTTCATCAGGACCGCCGCCTCGCCGGCCCGCACGAGAGCCACTGCTTTGTCGGCTGCATCGTGACTGTGAGCCGCATCGACGAGGCGCAGGTTGCCGAGAGCCACACCTGCCTGTTCCGCTGCCGCGCGAATCTTGTCGAGCGGACCGACGAGGATCGGTTCGATCATGCCTTCTTCCGCCGCTTCGATGGCCGCCTTGATCGCGGCGTCGCTGCACGGATGCGCGACCGCCGTCGGCACGGGGCGAAGCGGCTTGACGCGTTCCACGAAGGCTGCAAACTTGTCGTACGTCTGGACCGAGATCTTGGCGACCTCGGGCCGAGGAAGCACGACCTTCACCGTCGGCGCCACCACCTCGGCCGCTCCCTGGGCGACGACCTCGCCGGCCTGGTTCACACACTGACAGTCGAACAACACGGTGCCGGTCTCGAGGCGCTTCTCGCGCGCCGTGACGGTCGCGGTGATCGTGTCGTCCGCATTCAGCGGCTTCATGAAACGAAGCTCCTGGCTGACATAACGCGTCCCGGGGCCCGGCAGCTCATTGCCGAGCACGCTCGAGATCAGCGCGCCGCCCCACATGCTGTGGGCCACGAGGCGGCCGTCGCCGTGGGCACGCGCGAAGTCGTCGTCGACGTGCGTCGGGTTCAAATCGCCTGAGAGCACCGCAAAGGTCTTGACGTCGGTGCGGGTGAGGGTGCGCGTGAGGCTCGCCGTGTCGCCGATGCGGATGTCGTCGAAGGGGCGGTTCTCGAGCGTCTGGGCCACTTCCCGGGACTGTACGGGTGCGTTCATGTCGCTCGCTCCGGGTCAGGCGGCCAGCATGAAGCGGATAGCCTGCAACTCGGGTGGCAGGTCTTCCATCTCCGCGGCCGACTCGAACTTCATCCCCAGGACCTCCTGCGCTTTCCGGGCCAGCGCCGACTGCGGATCGGCGCTCTCGGGATCCTTGAGCAGGATCTTGCCCACCATCGCCGCGGCGAGCTCGCGCTCGCGGGGATCGACAATCAGCTTCGGCAGGGCTTCCACGGCGCGCTCGGGAAACAGCGCGAGCAGCGCCGCCTGCTCTTCGCGGATCTCCTTCCAGTTCACCGGGCCAGTGACGCTCTTGATCTTGCCGTGCGCGATGAGGTCGTTCGCGACTCGTCCCGCCATCTGCGCGAGCAGGACCGAACGACGGTCGATGCTGCGGCGGTCGCGCAGCGCGACGAACAGCATGCGCACAAGACCCTCGGGGAAACCGCCCTTGTCGATACGGGGCTCGAGGTCCGCCATTGCGGCTTCAAGCTGGCGCTTCGCTCGTTCCTTCGCGTGGACTTCGTCGGGTGTGTCCGGGGGAAAAAGCGCCCCGAGCATGAACGGGCCGTAGAGCCACTCCACGTAGCGCGCGGTCCAGTAGTCGCGGCTGTCGCGATGGGCATCAAGGCTCTTGCGCATTGCCTCGACGTTGTCGCGCTCGAGCTGGAGCAGCCAGTTGTCCTTCGATACCGGCATGCGTGCGCCGCGCACCTCGTCGGCGATCGAGCCGATCATGCGCATCCAAGGGTTCACGTCGGAGGCCAAGATCCGCTCTAACCGTGCCGGACTCACGGACGTCATCGCTTGCGCGAAGGCGGGCCACACGCCGGCGCGCACCAGCGGTCGCACATAGCGATCATAGAAGGCATCGTTGACCTCGGAAACCTTCGCGATCGTGCTAAACACCCTCTCGTCCGTCCTGCCTTCGGGCTCGAGTGCAGTGAGGTCGGCCATGGTGCGCGGCTCGAAGCGCACGACGTAATCGCCGTGCGTCAGTTCCTCATAGGCCACCGGCCCGGACTTGTGTTCGACCACGATCTCGTACAGGCCCGGCGGCAGGATCTCGATCTGCTCGAGCACACTCACCAGCTGGTCGTGCTCCTTCCGCGCCACCGCGCTACCAACGAAAATCCCCAAGTGCCCGATGTCCGCATGCAACATGTAGCAGATGGTTCGGCCAGCTTCGATGATCGCGCGCTCGTCGCCCCAGGCGTCGATGATCCAGTTGAGCGCTTGCTGTGGCGGCGTGATGTTGTCGCCGAAGGACGCGAAGACCACAACGGGCGAGCTGATGTTCCGGAGGTCGAGCGCGCCCTGCGGGGTGGTGATGCCGCCGCGCGCGAGCTTGTTGCCGACAAACAGGTTCTCGACGATCGACTCCATCTCTTCGCCGGTCAGGCGGAAGAAACCGCTCCACCACCGCTCGAACTCCAGATACCGCGCCTCTTCCTTGTCGACGTTGGCGTACAGGCTGTAAGGCTTCGTCACGTAAGTATTGGCCGGGTTGAGGTTCTCGAAGTTCTGCACGAGATACGCGCCGTCGAACTCGCCCCCGCCCAGATCTGAGAAGAACGCCGCAGGCCAGGCGCCCCCGAAGACGCCCCCCGTGTAGCGCATCGGATTCTGCTGGCGTGAGCCGGCCCAATACGAAAGCGGCGCGCCGTTGAGGAGGATCGGCCCCATGATCTCGGGCCGGACGGAAGCGAGTGCTGCGACGGCCCATCCGGCCTGGCAGTTCCCGATGATTGCGGGCTTCTTCTGCTCACCGGGGTGGAGCTCACGCACCTTCTCGATGAACAGCGCCTCGGCGTTGGCAACGTCGGCCAGGCGTTGACCCGGTACCGGCTTGGGCGCGAACGAGATGAAGTAGACCGGATGCCCGGCGCGCAGGGCGACGCCGACTTGTGAGTCCGCTTTGAAGCCGCCGATTCCAGGGCCATGACCGGCCCGGGGGTCGACGACAATGATCGGGCGTTTCTCCGGGTCCGTTGGGTGTTTCTGGTCGGGCAGGATGTGCAGCAGCGAGTAGTTGCAGGGCCGCTCCAGGTCGTGGCCATCCATCACCGGCTCATACTTGAACTTCAGGAGCGGCGGCTTGCCCTGGAGGCCATGCTCGAGATAGAGGTTGCCGCGCTTGCGCATCACATCCCAATAGAGGATCGAACGCTGCACGGCGTCGATCCAGTACTCCTGCGCCTGCTCGAAGAGGGTGGCATAGTCGCCGCTGAGCCGGTCTCCGGCCAAGAAGGGACTGCGGGCGCGAGCGCCTTCCACCGGCTGGCTCGGCGCATTCCACTGCGGCGCGCCTTCCGCCTGCGTGGGCCACGCGAACGCTCTCTGCATGCTCTCGGCATAGCGGGCCCAGCCGGGAAGAAATAGTTCGGCGAGCCTCTGAACGTTCGAGAACGACGACGCTGTGAAATCGGGCTTGGCGTTGAACGGTGGGTAGGGATGCATGACGTGCTCCATGAAGATTGAATTGGAGACCTTACTGCGCGCGCATTACAGCGTTGTTGTCGACAGCGTCTTAGTCCGCACGCTACGAGAGGGCACGGCGCCCTCGTGCTCCCCGATGACGAGAATCACTGCCGACCGGGCCAGCGACTGCGCTGAGCAAGAGCCGATGCCGGCACGTGGTGGCGCCGAAAGGCGGCGACACCGCCACGACCGAAGGCAAGCGGGCTTACCGAGGCACGAACGCGCAGGTCCGCAGTCCCGCCGGCACCCTATGTGAGGCCCGAATGCTCACCGATTTCTGATCAATCGCCGCGTCGCGGCAACGACTCAGCCAATTGTCATTTGCGCAGTGCAGAATCACCGGTCGGTGTCTGACGGGTCCTACGCGGATCCTGGACGCATCGCACTCAACTACCCTACCGGGCAGAGCAAAAGGAGCTTTATGCGATCGCCAATGATTCTGCCGTGGATTGCCCGTCGCAACTCGCTGACGATCGAGCACGCGGAAGCGCTGTGGCAGCAAACGGTCAAGACAGCCGACGCGCGCTTCGGTTCGTTGCGCAACACATCCGAATACTGGGCCTTCACAATCGATGACTTCCTGAGGCGCGCCCGCTCCAATGGCATCGAGCGCCCCGATCATCGACCAGCCGACGCTCTCGGGTGTCCTGAAAGCTCTCGCCCGCCTTGGGACGGAACGATCGGCTTCACATTCGGCCCCCGCATCGCGGACGAGACTTGCTGATGCGCAACCGCAGAGCCCAACCCAAAGCGACGCTCTCATGCAGCGCCGCCATCGGGGGGTCGCGGTCGCGATGCTCTTCATGAACAGCCCGAGCATGCGCGACATGGTCCGTTTTCCGTAAATGCGGCCGGAGGGCTGATCGTAGCTGTCGCGACCAGCGCTTGACGAGCGCGAGTCAGAGGAACGGGACTGGCCAGTTGATGTCGACCCGGAAGTCGGTTCCGCGCTGGGTACCGGTGGGCGTGTTCTAGTCGAACACCCATCCGTTCCGGACCCGGGTACGGAAGCCGTCGAAGATCGACCCCTTTTGCCGAATGGTCCAGACGATTCCAACGTCGTACTCGCGATTGTCGGGTAGGGCTGCGCCGGACGTCGGGTTCACGGCATTGCGACCGTCGCGACATCGACCCAGAAAGACAACCGGCGAACGTACTCGTCGAGGTTGACGCCGCGCAGGATACGGGCGCGTGTTGCACTTTCTTGTGAACGCGCGGAAAGGGGAGAAGATGATTTATAGCCGGCGTGCAACATGACTGTCACAGGGAGTCGTTAACGTTCAAAGATTTGGCAGTGCTGAATCGAGGCTCGACGACGGCTGCGGCGGTGGCGGACTCGATTGATGAAGCGCATCGTTGTTCGCGGATCGGTCCAGGCGGAGGAGGAATGTCGGTCGACCCGCCGCGGACCTCTCCGACGACGGGATACGGATGGGTTTGAGCGAAGAATCGGAGCCGTCCCGAGGTATTCAGAAACCGGGGAGGACGAGCGGGGTGCGCTCTCGACTACAATCCACCGTCCGAGCTGGCAGCCAAGGTGAAAAAGCCGTTCCTCCCGGGGAAGATTCGGACCTCCAAGAAGGAATTCGAGACGTCGGGCGAGGCGAACTTCGTACCCTCAGTTGCCGAGCATATCGGGATGTGGTGCGCGAGATCGACGCCGCGATGAACGTCCGCCACTCCTGCAAACCAATCCGCTCTCCCAAGAAAGGCTTTGACATGCATAAGCGGCTGTTCCTCAAGGTGATGGCACTGGCCTCCGCCGTCGCGTCAGCCCCGGCGTTGGCCCTGGACGCGCGTTTCAAGGATCTGAACGGCGACTTGGTCGCCGATGCACCCGTCGACGGCAAGGACTGGGTCGACCCGCCGACGCTGGTGTTCGCCTACACGCCGGTCGAGGATCCGGCGGTCTATTCGAAGGTGTGGGACGGCTTTCTCCGCAACATGGAGAAGGTGACCGGCAAGAAGGTGCAGTTCTTCCCGGTGCAGTCAAATGCCGCGCAGATCGAGGCGATGCGCGCAGGGCGGCTACACGTCGCAGGGTTCAACACGGGCTCGGTGCCGCTTGCAGTGAGCTGTGCGGGGTTCGTGCCATTCGCGATCATGGGCGACCAGAATGGTTTTTTTGGCTATGAGATGGAGATCATCACTTACCCGGGAAGCGGAATCACCAAGCTCGAGGACCTAAAAGGCCGCAAGCTCGCGTTCACGTCCGAAACCTCCAACTCGGGCTTCAAGGCGCCGTCCGCGCTGCTCCGGAGTGAGTTCAAGCTGGAAGCGGGCAGGGATTTCCAGGCGGTGTTTTCGGGCAAGCACGACAACTCGGTGCTCGGCGTCGCCAACAAGGACTACGACGCAGCAGCGATCGCCAACGAGGTGATGAAGCGCATGATGGACCGCGGCGTGGTGAAGAAGGAGCAGATCGTCACGATCTACAAGTCGCAGACGTTCCCGACGACGGGCTACGGCTACGCCAACAACCTCGAGCCCGAGCTCGCGATGAAAGTCGAGCAGGCCTTCTTCTCCTTCCCGTGGAGCGGCTCGGAGCTCGAGAAGGAATTCGGCAAACAGGGCGTGTCCAAGTTCGTTCCGATCACCTACCAGAAGGACTGGGAGATCGTGCGCAAGATCGATACCGAGATGAACGTTTCCTACGCTTGCAAGTAGTCCCGGGCCGGGACTATCGTTCCGGTAGCCTGCCGCTCGGGCGGCAGGTTTTTTTTCGCCCATCCGCCATGCTTCGAATCGAAGAACTCAGCAAGCGTTACGGCCGGACCGAGCTCGCTCTGGACGGTGTGACGCTCGAGGTGCCCGCGGGCCAAGTGCTCGCGCTGATCGGGCCTTCGGGCGCCGGCAAGTCGACCCTGATCCGCTGCGTAAATCGGCTGGTCGAGCCGACGAGCGGCAGGATCTTTCTCGGCGACAGCGAGATCACCGCCCTCGGCAAACGCGCGCTCCGCCTCGCGCGCCGGCGGATGGGGATGATCTTTCAGGAGTTCGCGCTGGTCGAGCGGCTCACAGTCATGGAGAACGTGCTGTCGGGCCGGCTCGGCTATGTCGGGTTCTGGGCGAGCTTCCTCCGCCGCTATCCGGACGCGGACATCGACCGCGCGTTCGCATTGCTCGATCGCGTGGGTCTCGCACAGTTCGCCGACAAGCGCGCCGACCAGCTCTCCGGCGGGCAGCGCCAGCGCGTCGGCATTGCACGGGCACTGATCCAGGAGCCCGAGATCCTGCTCATCGATGAGCCGACTGCCAGCCTCGATCCGAAGACGTCGCGCCAGATCATGCGTCTGTTGGTGGAGCTCGCGAGCGAGCGCGATCTCGCCGCCGTGATCAACATGCACGACGTCCCGCTCGCTCAGCTCTTCGCACAGCGCGTGGTGGGCCTGCGGTCCGGGCAGGTCGTGTACGACGGCCCGCCCGCGCTCACGCCGGAGGCACTGACGACGATCTACGGCGAGGAGGATTGGGCGCGCTCGCCGGCTCATGGGCTCGCGCCCGATGAGGGCGAAGCGTCCGTCGAGAAGCCGCGTACAGCGGCGGCGGTGCCGACGATCCATCGCGACAAGGCACGCAGCGTCTGATGGCGCGCCGCCGCTGGTCTCCGCCGCCGCTCGTCGCCAACCCGGTACTGCGCTACGGTCTCTACGCCGGGTCGCTCGCCTACATTGCGCTGGCGCTCGCGTCTATCCACGTCAACTGGACTCGCGTGGCCGACGGCCTCGCGCGCGGATGGGCCTTCATCTCCGGTTTTCTCCACCCGAACTTCGCCGCGCGCTGGGGCGAGATCGTGCAGGGTATGCAGGAAAGCCTGACGATGACGCTCACCGCCACCGTGGTGGGCGTGGCGATGTCGGTGCCGATCGGGCTCGGCGCGGCGCGCAACATCTCGCACCCGATGGTCTACCTCACGTGCCGCGCGATCATCGCGGTGTCACGCAGCCTGCAGGAGGTGATCATCGCCATCCTGTTCGTCGCCATGGTCGGCTTCGGACCGTTCGCGGGCTTCCTTACCATCTCGTTTGCGACGATCGGCTTCCTTTCCAAGCTGCTCGCCGAGGACATCGAGGACGCCGACCCGGGTCAGCTCGAGGCCATCCGCGCGACCGGCGCGACGTGGTGGCAGTGGGTGAACCACGCCGTGCAGCCGCAGGTGATGCCGCGACTCATCGGCCTGGTCCTCTATCGCCTGGACATCAACTTCCGCGAGTCCGCGGTGATCGGCATCGTCGGCGCCGGCGGCATCGGCGCGACCCTCAACACCGCGATGGATCGGTACGAGTACGACGTCGCCGCGGGGATCCTGCTCATCATCATCGCCATCGTGATGGCGGCCGAGTACGGATCGAGTCATTTGCGGAAGTACGTGCAGTAGGGCTCCATGCCGATCGCGCTCGATCATCAGCGATGCATCTGGACCCGGCGCACGCCGCGCGCGCGCCGCGCCCTCTGGTTCGGCTGGCTCGCACTCGTCGTGCTCTTCGTCTTCTGCTGGCAGGTGATGACCAAGGACACAATCTGGGCGTTCGTGTCGGATGCGCCGCGCCAGGCCGCCGACATCGGCTCGCGCATGCTGCCGCCGAAGTGGTCATACATGAACGTGCTCTGGTGGCCTCTGTGGGACACGATCAACATCGCCACGCTCGGCACGCTAGTCGCAGTCGTCGTCGCGGTGCCGGTGGCCTTCCTCGCCGCGCGCAACACCACGCCGTCCGTACGCTTCGTGCGGCCTGTCGCCCTGCTCGCGATCGTGGCCTCGCGCTCGATCAACTCGCTCATCTGGGCGCTGCTGCTCGTTGCCATCGTCGGCCCAGGCCTGCTCGCCGGGATCATCGCGATCGCGCTGCGCTCGATCGGCTTCATCGCGAAGCTGCTGTACGAGGCGATGGAGGAGATCGACGCGACGCAGGTCGAGGCGATCGCCGCGACCGGGGCAAGCGCGGCCCAGGTCGTCGCCTATGGCATCGTGCCCCAGGTCCTGCCCGCCTTTGCCGGCATCACGGTCTTCCGCTGGGACATCAACATCCGCGAATCGACCATCCTCGGGCTCGTCGGCGCCGGCGGCATCGGGCTGCAGCTCGAGGCGTCGCTCAACACGCTCGCCTGGCCACAGGTGAGTCTGATCCTGAGCGTCATCCTTGCCACCGTGATCGCCAGTGAATGGGTCTCGGCGCGAGTCCGCCACGCGATCATCTAAGACCGGGGCCCTCTCACGACGCGACGCATGGACACCTCGGCGCTATCGTGATCGCCTTCGCCCTCTCCGCGCGCGGGGACAGCGTCGAGAGACCCCCTTGCACCGATGGTCAACAATGACTATCGACCGATTGCGGCTCGCCGAGAGCATCGCCGATGACGCGATCGCCGCGCGCCGCGAAGCGGTATTCCGCCTCTTCGACCGAGCTGTAGGGCTGACCGTATTCGCCGGACCTCCGTCCACGTGCTTGGACCCCAGAACCCTGGCTGACGGCGGGCGGGTTTCGCGGCCGCGGGCCCGCGCGATCCCGACGGACCGGCGGCGAGCTCGCTTCTATCACCGCCTTTCGTTCGTATGCATCGCGAGCCCATGCCTTGCGACGCGGACCACCTCGTTACCGGCCCGGCACGAACTCCGTCGAGTGGAATTTCTCTTTCAGGTACTTCCCGTTCATGACGAGCGCCTCGGCATCCTCGCGAAAGGCGGAGTCCGCGATCCTGGCGAGCTGGCTTTGCAGCAGGTCGAGCTGCTCCAACAGGAGCTGCTTCGCGGTCCTGCCGCGCTCGATGTGATGCAGGTTCGCGAACGCTTCCGGCAACCGGACGTAGTTCGCGATGGTCGCCGGCAGGTCGCGGGTAACGGCGTTCACGACGGCGATCATCTGGTCCATCGCGATGGTGCCGGCGTCCGCGAGGCCCTGCAGTTTGGGCATGAGTGACTCGAGGACCGCGCGAATCGCCTTGAGCTTCTCGTTGGCCTCGGCCGGGAGCCGCTTCCTCGACCGTGCAATGAGCTCGTCGATCTGCTCGAGCAGGGATGCTTGGGCGGTCTGTTCACGCAGCTCGATCTCGAGGCCGCGGTCGCGCGGCGCGGCGAGCCAGCCGACGGCGTACAGGCCCGCAACGATCGCGAGCCACCAGTTGTCGATGACGCCGCCGAAGAAAAGCGCGATGCCGACGAGGGCGAGCGCGCAGCCGACGATGTTGGGCGTGCTGTACAGGAACAGCAAGAGCCGCGTCCCGAAGGGAAGGGCGCCGCTCACTGGTAGCTCCGGATCTCCTTGAAGACCACGGCGAGGCTGCCGCTCTTGCGACCGTCGAACACCCGCCCCCCGGTAAGCTGCGCGAGGGCCTCGAGTTCCGCGGGCTTCGCCTCGCCGAAGAGGATGGGGAAGACCCGTATGCCCTGGTCGGCGGGCGGAAGGCTGCGGTGCCAGCGCTCGAAGTCGGCGAACGACGCGCCGTCGCGGTTCTCGCCGTCGGTCATCAGCACGATCGAGTAGTAGCGGTCGGCCCCGCGATCGGCCGTGCGACGGGCGACTGCGGCGGTGTAGGCAGCACGGACCGCGTCATAGATCGCGGTGCCCCCCTGAGCCTCCAGGGCTTCGGCGAGCCGCTTCACATCCGCAAGGACACGCTGGTTCGCGTCCTGCGTCGTTCCCATCTCGAACACCGTCGGCGCGCGCGGGCGGTTGTCGAAGGGCAGGACCACGATCCGTTCGCGGCTGCGGAACCGGGCGTAGCGGCCGCTGATGGACGCGTCGCCGCCGGCCAACGCGGCCATGGCGCCCTTTAGCGCCTCGATCCGGGGCCCCTTCATCGAGCCACTGACGTCGAGCACGAAGGTCGCATCCGCGGGTCGCCGCAACTCGTTGTCGAACGACTCGAGGATCGCATTCACGACTTCGTATCTCGCCGGGAACGCAATCTCAATGAGCGTGGCGGGATAGAGCTTCGCGTCGACCACGACCTCGGGATTTACCGGGCGACGCAGGGTCGTATCGAGTATCGCCTTTTGGAACTCGGCGCTTCGCACGTACGTGACCAGCTTGTCGTAGGCCGCTTGCTTCGTGCCGTCGAGCAGCATCAGCGGGTAATCCGCCGTCAGGATGCCCTCCTGGGGATAAATCAGCGCGAGCGGCTCCCGCAACTGCCCGCTGCGATTCAAGGCGAGGAGCACGTTCGCGTAGTTGATCATCCCGTCGAGGCGCTCCTGGTCCTTCACGTAGGCGTCCGCGAGCCAGCCGGAGCTGCCGGCCGTCAGTCGCTGCGCACGGAAAAACGCGGCGAGTCGCTTCGCATCGACGTCTTTCGCCTCGAGCGCATCGCCCTTCCCGGCGAGGGCCGCCGCCAGCCCGAGCAGCCCGCTGAAGCCGGTGTTGGAAGAAGAAGGGCTCGTCATGCCGAACGTGAACCGGCCCCGACCGGCCGCGTCGGCGATGTCCTTCCACGTGACGTTCGGGTTGTCGAGCCAGCCGAGTTCCTTGGCCTTGCTCGCCTTCAAACCTAGCACCACCGGGGTGATCATCGTCCGCTCGGAGGCGCGGATGCGCTCCTTCACCCCTGGCGTGAGGAGCGCGTAGCGGTTGCTCGACAGCCAGGCGAGGTCGTGCGCTTCGCCGGCCTGCAGCTTCTCCACCGCGTCCAGCGTTCCCGCGTAGTGCATCTGGAGTGCGACGCCCGTCGCCGCCTGGATCCGCGGCAGGAGCGGCTCCATGTCCTTGAGCTCGGAGCCCGCAAGCACGCTCAGCACGAGCGTAGGCGGCGGGGGCGGTGCCGATTTTTCCTCGCCGCAACCGGTGGCGAGCACCGTGAGGGCGACCACGAGCCAAGCGAAAAGCCTCATCGCGCTGTGCTCACAGCTGGACCGGACCTTCGATGCCGATGCCCTTTGCCGCCTCGCGCGCCTGGCGACCGCGCACCTTGTCCAGATACGCCTCGGAGCGCTTCAGCTGCTCGCGCATTAGCTCGTTGTTCTTCCCCATCACCTCGATTGCTTTCGAGCGGAAGTTGTCCATCGCGTCCATCGCCCGGAAGGTGTTGTCGAAGGTCTCCTTAAGCTTCTCGATCCCCAGGAGCGGGTTCGACGCGAACTCGCCGGTCTTCTCCACGTGCTGGCCGAGCTGGCGGCTCGTCTCGGCGACGAGATCGCCGATCGTGCCGGAGAGTCCCTGCAGCATCTGCATGACCTCGATCTGATTGCCCGTGGCGCGGGCGACGGTCTGCGCCGTGGCGAGCGCGGACATGCCGGTCGTCGCCACGCGGTTGCAACCGTTGATCATCTCCCGCGCGGTCCTCTTCAGGACGTCGAGCGAGAGATACCCGTTCACGTTGACCGCCTGTTGCGTCAGCATGTCCTGCAGGTTCTGCCGCGCGTAGAAAAGCACCTCCTGCTCGAGCGCCCGGGCGCGCGTCGGGTCCGAGCCTTTGAGAGTGTTCACCTTGTTCGCGAGCTTGCCGTCGAGCTCCTGCGCGAAGTAGATCGCGCCCTCGAGCTTCTGCATCGATTCCCAGAGCTTCGCCTTAATGTTGTCGATCTCGACGGCGTCGCGCTGCATGTCATCGCGTGCGGCATACAGTTGTTGCATGGCGGTCTTGAGCTGGCTGCCCGCCGACTGAAATTTCCGGAAATACGCCTGGAGCTTGTTGCCCCAGGGGATGACCCCGAGGACTTTGTTCGCCGAGAGCAGGTCGCCCTCGTTTCCGGGATTCAGCTCGTCCAGATGGCCGCGCATCTGCTGGATCGCCTTGAAGGCGGCCGAATCCTCCATGCCCACGAAGTTGCGCTCCATGAAGCGCCCGGTCATGAGGTTCGCCGCACTCGAGATCTCCTCGCGGCCGAGGCGGAACGCGGCGTCCACCTGGCTCTTGAACCCGTCGGATTCGACGTTCGGCTCGCTGAGCAGCGCCTCGATGAATCGATCGACCTGCTGGTCTACCTTGTTCCGCGTCTGGGCATCGAGCGGCACCATCTCGGGCGCCTTCTCGGGTGTTACGGGGTGCAGCGCCTCCGGTGGCTGCAGGGCGACGGTCTGGGCTTCGGCGTTTCGCACTGTTTCGCTCATGGTGTCGATCTCCGATCAGAACTTCTTTTCGATCTCCTCGATCATGCGCTCTAGCACCTCGTAGCTCGGTGGTTCGACAACGTCGATGACGGCCGCAGGCGCAGAGAGGTTATTCGCCTTGAGGAAGGCCACGAAGTGCTCCGGGTTGCCGGTGCGCAGCCCGTACTCCGCTGCGAGCTTCTGCAGTTCCGGATCGTTCATGAGCGCTTCGCCGAGCCTGGCGCCCTTCTCGTTGAACGGAACGAGCGTGTGCTTGGTATAGACGGTCGGCTGGGGATAAATCAGCACCATGTCCGGATTTCGGGTCTTCGCCTGCGCGAGATGCGCCAGGAACTGGGCTTCGTAGATCATCACGAGCGGCGCCTTGCCGATACCCATGGTCACGTAGTCCTCGAACGGCCCCGCGGAGGAGCTTTCCTGGAGCCCCTGCCGCAGGAAGAGCGACGACACGAGCGGCAGTACCTTGTGGATCTCGCTTTCCGTCTGAACGATGTTCGCGTCGTTCGCCACGTAGCTCGCCAGCGCAAGGTACATGGCGGCCGAGTTCGACCGCCGCACGTCTGTGGAGTTGATGAGGACCGAACGGCCCGTCGCGTAGACGCTGCTGCCTTTGAGGTCGCGCCAGCGCGCCTGCTTCTCCGCGAGCTCGAGCAACCGCTTCATGTCGAGCACACGGTAGCCCCCCGCTTCCTGCCGGACGAGGTCGTTCGCCTCGAGCACTGGGATCAACGTCTGCCACGTTGCCACGGCCATCACGGTAAAGAAGGGGTTGTAGGTCTGTTTCGCGTTGACTGCGCCCTGCAGCTTGATCCCCCCGGGCGCGCCGGCCGGAAAGCCGAAGTCGTAGTTCTTCAAATCCTGACGCAGGGCGATCGCCCGGGAACCGACCTTCTCGACCTGCACGGCGAGACCGTGCTTGCGCAGGGCCGCGGCGACGCGCGGGTCGGCGAAGAAGCCCTCCTTCTCAGAGCCGATCAGGCCGCGCAAGCTGACTACCTGAGCGGCTTCGATCTGGACCCGATCCGACTCGGCCTTGCGCTCGGCGGAGAGATAGATGCCAACGCCCACCCCCGCTGCGACGAAGAGCGCCAGGATGGGGCCAATAAGCTTGCGAGTATCCATCGCGCGCCCAGTATACCGGGCGGGGGGTGTCGCTTCCTTCATACTGCGACGAGTCGTGCACTCTATCGCGATCCGATCACGCAAGGCCGCGAGCGGAAACTGCAAGGCCCCTCCGCGGCGTTCGCATCATGCGCAAGGCTGGCGTCATCGGCTTACCGGAGGCAAGCGCAACGCCCCATGCGTTGCTTCTAGCTAGACGCCTTTCTTCCCTCTCTTCTCCTTGCCCTTCTTCTGAACCTCGTCGAGCTCCGATGTGGCCGCTTGCTCTTCAGCCTCTTCCTCTTCCTCTTCTTCCTCTTCATCGTCGTCCCAGTCCTCGTCCTCTTCCTCGGCCTCCTCGAGGTCAGATGCGAGCATTGCAGTCATCTTTCGATACAAGGTTTCGACGAGCTTCTCCTGGAACTCGATCGTCAAGACGACGTTCGGGTTTTGCGCCGCTTCAGAGGCGATATCGGCGGCCAACTCGAGAATGACGAGGCGGTCTTGCTTGGTCAGGCGGCTCATGATGGAGACTCCTCTGGGTTGCGGTGCCGCTTGGAACGGCACCCGTGGACATGAAGATGGGGCGCCGGCCGAATCAGCCCCAAGGGCATGCGGCGGCCTCGTTCGCACGCCCCGGGGCGAGCGCGCGCCGCATTCTTCCACGATTGACGCTCCGGCTCGGCCTCGGACAGCGGCACGCGCTCGAGGAATGGCAGTCGATCGAGCATGGAATCGCGTCCGCGTTTTGCGCAGGTCGAGTGCCTGCGGACGTTCGATCGATTGCGGCTCGCCGAGAGTATCGCCGATGAGGCGATCTCGCGCCGCAAAGCGGTTATTCCGCCCCTTCGACGCAATGGAGGTCATCGTCGTGACGAGCGCGGTGCTCGCGCGCGCCGCGCAGCCGATGCCCACGGCGCTTGGCACGCTTGACGCGATGCACCTCGCGACCGTGCTGCTCTGGCGCGAGCGTGCCGCGGACTTGGTGATGGCAACGCATGATGCGGGGCTCGCGAAGGCGGCTCGTGCAAGCGGGCTGAGGGATGTTGGCGCCTGAGGGCAGGGCTCCATCTCGGGGCGCTTTTTTCGGGTACAGCGGGCTCCATCACCTCCGGTGGTTGCCGGGCGACCCGCTGGGCTGCGGAGTCTGGTGCTTGCTCGCGAAGGGATTGCGGATCTCGGTTGACAGTCATCTCGGCCGGGGCTAGGGTAGCCATGGGCTGATGCTCCAAGCTCAAACTTTCGCGAAACTCCTTATGCGACGCTTCGAACAGGTCATGCAGTACCGCAATTACCTCCTTCTCGCTGACGTTTCGGCGCCTCCAACTGAGACTGAACCCACTGAGTGGGACGCATCGGTGTCGGTTGCCGAATCCGGAGCCTGGCGCGACGACAAGGCTCCGCCTGTGCCGGTGTCCGTTGCGCGTCGTCGCTCATCGAGTCCTGAAGCAGGGCTCCAGGCCGTCCTTGCCGCCGCCCGCGACTACGTCGATTGCCTTGCGCCCAGGGCGGCCTGAGGGCGCTTTCTGCACAGCGGGCGATCGTTGCCTCAAATCGGTTGAGCCCGGTCGCCGCTACCTTCTTGGCGGCCCGGGCCCCGAGCGGCTTGCACTATGCGGCTGCGGTGAACAGCCTCGCGAGTATTTTCTCGAGCGCCTGGCGGTCGTGTAGCGAAGCAGAGGGGGGAGCAGAGCTTCCCCGTTTCTCGCGTCGCAACCGTCTTAACTTGGCGCCTCACGCGCCGCGGCGGTCGCTGCCGGTTGGCATGATTCACTTCAGGACAACCCGCTGCTGTCGGAGCCGCTGAAGCCTGAGCAGATCAAGAACCGCGTGCTCGGCCGCTGGGGTCGAGTCCAGGCGTCTCGTCATTGACAAAACTACTACTATTCCACGAATATGGAAACATGAAAACGCCGCAAGCCGTCGCCGCCCTGGCCGCCCTCGCGCAGGAAACCCGCCTCTCGGTGTTCCGGTTGCTGATCGAGGCCGGCCCGGACGGCTTGCCGGCCGGGCACATCGCCGGCGCCTTGGAGGTGGCCCCGGCCACCTTGTCCTTCCATCTCAAGGAGCTGAGCCATGCCGGGCTGGTCCATGGGCGCCAGGAAGGACGCTTCATGATCTACACCGCCGACTTCGAGTGCATGGCGGCGCTGATGACCTTTCTCACGCGCAACTGCTGCAAGGGGATGCCGAACGAGTGCCTGGAGACCGTGGAAACGGCCCTCTCCCGCTGCTGCGCCCCGAGCGGCAAACCCCCGGCAAGGAGCCGCTCATGAAACGCTTCCACGTGCACGTCGCGGTCGACGACCTCGCCGCCAGCATCCGCTTCTATTCGGCTGTGTTCGGCATGCCGCCGACGGTCGAGAAAGGCGACTATGCGAAATGGATGCTCGAGGATCCGCGCGTCAACTTCGCGATCTCGAGCCGGGGACTGAAGCCAGGCCTCGACCACCTCGGCATCCAGGTCGATTCCGATGCGGAGCTCACCGCTTTGCGCACCGAGGTGGCGAAGGCCGAGATCGCCGCGCTCGACCAGCCCGGGGCGGCCTGCTGCTACGCGACTTCGAACAAGTACTGGACGACCGACCCGCAAGGCATCGCCTGGGAGACCTTCCGTACGCTCGGCGACATTCCGGTATTTGGCGCCGACGCGAAGCGGGACGACGGGTCG